>OGZM01001501.1_pt1 | contig 17955 bp, 19 predicted proteins | sample 1576821 | NCBI WGS metagenome assembly OGZM01 (sample SAMEA3541491, study PRJEB24748) | human gut metagenome | biome: human gut; feature: human-associated habitat; material: faeces | place: China | collected 2012
TTAAAAGCTATGAGTGCTATGGGAGTTTATGGAATGAGCGTTATTACTGCTGTAACAGCTCAAAATACAATGGGAGTTTTCGGTGTTCAGGAAATTTCAAAAGAGATAATAGAGCAACAGATAAAAGTAATATTTGAAGATATAGAGGTAGACAGCGTAAAAATAGGAATGCTGTCAAGCAGTGAGATTATAAGAACAATAGGAGATGCATTAAGAAAATATAATGCTAAAAATATTGTAATCGATCCTGTTATGGTATCAAAAAGCGAATACAAATTATTAAAAGATGAGGCTATCGAAGAGCTTAAGAAATTTATTTCTTTAGGAGAGCTTGTTACTCCAAATATTCCTGAAGGAGAAATTTTAGCAGGAATGGAAATAAAAAATGAAGATGATATGGTAGAAGCATCAAAAAGAATACAAAAACTTGGAGCAAAGAATGTTCTTATGAAGGGAGGACACAGATCAGATAACTGTACAGATGTTCTTCTTTTAGCAGACGGAAAAGTTGTAAAATTCCCTGGAGTAAGAATAGACACTAAAAATACTCATGGAACAGGATGCACTTTATCTTCAACAATAGCATCTCTTATTGGAAAAGGATATTCTGTTGAAGAGGCAGTAAAACTTGGAAAAGAATATATTACAGAGACAATAAGAAATTCATTCCCAATAGGACATGGAGTTGGACCTGTGGGACATTTTGTAGACTTATATAAGAAAGCAGGAGTCAAATATGAGTAAGATAGACTATTCATTATATCTTGTAACAGACAGAGATATTCTTAATGGAAGAGATTTATGCAGGGCTGTTGAGGAAAGCATAAAAGGCGGAGCAACTCTTGTTCAGCTGAGAGAGAAATTTATAGATGATGAAAAATTTCTTGAAATAGCTAAGGAACTTCAGAAAGTAACAAAAAAATATAATATCCCTTTAATCATAAATGATAATGTGAAAATAGCAAAAATCATTGATGCAGAGGGAGTTCATATTGGGCAGAGTGACGAATCTCTTGAAGAGGCAAGAGCTGAGCTTGGTCCTGACAAAATAATAGGAGTTTCTGTTGGTTCAATAGAAGAGGCACAAAAAGCAGAGGCTGGCGGAGCAGATTATCTTGGAATAGGAACTGTATTTTTTACAGGGAGCAAAAAAGATATTAACGAGCCTTTAGGTCTTGAGAATCTTGAAAAAATAGCACACAGTGTAAAAATACCAAGTGTGGCAATAGGAGGAATACATCTTGATAATGTAAAAGATGTAATGAAAACAGGTATAGACGGTGTGGCTGTCATATCTGAAATCTTAGGAAAAGAAGATGTCAAGAAAGCATCAGAAGTTTTATTGTCTTTTATTAAATAAAAGCGGAGGAAAAAATGAATATAGAAAGAGAACAGCTTGGAAATGTAATATCAAATATCAGAGAGAAACAGCCTATAGTTTTTCAGATTACAAATACAGTTACTATAAATGACTGTGCAAATGTAACACTTGCTATCGGTGCATCTCCTTTAATGTCTTTTTGTGAAGATGAATTGGAAGATATCCTTTCTTTTGCATCATCACTTGTGATAAATATAGGAACAATGGATAAACAGATGAGAGAGATGGCTGTAAAAGCAGGGCAGACAGCAAACAGACTTGGAAAACCTGTTGTTTTAGATCCGGTTGGAGTTGGAGCAACAAAAGCAAGAAAAGCTCTTGTTGAAGATCTTTTAAAAAATGTTCAGTTTGCAGTAATCAAAGGAAACATGGCAGAAATAAAATCAATTTACGGAATTGAAAACACATCAAACAGAGGTGTGGATTCTGTTGAAGATTTGGAAAACGGAGACGAAATTGCAAAGGCTCTTGCAAAAAGATATGATACAGTAATTGCTGTAACAGGAAAGCAGGATGTAATCAGCGACGGACACAGAGTTGCAAGAATAAACAACGGAACTCCTATTCTTGGAAAAGTAACAGGAACAGGGTGCATGACAGGAGCATTAATCGGTGCTGCATGTGGAGCAAACAGAGATTATTTTTCAGCTGCAGCTGCAGCAGTTGCTATGATGGGAATTGCAGGGGAAAAAGCAGAAGAGCATTTTTCTGTTGGTGACGGAAACGGAACTATCAGAATGGAGATATTAAACAGCATATTTAATATGAATGCAGAAAGATTTTTAGAAAGTGAAAATATAGAACTTTTTTAAATTCTTGTTTTAGAAAAACATATCTTCATGTTATAATAAAAAAAGCAGACAACAAATTTTAAAATAAATTATCTAAAGGAGGAATAAGGTATGCATTTATCAAAAAGAGCATTAGAAATGAATTACTCGCCAATTAGGAAATTGATTCCTCTGGCCGATGAAGCAAAAAAAAGAGGAATAAAAGTATATGCACTTAATATAGGGCAGCCAAATATAGTAACACCTGACACATTCTTTACAGGACTTCACAACTACAGTGAAAAAATTGTAAAATATTCTGATTCAAGAGGAATTGAAAAACTTATAGAAAGCTTTATAGAAAGCTATAAGAAAAACGACACTTTCTTCAACAAAGATGAAATTTTAATTACTCAAGGAGGAAGTGAGGCTATACTATTTACAATAATGGCAATATGCAACGAAGGTGACAACATTCTTGTGCCTGAACCTTTCTATTCAAACTACAGCAGTTTCTGTCATTTTGCAGGAACAAAAATTATACCTATTGAAACAAAAATAGAAAATAATTTCCACTTGCCGTCAATGGAAGAGATAGAAAAATTAATTACTCCAAAAACAAGAGCAATTCTTCTTTCAAATCCTTCAAACCCGACAGGTGTTGTGTATACTAAAGAAGAAGTATTAATGATAGGAGAGATTGCAAAGAAACACGATCTTTATATTTTAGCTGATGAAGTTTATAAGCAGTTTATCTATGATGATACTCCATATACTTCATTCACTCATATAAAAGAGCTTGAGGACAGAGTGGTACTGCTTGACAGTATATCAAAACACTACAGTGCATGTGGTGCAAGAATAGGGCTTATTGCAAGTAAAAACAAAGAACTTATGGCAATGATTTTAAAATTCTGTCAGGCAAGACTTTGTGTATCAACAATAGAACAGCACGCAGCTGCTAACCTTATTAATACAATGGAAAGCTATGTGGAAGACGTAAGAGAAAAATATAAAAACAGAAGAGATTTACTGTTTGCATATTTAGACACTATGCCTGAAATCATATGTTCAAAACCTTCTGGTTCATTCTATGCTTTTGCAAAACTTCCTGTTGACAGTGCAGAGAAATTTGCAAAATGGCTTTTAACAGAATATTCTTATGACAATCAGACTATTCTTATTGCTCCGGGACCAGGATTCTATCAGACAGAAGGAAAAGGAGAGCAGGAAGTAAGATTCTCATTCTGTACAAGTGTTGATGATATAGAAAACGCTATGATAGTTTTAAGAAGAGCATTAAAAGTATATAGAAAAAATGTAATGGGAATTGAAGAATAATGGATAAAATAAAAAAGGCTGATTTTAAAGGGAGCGTAATTCTTAATCCTGTTCCTGTTGTGCTTATCACAAGCAGAAACAAAGAGGGAAAAGATAATGTTTTCACTGTTGCATGGGTAGGGACAGTATGCACAAAGCCTCCTATGCTTTCAATATCAATAAGACCTGAAAGACTTTCTTATGAATATATAAAAGAAACAATGGAATTTACTGTAAATCTTCCTGCAAAGAGCATGGTAAAAGCAGTTGATTTCTGCGGAGTACGTTCCGGAAGAGTTGTGGACAAAATCAAAGAGATGGGATTTACAATGGCAGAGGGAGAAAAAATCTCTGCGCCGTACATTGAAGAGTGTCCTGTAAATATTGAATGTCAGGTAAAACAGATAATTCCTTTGGGAACACATGATATGTTTCTTGCTGAGGTAGTATCTTCTCATGTTAACGAAGACTTAATGGACGAAAACGGAAAAATTCATTTTGAATGGGCAGACCTTATTACATATTGTCACGGGGAATATTTCCCAATGACTAAAAATGCAATAGGAAGTTTTGGATATTCAGTGATGAAAGAAAAAACAAAGGCAAGAAAAGCAGGAGAAAAGACAAAAGAGATCACTAAAAAAACAAAGTCTTTTGTAAAAAAAGCCTCTGATAAAAAAGAGGAAAATCATTCTAAAAACAAACCTAAAAAGAAAAGAACTTTTAGAAAAAATAAAGAAATAAAATAATCTGAGGAGATTGTTACAATTGTAACAGTCTCTTTTTTTATGATAAAAAATATAAATTTTTTACAAAACATTTACATATTTTGAATATTGTATTAACAGCCGTATTTTAAAATAATAAAAAAGTTTTACGGAGGCAGGAAAATGTTTAAAAAAGTGTTAGTGTTAACAACAGTTTTATGTGCATTTGCATATGGGGAAAGTGCAGTAAACCATTCTAAAAATTTAGTTCCACAAGGAGAATATATATTAAAATCAGAAAAACATCTGGTAAATGATATACCTGTATTTAATAAAGATAAAGAACTTAATATAATAATAGAGATTCCTGCAGGAACAAACGGGAAATGGGAAGTAAACAAAGAAACAGGAAATCTTGACTGGGAATTTAAAAAAGGTAAACCAAGAGTAGTTCAATATCTTCCATATGTTGGAAACTATGGAATGATACCTCAAACTCTTTCACCTGAGCAGGAAGGAGGAGACGGAGACCCTCTTGATGTTATTCTTTTAGGGGAAACAAGAGTAAGAGGAGAGGTTGCGAATGGTAAACTTATAGGTGTAATGCTTATGAAAGACCATGGAGAAACAGATGATAAATTATTAGCTGTTGCAGAGGGATCTGTATTTGAAGATGTAGAGTCTGTCAGTGAGCTTAAAGAAAAATATCCTGGAGTTTTAGAAATTCTTCAAACTTGGTTTACAAACTACAAAGGTCCTGGAGAAGATATGAAAATAGAGGGATTTTTAAATAAAAAAGAGGCAGAGAAAATTTTAAAAACTGCTGTACAGGATTATAAAAAATATTCTAAATAGAGATTAATCAAAATATCTGTTGTTAATTTTACGATTTGTATTATTAATACAGATATTTTTTTATGCTGTGTTTCTTTATGGGTTGAATTAGTATACAGATTAGTGATAAAATATAGTGTCTAATAAAATAATCGGGAGGCACAAATGGATACTATAAAAATGGCAAAAGATTTGTTTGACTCAGAAATAAAAGAACTTCAAAGAGTGAGAGACAAAATAGATGAAAATATAGAAAAAGTTGTTGAGCTTATTCTTAATTCAAAGGGAAAAGTTGTAATAACAGGAATTGGAAAATCAGGGCTTATTGGTAAAAAAATAGCCTCAACTCTTGCATCAACAGGAACACATGCAATATTTATGAACTCAGCAGAGGGACTTCACGGAGATTTGGGAATGATATGTCCTGAAGATGTGGTTATAGGAATTTCAAACAGCGGAAACAGTGAAGAGGTTCTTTCTCTTCTTCCTTCAATAAAAAGAATAGGAGCATCACTTGTTGCAATGACAGGAAATGCAAACTCTCCTCTGGGAAGAGCAGCACAATATATTTTAAATATAGGAATAGACAGAGAGGGGTGTCCTCTTAATCTTGCACCAATGTCTTCAGCAACATCAACTCTTGTAATGGGAGATGCTCTTGCAGCAATTCTTATTCAAAAAAGAAACTTCAAACCTGAAAATTTTGCAGTATATCATCCTGGAGGAACTCTTGGAAGAAGACTTCTTATGAAAGTTAAAGATGTAATGCACAGCGGAGATAAAATTCCTTTAGTTCCAGATGACTCTACAGTTGACGAGCTTATTCTTACAATGACAAAGAAAAGACTTGGAGCTGTGTGTGTAATGCACGAAGATAAAATGGTGGGAATAATAACAGAGGGAGATTTGAGAAGAGCTCTTGCACACAAAGAAAAATTCTTTGCAATGAAAGCAGAGGATATAATGACTAAAAACTTCACTCAGGTTGAAGAGGACATTATGGCAATAGAAGCTTTAGATGTAATGGAAAACAGAGAGAGCCAGATATCAGTTCTTCCTGTAATGAAAGATGGACATTTAACAGGAATTGTAAGAGTCCACGACCTTTTAAATGTAGTTGGAAGATAAAAAAATTAATTTCTTATTAAAAAGATAAATAATTGACAAACACAAAAAAGTTTTATATACTAATGATATAAAATAGAAAATTAATATTTAAGGAGTGATTATAGATGGTAACTAAAGACAGCAACATTTTAGAAGCAGCAAGAAAATATCCAGTAATTGGAATGGTATTCAGAAAATACGGATTAGGATGTATCGGATGTATGGTAGCATCTGGAGAATCTTTAGGAGAAGGACTTGCAGCTCACGGATTAAACGCAGACGCAATTATAGCTGAAATCAACATGCTTATTGAAGAGCAGGAAAAAGCAGCTAAATAGTTTTATTTAGAAATTGAATAAAAAACAAAAACTCTATGAAATTCATTAAATTGAATACATAGAGTTTTTTTATTTGAAAAAAATATAGAAATCTCTTGCGTTGAAGTTCACTCTAAGTGATATAGTACCCATATAATAAAATTAATAAGATACTTTTCAGGCATGAAAAGTAATACAATATAAGTATTAGACATCTTATTTAAACAGAAATATAATAAATAATAAGAATATTAATGCAAGGAAGTGAAAATTATGGGTGAAATAATAAAAAATCAAAAATTTGATGAAGAGAGAGCTTTATATAATTTAAAAAATACAGAAGTAGAAAATTGTATTTTTGCAGGGGAAAAAGACGGAGAATCTGTTTTAAAAGAATCGAGAGATATAGTAGTGAGAAACTGCTCTTTCTCTCTTCGTTATCCTTTATGGCACAATCAAAAATTTATTTTGGAAAATTCTAAAATGGATATGCTGTCAAGAGCTCCTATCTGGTATTCATTTGACGGAGTTATAAGAGAAAGTGAAATAAACAGCATAAAATGTTTGAGAGAATGCAGAGAAATAGAAAAATGCAATATAAATTCACAGGAATTTGGCTGGAAATGTGAAAATATTTTTATAGAAAATTCCAGCATAGAATCTGAATATTTTCTTCTTGATTCTAAAAATATAAAATTAAAAAATGTAAATTTTAAAGGGAAATACTCTTTTCAATATATCAAAAATTTAGAAATAACAGATTGTTATTTAGATACTAAAGATGCTTTCTGGCATTGTGAAAATATTACAGTAAGAAACTCTGTAGTTAAAGGAGAGTATCTTGGGTGGTTTTCTAAAAATCTCACTTTAATAGACTGCAAAATAATCGGAACACAGCCTTTATGTTATTGTGAGGGATTAAAACTTATAAACTGCACAATGGAAGGAACAGATTTGGCATTTGAATATTCTGATGTAGAGGCAGAAGTAAATGGATATATTGAGTCTGTAAAAAATGTAAAATCAGGATTTGTTATTGCTGATGAGATTGGACAGATAGTAAATGAAGATTCTATTATGCCTGTAAATGGAGAGATAAGAATAAGAGAAAAATAATAAAAACAGGGGCTGTTAAAAAGCAGTCCCTATTTCCTGCATATATTCCAAAAATTTCTTTGATGCCTGACTGAAAATTTGATGTTTTTTCCACACAAACACAGCGTTTGTTATAACAGGAGGATAAAGAGGTTTTGAAATAAGGGAATTTTTATCATAAAATTTAACAGAACCTTTCATAACAAAAGCATATCCCAATCCCTGTTCAACAAGAACAGCTGCATTTCCTGTCATATTGTGTGTTGCAAAAATATTCTTTTTATCTAAATGATTTTCAAGCCAGTTATCTATAAGAGTTTTGCTGTTTTTTCTTTTTGCAAGGATAACAGATTTATCTGCAAAGTCTTGAGGAATAACAAAATCTTTTTCTGCCATAGGGTCGTCAGGACGCATTAAAACAACCCATTCTTCTTTTATATTAAGACGTATAAAATCTAAATTATCAACATTTACAGGTTCTAAAAGAAGTCCGAAATCAAGGAGTCCCTGCTCTATTTTTTCTTTAATCTGGTCAGCATTTCCAGTATAAAAATTATAATAAACATTTGGAAACTGACTTTTAAAATTCTTAAAGATTTCAGGGAAAATTTTTGTAGATTCCATTTCACCTGCACCGATAGAAATTTCACCGTTTATCAAAGAGTTTTGTTCCTTAAGCTCTCTTTCTGTTTTTTCCATAAGTTCAATAATCTCTTCAGCTCTTTTCTTGAAAAGTATCCCAGCCTCAGTAAGAGTTACTTTTCTTTTTCCACGAATTAAAAGCTGTGCTCCAACTTCCTCTTCAAGCTGTGTCAGCTGTCTGCTCAAAGTAGGCTGTGTTATATGAATTATATCAGCTGCTTTAGTTATATTGTTTTATGTTGCCACTGCAAGAAAATATTTAAGAAGTCTGCTGTCCATAAGTTTTCCTCCTGATTACCAAATTATATTTAAAATATAGCATTTTAAAAGGGAATGAGTCAATAAAAATGCTTTTTATGTATGATAAAAGATACAAGATAAGTATTGGACATGATAAAAATAAAAGAATATAATTCACTTAAAAATAATCAAAGGAGATGATTAATATGAAAAAATTAAAAAAAATTTTATTAGGAGTAATGCTTATGGGAGTTGGAATGAATGTCAGTGCAGCAGGAACAGCTGAAAGCTTATCAGAGAGAGAAAAAAATATAGTTCTTATTTCAGCTTTTACAGCAAACGGAGATTTAGAAAAATTAGAAGATGCTGTCAACTCTGGATTAGATGCAGGTCTTACTGTAAATGAAATAAAAGATTCTATGGTTCAGCTTTATGCTTACTGTGGTTTCCCAAGAAGTTTGAATGCTCTTACAACTCTTTTAAATACTTCTAAAGAACGTGCAGGAAAAGGTATAAAAGATGAGGTTGGAAAAACAGCAACACCTCTTCCAAAAAATACAAATATTTATGAGCTTGGAACAAAAGTTCAGACAGAACTTGTAGGAGCACCTGTTAAAGGAGAGTTGTATGCTTTTTCTCCGGATTCAGACAGATATTTAAAAGCACATTTGTTTGGAGATATTTTCAGCAGTGATGTTTTAGATTATAAGACAAGAGAACTTGTTACTGTTGCAGCTTTATCAGCTATGGAGGGAGTAAACCCGCAGTTACAGGCTCATATGGTAATGAGCCAGAACGCAGGAGTAACTATTGAGGAATTACAGGAGATTGCTCCGGTTTTAAAAGAAAATGTTGGAAGAAAGGAGGCTAGAAATTATAATAAAGTTTTAGAAAATGTATTAAATAAATAAAGATTTTATCTATAACATAAAGGGAGGAAAGAATATGAAAAAATTTATAAAAAATTTATTAGTATTAAGTGCAATGATGTCAGTTGGAACTATAGCTTTTTCAGCAGAGAAACCTTTGGTAGTTTATTTTAGTTATTATGAAAATGCAGATCTGCCAAATGATGTGGATACATCTGCATCTGCCAGCATTCAAGTATGGAATAACAAAAATACAGGTAATACAGGAGTAGTTGCAAATATCATAAATGAAAAAGTAAACGGGGATATTTTCCCTATTCTTGTGGCTGATAAATATTCTGACAGTTATGATGACACAGTTGACAGAGGAAGAGAAGAGAAAAACAGAAATGTTCGTCCTCAGCTTGTAAATCATATAGAAAATTTTGGAAGCTATGATACAGTTTTTGTTGGTTTCCCAAACTGGTGGTATGATATGCCAATGGCTATGTACAGCTTTTTTGAAGAATATGATTTTTCAGGAAAAACAATAATTCCTTTTGTTACTTCCGGAGGAAGCGGATTTTCTGATACTATATCTGCAATAAGATCTCTTGAACCTAATGCAGAAGTTTTGGAAGGAATAAGCATCAGCGGAAGAAGAGCTGCAGATTCAGAAGATAACATTACAGAATGGCTTAATAGAATAAATTATTCTAAATAAAATTGTTTATGAGGGAAATTATGAAGTTAAAAGTAATTTTTAAAATGGGAATAGATTTATTAATGACTATTTCTTTAATATTTCTTATGGCTTATCAGGTGACAGGAGAGAAAGGACATGAATGGCTTGGAACATTTATGCTTTTATTCTTTTTAATTCATATTTTTTTAAATAAAATGTGGTATAGAAATTTATTAAAAGGGAGATACACAAAATTTCGTATAGTCCAAACTATCATAAACTTTTTAATTCTGTTTCTTATTATCAGTTCCGGCGTAAGCGGAATAGTTATATCAAGATATGTTTTTAAATTTCTTGATTTGGATATAAGCAGTTCTTCAGCAAGGCTCATTCATATGTGTACAGGATATTGGGGATTTATTTTAATGTCAGTTCATTTAGGAATGCACTGGGGAATGATAAGCGGAATGATGCAGAAGCATTTGAAAGATAAAAAAGGTTTAAATATTTTTGTTAAAATATCAGGGATATTTATTTCAATATATGGAATCTATACTTTTATTAAATTAAATTTATTTTCATATATGACTTTAAAAAATCAGTTTGTATTTTTTGATTTTGACCAAAACCCTGTTTCCGTGTTCTTCGATTATTTTTCAATAATGACAGCTTGTGTAGCCTTTACTTATTACTTCATAAAATTACAGAATACTGTTAAAAAGAGGTGATTATTTTGAAAAAATATTTCGTATTATTAGTATTAAATTTTTTCATGATGTTTTCATTATCTTATGGAGTTGAAAATAATAAAATTTTAATTGCATATTTCAGCTGGGCAGAAAATACAGTAGTGTCTAATCCTTCATCTATAGATGTTGATGCTGTCACTTCTGCAAGCGTACTTCTGCCGGGAAATGTAACGAAAATGGCAGGCTGGATACAAGAGGAAACAGGAGGAGATTTATTTTCTATAAAAGTAAAAGAACCTTATTCAAGCAGCTATGACGAATGTTTAGACAGAGCTGCTGATGAAAAAGCTGAAAACTCAAGACCTGAACTTACTGCTCAGGTTGCTGATATTTCACAATATGACACTGTTTTTATCGGATATCCAAATTGGTGGTATACAGCTCCAATGGCAATATTTTCTTTTATAGAAAATAATGATTTATCCGGGAAAAAAATTGTTTTATTCTGTTCTCATGGAACAGGAGGACTTGCCCGCAGCGTAAGAGATATTAGAGAAGTTCTTCCAAATAACATAGCTTTAGAAACAAATGTTATTGGAATATACAGAGATGATATTCCTGACGGAAGAGAAAGAATAAGAAACTGGCTTAGATCTATAGGGTATTAACTACATTATAAACGTTGAAATAAGAGTAAGAAAATAATATTCTCGTTAAGAGGTATAAAATGACAAAGTATTTTTTTATAGCTGCACTTTTACATTTAATTTCATTATTATTTATCGAAATATCTTTAGAGAATACATCAAAAAGATTTGTTAAAATAAATGTATTTACTTCTAAAACAAAATTGGTATCTGTTAATGAAAATTTAAAAATTAATTCTGGTATTAAAAAAATAATTAATAATACAAGGAATATTTCGTTAAAAAAATCTGCAGAAAATAACTATTTGGAAAAGAAAGTTAAAAATAGTATTCAAAATAAAAGTCTGGACGATTTTTCTAAGCAAAATATAGATTTTAAAATAATAAAAGAGGTTCAGCCAAACTATCCTCAAAAAGCTAAAGCTATAAAATATAATAAGGAAGTTATAATTGAAACTAAATTTCTTGTTGATTCAACAGGAAAAGTAAAAGATATTATATTTTTAACCTCTCATGAAAAACTTGGATTTAATAATGAAGTAAGAAAGGCTTTAAAAAAATGGCAGTTTGAACCTGTGAGATATAATAATCAAAAAATAGAAGCATATTTTTATAAAAAATTTATATTTAAATCCAATTGATATTAAAATAAAAAATCAGAGGTCTATTTATGAAAAAAAGAATTTTATTTAATATTTTTATTTCAACTTGTCTTTATGCTGTTCCGGAAATTAATTTAGATACAACTTTTATTATTTCTGACACAGCAGCCTTTGAAGAAACGATTATCGAAGAAAAAAAGAATACTTTTATAATTACAGCTGAAGATATAAAAAATAAACATTACAGCAATATAGAAGAGATTTTTAAAAATTCTCCCAATATAATATTTCAGCAGACTCAATTTGGCCCTGTAATCAATCTTCGAGGAAGCGGAGATTATTCTATAAACAAGGTTAAAATAATAGTTGACGGAATTGCTTTAAACCCATTAGAAGGAGCTATGGGAGCCTTGTCTTTAAATTCAATTCAAATTAATTCTATTGAAAAAATTGAGATTATTCCCAGCGGCAGAACTATAAATATTACAACAAAAGCCAATACAAAAAAAGAGTTTTTAACTGCTGATGTAAAATATAGTTCTTTTGCTGCTAAGAATATTGACTTTGCATTTGGACAAATTCTAAGTGATGATTTATATATAAATTTTTCAAATTCTTATCTTAATAAAAATGGATACAGAGATAATGAAAAAACTGAATCAAATAATTTTTCAGGAGGTTTTGACTATAAAATAAATGACAGCAGTAAAATAAAGTTTCAGCTTTCACATTATAATGACAGGGCTGGCTCTTCTTCAGATATTTTAAAAAATATTATGGAATATGATAGGAAAAAGGCTGGAGATCCTATTAATTCTCAAAATGAAAAAACATCTGTATCTTTAGACTATGAATTTAAACCATTAAAAAATTGGACAATTTTTACTAATTTTTTTAAAACAGAATCTGAAAGAGATGTATCTCAAATTACTGTTATGACAGGTGAACAGATTAAAAAAATTACCCAAAATGTACTTCCATTTCCAATTCTAAATATAGATAATAATATTTCCAATACAATGAATGGAAGATTTATAGAGAAAACAGAGGGAATAAAAATAAAATCAAAATATCAATATGATAATGGGAGTTTTGTTTTAGGTTATGATTATATTCATGAAAAATTAAAAAGATATAATCTGGTAAATGCAGATGAATTTAATATGTCTATCAATATAGGCGGACGTCCTGTTTCAGGTAAAGTAAACATGAATGTAAATACACATGTGAATATGGCTAAAGATACTCATGCTTTTTATGGATTAAACGAATATAGTTTTAATGATAATCTGACTTTAACAACAGGTATGAGATATGAAAACGCAGATTATACAGGGAATCGTTCATCAAAGATTAATGCAGAGGCTATGAACAGACCAATGAATATTCCTGCTAATACTTCATCTGTTGATAAAAATATTGATAATGCTGCCGGTGAAATTGAATTAGCATATAAATACAGAGATACAGGAAATATTTATACAAGATATGAAAAAGGATTTTTTTCTCCTCTGCCAATACAGCTTACCAATAAAAATTCTTCCGGTATTTATCAATCAAGTAATATAAAGTCAGAAGATACAAACAATTTTGAGTTAGGATTCAGAGATTTTATCGGAGATAATTTTTATCTGTCTTCAACATTTTTCATTATTCAAACAAATAATGAAATTGTAAACATTGAACAAAATTCATATAATCCAGCTTTGAAATATTGGAAATTTGCTAATATTGACCAAACTGAAAGAATAGGATTTGATATTTATTTTGAACAGTTTTTTGACAAAATTACTTTTAATCAATCTGTATCTTACATAGATACCAGAATTAAAAAAGCAGGAAAAGATGTGGATGGTTATTTTAATGAAGGAGAAAAAATTCCAATGGTTCCTGAATGGAAAATAACTTTTGGTATAAATTATAAATTTTCAGAAAAACTTTCTTTAGGAGGTATATATACTTACAACTCAGGATATGAAAAAAGGGAATTGGAAACATTTGATAGATATAAGGTTTCAGGATATGGAATTTTAAATGTTTATGGTCAATATAAATTAAGTGAAAATATAGATTTTAATTTTGGAATTAATAATATTCTGAATAAAAAATATAATTATTTTGAAACTAAAACAACAGCTATACCTGCTCCTGAAATAAATTATTATTTAGGTTTTAAAATGGAATTTTAAATCAGATTAAATTTTATAAAAAAGCATTTGCTTTGGAGTAAACTCCAAGTGATATATTAAAAATATAAAATAAGTTTTAAAAACAGGAGAGTAGATTATGAATAAAAAAGTTTTGGTAATTTCAACAAGTTCGAGAAAAGGAGGAAAAATATGATAAAAAAATTAGGAAAATTAATGATAGGATTTTTATTAATATCTGGTTTTATATATGGAAAAGGAGCTGAAAGAAATATGGAAAATAAAATTATGGACAGAGAAAAATTTGAAAAAGTAAATGTTTTTGGAATGGGAAATCCAAACGATGCTTATGCACAATATTTTGTAGGAGACTCTTTTTTAAATCCTCTTACAGAGGCAGGAGCATCTCCTATATTTATGGCAAACGTAACATTTGAACCAGGATGCCGTAACAACTGGCATATTCACCATGCTTCAAAAGGCGGAGGACAGATATTGATATGTACAGCAGGGGAAGGCTGGTATCAGGAAGAGGGAAAAGCAGCTGTAAGTCTTAAGCCTGGAATGGTAATTGTTATTCCTGCAGGAGTAAAACATTGGCACGGTGCAAAAGCTGATTCATGGTTCAGCCATATTTCTGTGGAAGTTCCAGGAGAAAACAGTTCAAATGAATGGTGTGAGCCTGTTTCTGATGAAGAATACAGCAGACTAAAATAATTATTAAAGACAGGTGATATTTATGAAAAAAATATTTTTAAATATTCTTGTATTTTTATCAATTTTTTCATACAGCACAGGAGCAGAGAAAATGGAAAGAATAAAATTTAGTTTTGATAATAAAGAAATAATTGTAGCTTTGGAAAATAACAGTGCAGCAGAAAGTTTATTAAAACAGCTGCCTTTAACATTAAAGTTTGAAAACTACAGCTCAACAGAAAAGATAAGTTATCCTCCTAAAAAACTGGATATAAGCAAAGCACCAAACAGCTGTGCTCCAAAAGACGGTGATTTAACTTATTATGCTCCTTGGGGAAACTTAGCATTTTTTTACAAAGATTTCAGAAATTCAAATGGACTTGTTCCTCTTGGAAAAATAATATCAGGAAGAGAAAATCTTGAATCTATTGATAGTGCACTTGTAGTAAAAGCAGAAGAAATTAAATAATTTTAATGGAAAAGTGGTGAAAAACATGGAAAAAGAAACTGTATTTTCTGACAAACAATTAAAAGAAATGATTGTTCCTTTGTTAATAGAGCAGTTTCTACTGATGCTTGTAGGAATGGCAGATACTTTTATAGTAAGCTATGCAGGAGAGGCAGCTGTTTCAGGTGTTTCTTTGGTAAATGCTTTTAATACAGTTTTCTTATTTCTTTTTACTGCTCTTGCCTCTGGCGGAGCAGTGATAGTAAGTCAGTATATAGGGAAAAAAGACAATGAAAAAGCATCAGATGCTGTGAGCCAGCTGTTAATGATATCAGTAATATTTTCAGTTGTAATTACAATATTGATTTTAATTTTTAATGAAAAAATTATAAGATTTTTATTTGGAAAAGTAGAAAAAGAGGTAATGGAATCCTGCATAACTTATCTCCGCATATCTGCTTATTCATATCCTGCCCTTGCTGTTTACAATGCAGGAGCAGCTTTATACAGAAGTATCGGCAGAACAAATGTAACAATGAATATATCTGTTATTTCAAATATTATAAATATAGCAGGAAACCTTATAGGAGTATTTTATTTTAAGGCAGGAACAGCAGGGGTTGCTTATCCCTCTTTAATCGCAAGAGTTTTTTCAGCAGGAGTAATTACATATTTCTGCTTTCAAAATAAAAATCAAGTAAGATATTATTACAGAAAAATTTTTCAGTGGAACAAAGCACTGCTGAATAAAATTTTAAAAATTGCTGTGCCTAACGGAATAGAAAGCGGAATATTTCAGCTTTTGAAAGTTGCTTTAAGCAGTATAGCTGCTCTTTTCGGAACATATCAGATTGCAGCAAACGGAATTGCTCAAAGCATTTGGAGCGTGGCAGCATTAATAACATCTGCTATGGGTCCTGTGTTTATAACAGTTATAGGGCAGAGCATGGGAGCAGGAAAAATTTCAGAGGCAGAGATGTATTTTAAAAAACTTATAAAAATAACTGTAATTATCTCTGTAATCTGGAATATTTTAATTTTTGCAGCAACGCCATTTTTAATGCAGTGGTATGCTGTGTCAGATGAAATAAAAAAGCTTGTTATTTTATTGGTTTTGATTCACAATACAGTTAATGCTCTGGCTTTTCCTTTTGCAGATTCTTTTGGAAAAGGATTAAGAGCGGCAGGAGATGTAAATTTCACTGTGGGAATATCTCTCATAACAACAATAGGAGTAAGGCTTATTTTTTCATATTTATTTGGAATAATAATGAAAATGGGAGTAATCGGAATTGCCTGTGCAATGTGTGTTGACTGGATAACAAGGGGAATAATATTCTGGATTCGTTTTAAAAAAGGAAACTGGAAAAAATACAGTATAATATAGATATAAAATAAAGAAAAAACAAAAATAATTATAAAAATAAGCTATAATATAAATGTGGTTTATTAAAGTAAAAAATAAGGAGGAATTATCTATGAAATATGATTTTCAATATTACAATCCTACTAAAATTTATTTTGGGAAAACAGCTCTTGATAATTTAGCAGGGGAATTAAAAAATTATGGTGATACAGTTCTTCTGGTTTATGGAAGAAATTCTATTAAAAAAACAGGGCTTTATGATAAAATAATGGAAATTTTAAAAGATTCAGGAAAAAAAGTAGTTGAACTTGCAGGAATAAAATCGAATCCTACATATAAGCAGATGATGGAAGGAGCAAGACTTGTAAGAGAAAATAATGTTGATTTGATTCTTGCAGCAGGAGGAGGTTCAGTTATTGACTGTTCAAAAGGAATTTCTGTTTCTGCTTACTGTGAAGAAGATCCATGGAAAAAATACTGGGTTAATTTTGAAAAACTGAATAATAAAGTTGTTCCTGTTGGAAGTATACTTACAATGGCTGGAACAGGTTCTGAAATGAATGGAGGCTCTGTTATTACAAATGAAGAGGAAATGCTTAAAAACGGAAGAGTTTTCCCACCTGAAGTATATCCTAAGTTTTCTATTTTAAATCCTGAATATACTTACACAGTTCCTAAAAACCAAATGGTAAGCGGAATTTTTGATACTTTGTCACATCTTATGGAACAGTATTTCTCAGGTGATGATGATAACGTAACAGATTATATTATCGAGGGAGTTATGGAATCTCTAATCAAAAGTGCAGAAAAAGCTCTTGAAAATTCAGAAGATTATGAGGCAAGAAGTAATATTATGTGGTGTGCAACAATAGGGCTTAACACAATAACAGGACTTTCTAAAAAACAGGACTGGGAAGTTCATATGATAGAACATCAGGTTGGAGCATATACAGACTGTCCTCACGGTGCAGGTCTTGCAGTGGTTTCAGTTCCATATTACAAATATATTTATAAGTATGGTTTAGATAAATTTGTACGTTTTGCTGAAAAAGTATGGAATATTGACAGCACAGGAAAAACAAAAGAGGAAACAGCAGAAGAGGGAATTGAAGCACTTAAAAACTTTATTGTAAGATTAGGACTTCCTCTGACTTTAAGAGAGCTTGGAACAACAGAAGAGATGGTTTCTCAAATTGCAGAATCAACTATTTTAGGCGGAGGATACAAAAAATTATCATCTGAAGATGTATTGAATATTTTAAAAGCAGCATATTAGAAATTATTTTAAAATAATACAGAAAAACAGGAACTATCATAAATTAACAATTAGATTAATTTATATAGTTCCTGTTTGTTTTAAGATTTTATTTTTTTATGTTATCACACAGCATATCATCTAATAACCTGCTTGATT
>OGZM01001508.1_pt1 | contig 17880 bp, 21 predicted proteins | sample 1576821 | NCBI WGS metagenome assembly OGZM01 (sample SAMEA3541491, study PRJEB24748) | human gut metagenome | biome: human gut; feature: human-associated habitat; material: faeces | place: China | collected 2012
CAGATAAGCGCACAACTAATCCCTCCCCAATCCATATTCATTTCTATTCTGTTATGAGCCTCCCCAAATTGAAGGGAAGGCTCCGTTTATTACTTCCTAAAAAATATATCTCCTGAGATACTTCTTGCCGTGTCATCATTCGTTAAACGGATGTAGCGGAAGAAGTTCTGTTCTGTCTTATGTCCGGTGAGTCTCATGATTTCGAGGGTGGTCATCCGCCCAGTTAAATACATATTGGTGGCGGCTGAGCGCCGGGCGGTGTGGCTGCTGATTAGCTCCCATTTCTCACGAGTGACAGTAACTAACTTACCGCCTTTGGTGTATGAGAATTTCACCTTATCATCCAGTCCGATTTCTCGCATTATCACCTTCAAGTATTTATTGAAGTACTGGATGCATAGCTTGCACGGGATATGTCCTTTATATTTTTCAAATATCTCTTTCACATAATCGTGAGCTGGTACCTTAACGTCAACGTTAGTCTTCTTTGTTCTTTTTACGATGTATTCATTCTGATAATTATCTATGGTTAAGGTTGAATAGTCAGAATAGCGAAGGGCTGTCAGACAACCAACCACAAACAAATCACGTATGCGCTCCTTGGCTTTTCGCTTGTCCTGCTTCTCGAACTTATAGTAGTAGATGCGGCTAATCTCATTCATCGACAGGAATACGGCATTGGTAGGTTCCAGCTGGATGTCAACTTCATCATAGGTCGTGTCAACAGCGTAATTGTACCGTGCTGCCCGGCGAACGAGTGACTGAGTCTTTAGAATATACCCTACAATAGTATTATGCCTTAGCCCTTGGTCTTCGAGGTAAACAATGAAATCATCCAGGAATTCCGATGTAACGGAATTGGTATAGATGTCGCAATCAAATTCCTCGGAGAAATTGTCGATGTGCTTGATAATGGCGTCATAGACCGCTGCATAGTGTTCAGACTTGCGTCTGCTTCTCTTTTCAAGTACTTCCCGCGCGAAGGTGGTAAAGTATACACCTTCTATCGGTTTCGCCTGCCGGAAGTGGTTGATGTAGTCCTTTCTTGGCTTGGCCTCAAGGACCGGATAAGAAACTGCTAATGTTGTTTTAGCTATTCATTTTTAAAGTAAGATTTCAAATCTCCATCAGGTATCCAGTCTATGGTTACGACTGCTTTCACTTTCCCTGTCCCGCCACATGAGGGACATGGTTTCTTCACCCGCTCATTGATGATGTCCGGGTCAAGTACATATCCGTTTCCCTGGCAATAGCCGCAACTATAGCCGGTAAATTCTTTGGGCTTTTCCCGCCCGGCTCCGAAGAGGGGTGCAGAAATCAGCACCCCGTTCCATTTCTCGCTCATACGCTATTCGATATAATAGGTTTGTACTAATTGACAGTTCCTATAGATGTGCAGCACCGTCCTGCCTTCATCCGTGCGAATTTCTGTCTTCACACTGTCCGCACGGATATTTCCGCGGGAGCGTTGCGCCCCTATCTCGGCATTGATGAACGCCTGCAAGTTCGTGAAGTCCCGTTCGTTGCCCTGGAAGGTCATGTGTCCGGTGGCCAAAGATACCGACTGCTGCACATTCAGCAACCACTGCGGCTTGTCGTTCGGAATAATCGAACTATATCTAATCTGTGCCATAACCTACATTGCTGAAAGTGACAACGGCAGATTCACCGCATTTCCTTGTTCGTCCTTCATCTTCACCTGAATAAACTGACACGTGGGTACCGGACGATAAGCCGCCTTAATGATATTGATACCTTCGATAAACCGTTCATCCTTCGATTTGATGGCGAGTTTTTCCAGTTCCAACACCTTGTTGGCCTTCAGCGCGCCTTTGCGATCTTTGGCAAGCAAGCTCATTACAGTGTCCACCAGGTTGGCGGAGTTTTCGTCCTTGGCCATGGTCTTGATGTATTCTTTCACCATATCAATGCCGGCCTCTACAGTATCATCCCAACCCTCGTTCACCCGGTTGCCGAGTGTCAGGCTCATACGGCTGTCGCTGGTGGTGAAAGTGTCGGTCTGACGACCGCTCTTCACCTTGAACAGTTCGTTCTTCATATTGATGACCGTGCCGAACTCATTGAACACTTCCTGCTTGATACGCATCATCTCGGCTGAGAGGCTTTGCAGTTTCGTTACGCTGGCCTTGACGGTGGCGTCCACCAGCTGTTTATAGGTCTCGCGTTCCCGTTCCACGCGGTTACGTTCCGCCTGTTCTTCGGCGGCAAGTTGTGCCTTCAGCGCGGCACGCTCTTCTGCTGATAACTTTGATAAATCCATAATTCTTTCCTGTTTTTGGGTTAATAATTAATCTTTGCTCTATTTTCTTGATTCCTCTTGCGTTGCAGTTCCTTGCTGACAGGACTCCGCGGTCCTTCCAGTTCGGCCAGTTCACGGTCCAGATGATCGTAGTGTATCACCTCGGCACGGTAGGCATCCAGCAGACGATCGTATTCGGCAGGAGCCAAACAGCCGATACCGGACAGTAGGCTGTCCTGATAGTCACAAACGCGATTGGCGCTGGCTTCCAGTCGGGCGGCAAGTTCATCTGCGCGTTCCTGCTTGTCGAGAATGTAGTTTTGGGGTACGTAGCCACGACGGTATTCTTTCATGGCTGCACCTCCTCTTTGCATTGCTTTACAGTGCAATAATGGCGCACAGCCGGACTGGTATCCAATTCACTTTTACTATAGTGTACCACCCCATTCATACTATAAGCCGTTATAAAGCCACGCATTGACCAGCCACGAAGAGTTTCTTTACGACACCCCACATATCTTGCCGCTTCGCTTTGATTTATAAAATCAACTTTATCTACATCAGGCACCTGCTTGTTTTCAGCATGAACACGACTTGCCTGAAGCAGTTCATTCACCAGTTTTTCCAGAAGATTGACTTTACGTTCCATAGCTTTAAATTCACGTACGCTAATAGTTTTTATCTCATGACAAAAATCTTTGTCCGAAACAAGATATTCACTGGCATCCGGTATTAAGTCCTCCAATTCCAAAGCACCCGCGGCATAGCGTGCGGCATCCCGCAAAGCATAAAAGAACCTATCATCTTTTCTCTCCTCACCTACCGACAATACAAACTCCTTAAAGAGTTGCGTTTCCGTGCGTTTCTGTTCCAGCACTTCTGCTTGTGATACGCTAATCCGGTCACCTTTCTTACGAAGAATTGCTGCTGCACGGTTGATTTCCTGTTGCTTTCTCATAATCTGAATTATTTTTTGTTTTTTCGTTCTTCGCGTCTCATAAATGCCTCCAGTTGCTTCTTCGTTTCCTGAAGTTCCCAGAGTTCCATCCTTGTAACGTCCTTGCGAGCCTTGGTATATTTCCGCGCCCAGACGTTCAGTTTCGCCACATTCATTTGATATTCCTCCTTACTGTCGCTGGTGAACCCTTGGTTCAACTGAGGGATCAGGAAGGACAACCGGTATATATCACGGAACGTGTTCCGGGCTTCTGTCCGTTGCATTTCCTTGGCTTTGTCATCCATCGGGCTCAGGCGTTCCAGCAGTTGCCGGGCTTCGTACATCGTGAGTTCCTTACTGCTCTGCGTCCGCCCGGCAGTGAACTCGAAGATACATCCGTGGCGCGCATCATCGTCCATGCCGATGCGGCGGAAGGTGGCGTGCAGGGCTTTGAGCTGCTGCGCCGTAATGACCTTATTGCTTATTGTCTTCATGCTAATCGCTAATCACTAAACGTTAATCTCTAATTCCCTTCTCCCCAGTACTTCTTCGCCTTTTCCGGCCAGATGTCATAGTGCCCCACAGAACCGATGAAACGTCCTTTGCTAAAGGCGCGGTAGCCCTCGACGTATATCTTCAGCGAGGCATCGAACATCACGTCTTGGGCGGGCCGTCCGGTGGGCAAAGTGCCTTTGGCGTGACTGATGAAGATGATGAGCTTGTTCTTGTGCTTCTCCTTGAACTGGATGTACTGTCGGTAGCTCATCCGTGCATATTGAAAACTGTCAATCACCACAAAGTCCGGAGACTTCTGACGCTTCATCCGCAGGCTGAGTTGCTCGATGGGTTCGTTATCGATGAGCAGGAAGCGGCGGTTCACTTCCATCATACCGAAGCGGCGGAGCGTATTCTGCATAGTCAGGCAGGCACCTTCCTCCATTGAGTTGTAGGCCACGCGCCCGAAGCGGCACAGATACTTGCAAAGCTGCATCACGAACGAGGTCTTCCCGTTGCCAGAGTTTCCCCAAATGAACCACACGCCGCGGCGTTCCGGTATGTCAAAAGCATCATGCCACGGACCGTCAAAGTCCAGCGTGTCGAACTTCATGCTCAGTATCTCACGCACGCCCTTGGCATTACGGTCAAAGGTGATTTTCTTTTTCTCACCCTCACTCATTCTTCAACCCCTCCTTTCTGCTGCTCACCGCGGCGTTTCTGCACATGCACCACCCGTTTCACCCGGCGCAGGTCATTGTCTGCAGACTCGGCCTCTTTCAGCACGCGTTTTATTTCGGCTTCATTCGTCAGCCCGTTGGCTTGACAAATGGCATATACGTCGTTGCGGGATGTGGCATTCAGGTCGAAGAATTTACGACCAATGCGACTGTTGATTTCCTTGTAGCCTTTTTTGTTATAGCGCAACCCATTGTCTACGCGGCGCTTGATGTAGTCGGTGCTCATGAACACGATTCCGGCACGTCCTTCCAGGCGGTTGTAGATGCTGATGAAATAGTTCAGCACGCAGTCCGTCAGCTTGTCGCCTTCATCGAAGATGAGGAGCGGGTTCTGGAGGAAGCCTATCATGCCGAGGGCAAAGTCCAGCATGTCACGAAGGTTATTGGTGCTGTCGGTAGGCGCGCCCACTTGCTTGGCTATTTCACGGACGAAGTCGCTGCGCTTCATGTCTTCACTGCAAAGGATGTAGAAAACATTGCGATGCGTACGACGGAACTCGATAGCGGCAGTAGTCTTGCCGCATCCGGCATCTCCTACCAGCCAGGTGACGTTCTTGTACATCTGCGCATCGGCCAGCACATAGGTAGCAAGGCGGTAGTTCTCACTCTCGCAGATGGCCCAACGCTCGAAACTGAAACCAATTTGTGCGGCTATACGGCTGAACATGTCATCGGAGATACTTTCGTATTTGGAATTCAAAATCTGGCTCACCACAGCCGCGCTGACACCTTGCAGGCTCTCGCTGGCACGATTGCGGCTGGGGAAGTTCTCACAGTAGGCCATCAGCGCGTCGCGGATGGCATCCTTGTCTTGTTTGGTTAGTCCTTTCATTGTCTTGAATGATATTTAATTGATTGTTGATTGCTGTTTAAAACCTGTCCAACGCCAGTTCATCCAGCGTCATATTAGAGAGCGCCTTGGTATATTCGCCTACGGTGGAATAGTCCAGCGTTGTGTCCGCTTCATCTTCATCCCGCTTACGCTTTTCCGGCAGAGATAAAGGAATGGCCAGTTCACCGCGATCATACTTTTCGCGACATTCATCCATCTTCTTCTTGCTGACATTCTTAGGTTTCGGAGTGGAGAGGCCGAAAAGTTCGGCGGCAATGCGCTCGTCCAGGTCGAAGCGTTCACCTTCCAGCTGAATGGCGGCCATGGTCTCCTTGTTACGGTCGATGGTTTGTCGCATGAAGCTGCTCTGTTCCGGTGTACGTTCCTGTGTGGCACGACTGATGCTCACTTTCGGGGTGGCAGTGGCACTGTATTTGGCACCAGTAGCGGTGTTCCGCCAAAGCTCCACGCGGGTCATGTCCATCGGGTCGTACATCACGGTGAACTCGCGTCCGATGTTTTGCAGCGCCCAAGATTCATCCCTCAACCCATCGGAGTCATATACGTCGTAGTGGTATTTCTGCTTGTTGATTTCTATTTGCAGGCCATAGTTGGTGTAGGTCACCGGTTTGGGGTTACACAGCCAGAACATCTGCATCCTGTCGATTTCAGTCACAGGTTGCGCCTCCGGATTCTCACTCATGCGATACATCTCAATGTGGGGAATGCCGGTGGCAAAATGCTTCTCCTCATTATTCCACCGGTCACGGCATTCCTTATAGATGACCTTCAACTCTTCAAGCGTAGGCAAAGCATAGGCGTTCTCTTCGATGAATTCCATATTCGGCTTACTATTCATTTTCTTGGCATTTACATTCTGCCCGGTGAAGTACCAGATGGCATGCAACACCTGAGCCTGAAAGCGTCCGAAAGCGCTCTCAATGGTTTTGGACTGTCCGTTGTAAGGCATGGTAGGGCGATGTAGTATCGTAAGGCGTTGGAAGAAGCCCGTTGCGTCGCCTTTCTTGTGTCCGCCTTGATTGTCCGTTACAATCTCATAGGGACGGCTGCCCGATGTTTCCACCGCCATGCGGTAAGCGCGATACTGACTGTCGAAGTTCTCGTTCGGGGCAATGTCATAACCCAACAGTGTTTCACTGTAAGTGTCCATCACTTCATACACGCTGGTGGTACACATCTTGCCTTGTTCATTCTTATAATAAAGATTCAGCTTGGTACCGTCACCATACCACAAGGCATCCCGCATCTGCGGCAGGCTGGTCTTCATCAGGCTGGAATACTTGGATTTCCACTTCTGCATACCATAAACAGCAGCATACCACATAGGCATCACGGCAGGATCATAAAGATAATTCTTCACGGTGGTGGGCGACTTGATAATGTTTAGCCCACGTTCCACCGCCTGACGGTTATATTCTTCAAATATCTGTGCCTCAGTGTAGCGGGGTACAATACTGCGCCTTAACTTCAGCAACAGGCGCGCTTCGTCCGGAGAAATCTTGCGGGCCACCTGATTACCTGTATTCCGGTTGATAAGGGCGGCATACTTCAAACGCTTGTACGCATTGAACTTCTCACGCAAGCGGGTGGCATTAACAGGTAAAGTATGTCCATACTGCACACGTAGTTTCTCGCATGTACCCTGTACTGTTTCCCATACCACAGACTTACGGCTGTAACCGCACTTCTTATGCAGGCCCTCAGTCTCTTTCTCCACGCGGATCATTTCGTTCATCACTTCGGCATTCAGCACATACTCCGCCTGGCGTGGCAGGGAAATTTGCGGCTTATAAATTTTATAAAACTCCACCGCCTTATTATCGCTACGAATGATATTGCTCATTAGTTGTTCTTTCATCTCTTCCTGTGCATTGGGATAAAGTTTGTCGTATGCCTCGCGGATAAGGTCGGGAAGGCTGGTGTAGTCAATCAAGGCGTATGAACCCGCTCCCTTGCCGGGACGCACCACACGAAGTTTGCCTTCACGCACCTTCTTATCATAATTGGGCTTGCTTAATATCCTTCCCTGCGAAACCAGTTCAGGGAAAGTGACACACTTTATTTTACCATATATTTCCATATCCTTAGAAACTTTACTCATTCTACTTGTGCAGGCTCCGGCATCGAACCGGAGCGGAAGCCGCCTCGTTACAGGCTCTCCTCCTGCTTTGCGTCCGGCATCAACAGGGATAATGCCACAATCACCGACAGTGCCACGATCATTAGTCCGCTGATGCTATCCTTATCCGTTGCAGCCTCATTGCAACCCAACCAAAGTCCATAAACCATGCCTACGACAATAGCCGTCTTCTGTATTTTCCTGAATGTTTTCATATTATTCTTGCTTTTGTACACAGATTTACCCCCGTTTCAGAGTTGTAGAAAACTTGCAAGCCCGTAGCTTGCCGATTGATTGTTGACTCCATACATTATTATATTAAAGTGTTATTATATCATTCGCTATCACAGCCTTCACATTCCCGTGAGAATCCAGCACCTTCACTGCACGTTTCAACTCATCAGTCACATCAATGATCTGCACCAATGTGCCGCCATTGATTAAAGCAGCTTCCCTAATTTTCGCAGCCTGCACACTGTTGCGCTTAAACAATAGTGCCTGTCTCACGTTCTGAGTTGTCACCCCAAACATCTTGGCAAGCTTCTCCTTGCCTTTGGCATCAAGTTCAATCTTCTGTCTGATTTTCTTTTCCATATCTAAATACTGATTAAAATTATTCTTATCTTTAGCGCGTGTTTCGTTAGAACACGCTGCAAACTTACAGAATATTCTGATATGAACAAAGAAAAAGAAAACAAAAATGCAGAAATTTCTGCAAGAATAGCAGAAATATTGCAATACACAGGTGATACACGCAATGGCTTTGCTATTAAGCTTGGATATGAACGCGCCCAAACAGTCTATGATGTTATGAATATGAAGTCTGCGCCAAGCTATGATTTCTTTCGTCGCTTTTCTATATCAGAATATTCTGATATAATAGATTTGAGGTGGTTATTATCTGGTGAAGGTTCCATGCTTCGTGTTGATGGCGTGCCTACCATATTCGACACCCCTTCTACAGATACCTCAGCCCAGTCCAACACTGTAGTACTCCGCCTCATGGATAAACTGGACGAAAAGGATGCTGAAAACAAACAACTCCAGTCCGAACTCCGCCAGAAATCTGAGGAACTGGCCGCCCTCAAAGCCAAATACCAGGATAAGGAGTCTGGCTTTAAATTCCCCAATCCCACCGAAGCTTTTACCTCGGAATCATCTGGCGACTATGGCGAAGGTTACTCATCTACGAGAAAGCCCACCACTTCCGCGAGATCATCGGCTGGGAAAATATAATCGTATTGCTAATCAAGATACTCAGCAATACATAGCATTCAAACGACAATTAATAACTATTTAAATAATAAAATTATGAAAATCATTAACGCTCTGCAAAAGCACGTACAAGGTATTAGCAAATACCAAAAGGTTAATTTAGATAAGGAAATTAGTAAATTCATATCAGAGAATCAAAATATGAATGAAACAGAGTTACTGGATAAAATTTACTCTATTTATGGAAGTCGAATAAAGTTCTTGGAAGATGCCAGCCATTGCAAAGCCATTATCAATATCAAAGAATGGGTAGCAACTTTTGGTGTTTTCCTCGTTATAGGATTAGCTATCGGAATAGTATCTGTGTTAATCTCAACAATGGCAAAATAATTAATATCGTAACCGTTGAGCAAGCAAAACATCAACCCGATATAGACGACGCCACCGATTCTTTTATCTCAAAACTATCTGGTGACTATGGCGAAGGTTACTCATCTACGAAAAACCCAACCACTTCCGCGAGATCATCGGCTGGGAAAATATAATCGTATTACTAATCAAACTTCTTAGCAATACATAGCATTCAAAACGACAATTAATAACTATTTAAAATCGAATATTATGGAAAAAAAGCAGAAATCTAAAGACGTAAAATTACGAGCTTTCAGAATTGAAAATAGTGATATGTCTAAACCCAATAGTGGGCTACTTAATATGTTACTTAATAAGCTCAGTGGAAGTATTGTGCAAGACCGCAGAATGCTTTTAAATGAAGATGATCCGCATAAAGAGGAAGATTTAATTTCATATTACGATGATAAATTAACCCATTTATTTTTTGGTACTCTATTGCGTATATCCTCAGCTGATGGTATTCCCAATATTACAGAAGATCTTTTGCATCAAAAAGAAATTACTATTAATGATTTAGATAATATCAATATTAAATCTACAATTCTATATAAGAGCCACTATTACTTTGCTTTAAACAATGACTTTCTCGTAACAAACCTCTCATTTCCCAAGAAAATAAATAATTTACAGACATATATTAACCATTTGCTTAGAGATGTTCGAGGTACAACATTATACCAATTCACCCCTATGATTTCAGAGCCACCATCTACAAAACTCAGTGATTTAAAATCTATAAAACTCCAAGATTCAACTATTGCTATTCCCAATGAAAACAAGAAAAAAGATGATAGCCAGAGTTTTACCAAGAAATTTTCCAATTTGAAAAAGGAACTTATAAATAAATTCTTAAATGATGTTGAGTTTGCAGATGATTTAGTAAATAAAAACATTGTCTCGGCTGATTTATTTCTTAAATTTGCAAAGCCAAAAGAAATGACCAAAGCAGATTATGAAAAATTTATGGGAGCTGTTCTTAAACCAATAGACGATGATAGCGTTACTTTTATAACTAAAAAAGATCAGAAAATAAAGGCTCGTGATTTTATAAAGCAAAAAATAGTAGAGATTGAAGCCACTGAATCTGGCAAAATTTCAGAACCTCGACTTTCTGAAGCTATGGAAGAATACCTCAACGAACTGAAAAATGAAGAAAATTGTTAAAATATTAATTTTCTTTGTGGTAACGATTATAGTTAGCACCTTTTGCCCAATACACCTAGATACATTCTTTGTATCTACTTTGTATACGGTAGTTGGAATCATGTTTTCTATAGGGCTAAGTCTCGTTGTTACATTCAACATTGGAAATGTCAAGAATCCTACTTATATAAGATATATAAGAAATAACATCCATAAAATAAGAAGTAATTTTATCATTTATTTCTTATCTTCAACCATCTGCTATATTACAAACTACTACTTTGATGAACGATTAAAAGAGCAGCTATCAAAAGCACTCGTATTATTCAATATACAAACTATAAATATTCAATTTGATTTTTCACTTTTAGCTAGTATAGTAATTTTGTATTCTATAGCATATATTATCGTAAACTTTATCGCAATGCAAAAATTAAATGATGAACTTTTTGATAAAACCAATTTATAGACAAGCCCCATTCCATTCCAACAATTAAGATAAAACGCTCCCGGCAATCACCGGGAGCATTTTCCATCAACAATCAATCAACCTTAAATCTCCGTACGTTTTATCCCTCAGTCGGAGTCCTGATCAGCAGGAACATATTACCAACACCTTCAAATAATTTGTGGCTCGAACTTGTGATCTCATGGGTATGAACCATGCGAGCTACCTACTGCTCTATCCTGCGATATTATGTGCCGCGCACACGTTTATTGCACAAAAATACCATTTATCCCGCCAATATATACTACAAATCAATCACTTATACATGCATTCGAATTATATCACTTATACAAAACACTATACTATCCCCCTATAAATATTTGTTTAAACGCTAAAAAACTTAATTCAAAAAGAAACATGATGCCCAATAACCCACTTTTGAACTGTTAAAACAGTATGCCTAAACTCCATTATACACTCAATATTTTGATTAAAAAAGTATGCCTTATCAGTATGCCTTATAGTATGCCTAACTTACTTTTTAACACTCCACTGCATTGCAATTCACCAAGTCAATCTCCCCTATCGACCAATCATCAGTCATCGCAACGTTTATTTCCTTTAAACGCTCTAAACAGCATTTGTTTTCCGGCTAAACACTTCTATATAATAATTATTTGGAATATATTTGCAAAAGAAACTTCTAAATAGTGATAATATGACCAAAGTAATCCATGTGCACCTAATTTTCGAGAAGAAAGACTATTATTTCGGTAGTATCAGTGCGATTTATACCGTCCTAAACAGCGATCAAATAGGCATCAAACAAAGTTCCTTGCTTCATGCCGGTCTCACCGACGGTGGCGTTAAAGCAACCCAAAGAGCCATTATACGGCAGTCTCATCTCATCCGCAGTAGTCAGGAATAGTTCGGCCAATCCACACAGAAAAAGGGCTGAATTGCACCTCAAAAAGCGTCAATTCAGCCCCCATCTTATCCTAATGTAACATTTAACCGTTTAAAAGCCTATCACATTCAATTCAAATGTAACACTCATGTCCCATAATGTAACAAGTCGATTTGCATCTGGCATTCTGATTCAATCTTCCTCAAACCCTTTGTACATCGGAGTTGCAGCGTAATTTCAGTCCCTCATTCTTTACATACAATTCGTTCTGTCCCCCTTACTTTTGAAAAGGAATCAAATACATTCAGCCATGAATGTAAGTTCATTGTAAGAAACAAAGTGTTTCATGATTTGGAACGAAAAGTTTCATCGCTTGGAATTAATGGTTTCAAGCAATGAAACTTCTTTTGCAATACGAAGAGATAAGTTTCGTGCCCTTATTTATGCTTTCTTTTTCTTCGGTAATACCTGATTCAATACTACATATCCCAGTATTCCGGCAATAATTGTCCCACATAGTACACCAAATTTAGCTTGATTCAGCAATTCCGGATAATCACCGGAGAAAGAAAGATTAGCAATGAATAATGATACTGTAAATCCAATGCCACCCAGCAGCGATACTCCTGCAATATTCTTCCAGTTCATACCTTCGGGCATACGGGCAAGTCCGCTTTTGATAGTCAACCAAGTGAAAAGATAAATTCCCAGGAATTTACCCAAAAGAAGACCTAAGCCGACAGCAAGCCCTACATTTCCTATAACTTCTCCACCACCGCCAAGAACCACTCCCGCATTAGCAAAAGCAAATAAAGGGAGAATAATAAAATTCACAACTCCATGCAGATTATCCTCCAAAGATTGTAAAGGGCTTATCACACGATCCGAAGCTCGCTCCACCTGCTTCAATGTAGCAATCTGTTCATTTGTCAATACGATATTATCAGACTGTACCATCGGAAAAGAACTGACGATAGCCCGGATGCGCCGTATATATTTACCTGCATCCAAACGCGGGCGGGCAGGTATAACAAATGCTAGTATTACACCGGATATTGTACTATGAATACCAGATTGCAAGAATAAATACCAAATAATAATACCGAAGAAAAGAAAGAATATCTTCTGCGTCATACCAAACTTTCCCATATAATATAAGAATGCATAAAGTATGGCGGCTATAATCAAATAACCGTAAGCAACTTCAGAACTATAAAAAATGGCAATCACCAAAATACCACCAATATCATCTACTACAGCAAAAGCAGTCAGGAAAATCTTCAGGCTTAATGGTACGCGTTTACCAAGTAAACTAAGCACTCCCAATGAAAAAGCAATGTCAGTAGCCATAGGAATAGCCATACCCTGCGTTTCAGGAGTACCGGGAGTTACTAAAAGAAAATAAACCATAACCGGAAGTATCATTCCCCCGCATGCTGCAATAAATGGTAGAATTGCTTTTCGGAAAGAAGACAATTCGCCAACCAATAGTTCACGTTTTATCTCTAATCCTACAGCCAGAAAGAAGATCGTCATCAAACAATCATTGATAAACTCGATCATCGTAAGATTATGACCGCCATGCGAAAGCAGATTAAAATCGCCTATACGCAAATGCAACTCCTGCGACAGGAAACTATGATACACAGGAGCTAATGAAGAATTGGCAACAATAGCTGCCAGAATAGCCGTCAGGAATAATAAAATACTCGCCACTACATTCAGTGCCGAAAAGTTTTTCACAGTACGTAGAATAATCATATGTTCGATTTAAGTATTAGATTTCTAAAAGGATGTCCGGCGCTGTTAATGAGCTATTCCTGATAGCTCATTAACGCTAATTTTTTAACCCAGAGCACAAATATACCTGTTAATATTAAATTTAACACAATAGTAAGTACAGAAATTACTAATGCCGGACCACCCAGATTGTAACCCAATGCAATAAAAATAACTCCTGCCCCTACTTCACCACGAGTAAACATACCAATGGAAAGTGCCAGACGTTCACTCAACTTACGATCACGATAGAAGAATACCGGAAATAACTTACCGACATTGGAAAGTAACGATACAATAACCACATGTACAATAATTAGTGCCCAAGGCATCATTTCCTGTGAACCTGTTATAGAGGCCAGCCCTATATCGCCGGGAAGGCTGATTCCCTGAAGCGGAGGCATACTCATACCTACCAGGAACATAAAGATAAATGAAATACCTGTCGAAGCTTTACGTTCCCAGGCCGTATCAATATCTTTATGCTTCATGACCATACCCAGAACGAATGCCGGAAGCAATACCTCAATATGAATGCTGGCATCTTCACCATATAAGTTCTTGGTAATAAGATAAAGCGATTGAGTGGCAGCAAATACCAGAACGGAATAAAATAGAATGGCTTTCCAATCCTGTCGCATATTGTATTTACTCAGTTTCTTCCAACCGAAGGAAAGCAATAGAAAGACAATAAGGATAATAACCAGCAACTGCCAGCGCGGCCCGATCATCATTATTTGCAAAGGAATCATTAAAAGGATGGTATCCAAATCATCAAATATGGCCAGCACCTGAATCTTCTTGTAGATCCAGCTGGACTTCAGTCCAATAGCCGCCAACATAGTGAATAATATACCTGCGGAAGTAGGAGCTGCAAAACGACTCAGCAATAAGTTTTCTTTCCATGCCTCCCAACTATTCCAGTATTCCGGTGGAAGTAAAACGAAAATATAATAAATAGCAATCAGAAACCAAGGCATGGCTGCTGTAGCCATTGCGACAAAATAATCTTTTGCGTATGTTTGCCATCGGGACTTGTCCACTTCGAATTCACGTCCCACATTAATCATAATGAAGCCCAGACAAATATACAACAACACATTAGATACAGTTTTCACCGTACCATAATCACTTCCTGACCATGCAGGCAGATACTGCGCTATAAAGAGACCTACCACCAAGAAGGCCGAAAACGATAGAACTTTTCTCATTTATTATTAGTTAGAAATTTCAAAACAAAGGGATTGTCAAGACAGTCCTACAGAAAGAGAACAATCCCCGGACTAATATGAATCAGCTTTTATGCTTTTTTATATTAATCTAATTTCAACACCGCAAGGAACGCTTTCTGCGGTACTTCAACATTACCAATCTGCTTCATACGCTTCTTTCCTTTTTTCTGCTTCTCCAGCAACTTTCTCTTACGACTGACGTCACCACCGTAACACTTTGCCGTCACATCTTTGCGCACCGCTTTAATCGTCTCACGAGAAATGATTTTAGCTCCGATAGCTGCCTGGATAGCAATGTCAAATTGCTGTCGCGGAATCAGGTCTTTCAGTTTCTCGCACATGCGATGTCCCAAATCATACGCATTGTCGAAATGTGTCAGTGTCGAAAGAGCATCTACCGGTTCGCCGTTCAGCAAGATATCCAGTTTTATTAGCTTGGATGGGCGGAAACCGCTGGCATGATAATCAAAAGAGGCATATCCTTTCGAGATACTCTTCAGTTTATCATAAAAGTCAATGACAATTTCTCCCAAAGGCATATCATAATAGATTTCCACACGATTACCGGAGATATATTCCTGCTTTACCAGCTCGCCACGTTTGCCCAGGCACAATGTCATGATAGGACCGATATAATCTGTAGTTGTAATAACAGAAGCACGAATATAAGGCTCTTCAATACGATCTATCAAAGTAGGATCAGGCATACTTCCAGGGTTATGCACCTCTGTCATATGACCTTGTTTATCGTAGATATTATAAGAAACGTTCGGTACAGTAGTTATCACGTTCATGTCAAATTCACGGTCAAGTCGCTCCTGTACAATTTCCATATGCAATAATCCAAGGAAACCACAACGGAATCCAAAGCCCAGCGCCAATGAGGATTCAGGCTGGAAGGTCAGGGATGCATCATTCAATTGCAGTTTCTCCAAAGAAGAGCGCAAATCCTCAAAGTCTTCCGCTTCAATAGGATATACACCGGCAAAAACCATCGGCTTCACTTCCTCAAAACCTGCAATGGCTTCTTTGCACGGACGAGCAATATGAGTAATCGTATCTCCCACTTTTACCTCTTTAGAGGTTTTAATACCGGAAATAATGTATCCCACGTCACCTGTACGCAGTTCCTGACGTGCCACCATTTCCATCTTGAGCACACCGATCTCATCAGCATCATATTCTTTACCGGTATTGAAGAATTTCACCTTATCTCCCTTACGGATCACACCGTTTACAATCTTGAAGTAAGCGATAATACCACGGAAAGAATTGAATACAGAGTCAAAAATCAAAGCCTGCAACGGTGCTTCTTCATCACCTTCGGGGTGAGGAATACGCTCGATAACCGCAGCCAAAATTTCTTCTACCCCCATACCCGTCTTACCGGAAGCACGTATAATCTCACTACGCTTGCAGCCAAGCAACTCTACGATTTCATCCTCTACCTCTTCAGGCATGGCGCTCGCCATATCACACTTATTGATGACCGGAATAATTTCCAGATCATGCTCGATTGCCATATAAAGATTAGAGATTGTTTGTGCCTGTACACCTTGCGAGGCATCTACAATCAGCAATGCACCTTCACAAGCAGCAATAGAACGGGAAACTTCATACGAAAAGTCTACGTGTCCCGGAGTATCAATCAGATTCAGAATATACTTTTCACCTTTGTACATATACTCCATCTGAATAGCATGACTCTTAATGGTGATACCCCTCTCCTTTTCCAGATCCATATCATCCAGCATCTGTCCTCCGGTCACCTGTATAGTATTGGTAAATTCAAGCAGACGGTCAGCTAAAGTAGACTTACCATGATCAATGTGGGCAATAATGCAAAAGTTACGTATATTATTCTTCATCTTCTATAATTATCTATTAAATGCGGGCGCAAAGATAATGAAAAAGATGAGGTTTTGAAAGTGATTTATTCAATATCCGAAGTTGTAAATGTCTATATATCCTAAAACTATTCCATCATTCTACTGTTATGTATGGACAATAACCTAAACCACATAACTGAAATGAAAAAATTTGTTATTCTAACATTCTCCTTATTATTACTTGCCGGATGTTCCAAAAATGAAATAATCATTTATGAATCATCTCCCGGAAGCAATGGTTCGGACAACGGACAACCCTCACAAAATGAGAATGCTCTCATCACATTCTCCGCTTCAGTCGAAAGTCGTACTATAACCAGATCCATGTCCCCCATGCCCAAAGGATTAGTAAGCCAGATATATGCTTTTGAAACAACAGACAGGAATCTCGATGACCCATTTGCAGAAGGTTTATATTCAACAGTGTCCACAGGTACATTAACGGGAGTGAAAGGATACAAGATGTATTTGAGTAACGGCTCTTATAATATGTATGCATTTTCAGAGAACTCATCTACTTATCCACCAACTCTAATAGACGGAACATCAGCTCCTCTAAAAAATGGTATCGATTATCTGTGGTGGGAAAATCTGGGCCAAGACATTATGACTTCACAAATTCACATGCCCATCGTATTCCAGCATGTAGCTACTCAAGTCGTAGTCGATTTGTCTGCCGGCGATGGATTGCAATTGGACAGTCTGATTTCAGCAAGTATACTCCCGCCTACCCCGGGTGCCAGTCTCGATTTGCAAACTGGAATTATAGAATCAACCTATACCTACGATACCACTCCTCTCACTATGGGTAAAAATGGATTTCTCACTCAAGCCATTGTTTTACCGACAAAAGCCACCACCCCTATGTCCTTGACATTAAAGGTCTTGGCAGATGGAGAAACAACTCCACGTACCTATACTGTAGGTATCCCCATTCCTGGTAAATTGGCAGGAGGATTTTCTTATGTCTTTAGCGCCATTATAGATGGGAATTCCGTCTCGTTCCCCAATGTCAGCATAAAAGACTGGACCGAAATAGACGAATCCGGTAACCCACTTTATCCGACACAGAAATAATTGAAGTAACTCTTACATCATTAGAATACAACAACAAAGTAGAAAATATGGAAACTCCAATATCCGAAATCAGAAGAGAATACAGCAAAGGCAAGCTGACACAATGCACTATCCATGACAATCCTTTTGAGCAATTCGTGGAATGGCTGGATGACGCTATCATTCACAAAGAAGATGAACCCACCGCTATGATAGTAGCAACAGTTTCAACTGAAGGACACCCTTCCACGCGCACCGTTTTGTTGAAAGGGGTAGAAAACAACCAATTTATATTCTTCACTAATTACGAAAGCCGAAAGGGAAAGCAACTAGCAGGCAACCCATATATTTCCCTTTCTTTTGTATGGCACAAATTGGAAAGACAGGTACACA
>OGZM01001523.1_pt1 | contig 17675 bp, 19 predicted proteins | sample 1576821 | NCBI WGS metagenome assembly OGZM01 (sample SAMEA3541491, study PRJEB24748) | human gut metagenome | biome: human gut; feature: human-associated habitat; material: faeces | place: China | collected 2012
TATTTTTCAGCCTTTTATCGGAACTCGGAATAGAAATCAAAAGACCCTCGATATCCAAGGTACTTTCCCTTGAACCAAAATCAGACATTTTATTAAAGTGTCTAGGCGAATACTTGGTTGTAGAGTTATTATTAAGTGTATAGTCTACATCTGTAAAATACCCACTTGGCAATTCGCTTTTAGTTGCGTAGTTGCTCAGCGAATTGTCAACATAACTTTCTGTCACCAAGTTTTCCCCGTTTGCGTCAGTAACAGATGACAAGTCCAACTTAACATTCTGCAATAATGCATTATTTCTTCCATCATGTCCTAATATCTCTACACCAGATACCTCACCGCTGTCAAAAAGCAGAGAATCTACAATATGCACTCGCCCAAGAGCGTCCAGCTCAAAGTTGTTACATTCTACAATCAATCTGTTTCCTCGTAGCACAATTTGGTCAGCACTGGCATTAATCATCGAAATAACTTGGTCGTTCTCGTCTCTGCCTAACTTCAATTCCAATGATGCGTCTAATTGCCCTTCCGCTTTTTGTGCACGATTGACTTCTGCAGAAATGCTTTTTGCGGTCTGCTCAAACTTGGTATTTGTCTGTTCCTCTAAATCATCATACGTGGATTGAAGATGATCTGCGTTCCTCTCTAGCTTTCCCGTACGCCTTTCCACGCTTTCAATCGTATCTCTGATAGAATTAACCTTTGCAGAGTGTGTCTGTGTGCCCTGTGCTGTAATGGAATCTCTTTTGCACTGCACACCGGTTAATATCCGTTGCAAAAGGTACGTTTCTACAATCTCCCGGGAAGCGTTAAACCGGATAGGCTCTCCAAGAGTCAGACAAGGGTTACCGACGCATGTACAGCTTTTAATTGGTGTATATGCCGCCTGTGCCATGATTGGCAACAAATTGTCTGCAATCTGTTCAAGTTCTGCCCCAGTTTTATCGCTCACGAGAAAATTGCCAGTGATCGAATAGTTATTTCCGGCAGTTCCCACGATAGCCCCAGCATTATCATCACTCGTCTTAATTTCAAGCTGTGTGATTGCCTGTGACTGGAAATCCTCGTAATCAAAGGAAATGTAATGCCCGGTCATGGATTCCGTGTTTGCATCGCTTGGAAACAGATCATCTGCTGGGAACAAATCCTCTCGTGGATAAAGTGCACTGGTGATTGCTTTCAGAAATACATATTCAAACTTGCCATCCCGATTTATGTTCCCGAAGCATCCATTGATCTCGCATATTGCCGTCACAACCGTTTTTCCACTGATAGTGGACTCTTCTGTGACTGCGCTTGAATCGTCCGTCTGCGTGGCAACCAGCGTCTTATTGACCGTCATGGAATCGTTAGGCAATGTCGCCGCCGCCTGTTCAATGCCTAAGTATTTGAAAAAGCTGTCCCGGAACTGTTTAAGGCTCATTGGGAAACTAAGTCCGGCATACCAAGACTTTACATCCGCATTAATAATGTCGCACATGGCATCATATGCCGTAATTTCACGCTTTGTCCGGTCACTGCTTGGCACATCTGAATAAACCTTGTATTTGCCATACTGGAACGGATGTTCCGTATCTCCGTCAACCGTTTCTGTGATCGTGATATTCTTCCCTACGATACTGCCCGGCGTGTTATGAACCGTGAATTTCACACTGTTCGCTTCGCATGAGCCAAACTTCAATTCAGATTCCGAACAAAGACTTTCATCCATCTCAAAGGCTTCGGATTCAATCATGGAGTTGTCAAAAGCGATCTTCGTACCGTCAACAGAAATCAGCATCTGTTTGTCGGCATATTCCTTGAAATACAGTTCTTTATCCATGATATACACCCCCGATCACTGAAAACTTGATTGCATCGTAAATAATTTCTTTATTCTTGATGCCATAAATACCAGGTTGAAAATCCGCGATATACCCGAACTGCGTGACATAATCATCGTATTCCGGGATGTAGGCGGTGAAATAGCATTGCCGCCCGTTTGCATCCGTGTACTGCTTCCGGATATTTCTCATAAACTCTGCAAACTCTGTGTTGGTAAGTCCGGCCGGAGTCTCAAATTCAATCTTAGCAACTTTCAATTTCACAGGTTTCCGGTGCAAATAACCGTTGCTGTCCGTCCACGGCTCAAGATCCTGCATATTTACATACGGACTATAGGAATCGAACTTTATGTACTTTTTCGCATCAATCTTGTAATCTCCAATTTTCAGCAGATAACCGCCGTATGCCATGTTTCCACCACCTAACTGTTTGGGTTTGCGGCTGTCTCCGATTGACAGTCGGTAATTTTGGGTATAAAAATAGCACCTACCGCGTGGTAGATGCTATAATAACTGCATTTATTCTTCTTTTTTGTTTTCCGTATCTTCTTTCTTTTCTAATAATTTCACAAGATTATCTGGGAGAATTGGATTATCTTTAGTTTCCGGGAAAAGTACTTTTATTTTATTTGGCGTCTCTATTGACGAATAAATTTCAACTCCTTTATCCATCAACATTACCATCTTCTCTAATGTTTTCTCGACTTTTCCCCGTTCTTCTCCATCTTGTAACTCTCCAAGTTCAGATTCAAGATCACTTACGCTATCGTTCAAAACCTTCTGTTTCATTTTTTTGAAAACATCGACTGTTTCTTCCATGACTTCATTTTTTAATCGCATAGCCGCCAACTGTTCTTCCTGCTGTTTGTAAATAAGAATATTAGATTTTATAGCCATTGCTTTACTTACAAGCTTTGCAAGATTGTTAAGTATTCCAAATGTTCCCGAAGCCGCTAAAAAGAACGATAACCATTGTGAACCAACATCAACGTTATTGAATTTTATTTCTTCATCCTTTGCCAGCAAATAAGGGCATTGTGTGAAAATAAAATCAATCTCCTTTAGGTAATCCATATACTCTTTCAGAGATTCGCACTTTGGAATTTTAACATCAATACCAGCATGAGATTCCCCAATATCTAATGATTCATATAAATTCTTTATTGCTTTGAGAGAAATTTTTAATTCATCTAAAACAACGTCAAATCTTTCCTTTCTCGTTGGGGACAACGTAGGTTGTTGGTTATCTCTATCCAATGAATCTATAGTGCAGTACACTTTTTCAACAACATTACGCATAAACGAAATATTATTTAACTGTTTCAATGATTCCTTCAGTTCTGGCCATCCCATGACCGTGTATTTAACAATTTGCCCATTTGCATTTTTTACGTTCTGAACTTTAACATTTTTATCTATCTCATCTTTGCACACACAGCAAATATAATAGATATTGTATAGTCTCATAAACTTATACCTTCTTTCTTTTGTATTATCCATATTATACACTCCTCTCTGCTTGCTGTGCAATCTGAACATATTTTCGAGTACACAAAAGGCACCCATTAGGGTGCCTTGCTGTGCCGTGTTCCCACGACTTATCATTTATTTGTATACATTCCCGAATAATTCCATAAACGTATCTGCATAATAATACGGTTGCACTTCTCTTTGGTTCTTCTCATTTATGAGGTTTGTTCCATATCCAAGTCCTTTTTCTGTTAATGCCTTGAATTTCTTTGTGCCGCCTTTGCTGGATGGTCGTTCTCTTTCTTCCAAATAACCGCCATCTAAAAGCAACTTGTTGAATTTTACCGTACTCATTCCGCATTGATTGCGATCTAATAATTCCGTAGCAGAACATTGTTCACGACTTCCATTATCTTCATATTTTGGAAGAGAAGATGTAGGTAGTCCGTATTCTTCAAATGTTTTGTTATACATATGAAGTTTGCTTGCCGTACTCACATGCAGATCATCAGCAACGAATTTCACACCCTGCAAGCAAAGCAGAAATTCCGGCTGTGATTGGAAATCGACACTTTTAATATGATCTTCCATTTCATGGAATCGGTTAATGTATCTTGCTGTAAACTTTGTGCCCTTAATGCCGGTTAATTTGTGGGCGATAAACTCACAACCTTTCTTCGTAATGTCATAACAAGGTTTCTTTCTGTTTGCCTTGTCCACATACTCTGATTCTGTGAAAAAATCGGTGTGTCCAATTTTGGACGTATCTAATTGTGTGATATATTCTCGAATATCTCGCAATAATTTGTTGTGATCTTTCCCGACCATTTCGGCAACTTCCATTGACGTTATCGTTTGTGCATTGTTAATTTTATCGGATGTAGGAACAATTTCTGAATATGCCATTGTTTTCCTCCATATGTAGCAGTCCAGAGGGTGTTTCCACCCTCCGCTCTGTTAGTTTGCACTACCGTTCAATGGAGTAATCCGCATCTTCACGGACATATGAATTTCTTCATGCTATAAATTTTAACCTTTTTTCATTTTAGCGTCAACTCTTTAGGATTCACCAGATTTCATAGAACATTCATCCGGGTCAGCTACTCTTTCACATTCGTCAATAACTGCACAGCAATAATCTCTTGCCACATTCACAAGAAACATAATATTTTCATAACCAATTATATACTCCCATGAATGTCTTGCTTTATCATCACTGCTTTCATCTGGATGAACCATCCCTGCGTACTCAATAGCTTTACGCGGGTCTGGATGATAGTCCCAATGATATTTGTCCGTAATACTATCAAGCGCCGTTAGTGCTTGATTCAGTTTGTAAATATTGCCATCGAAAGTATCTAGCAATTCCATTTCTCTTGAAGTTTTCTCCGTACTCATATCAAATTCCTCCTACAAAAGTCCATTCGTTCAAGCTCTCTGTCGCTTCAACTTCTCGATTTCTTTAAGGTGTTCCTTTAATATACGAAGTTCTTCAAGTGCCTTATCATACGATTCCACCATTTTGTCATACTGCCATGCCGGAATCATTATCATCTTCTGTGTATTCATACGCATTTTCTCCTTTGTAAGAAAGCATTGCCGGGGCGTTAAAGATCATATTATCGCTAAACATTAGGCCATTTTCGGTTTATAAGTTACTGCCCCAGCTTTGCTTGATTTTCCCACATAGAGATGGTATTATGTATATGTAATCTCCATGCGAGATTGGTTGGGGAGTAGTTGCAGGATCGCCAAATCATTTGCAACTACTCTTTTTGTTATTTCTCCAAGTTTTTCAGCATTTCTTTAATTTCGGCAATTTCATCCAAGACTTTATCCTGTTTGTTCAAAAAACTATCATTCTGAATAAGGTTCTGGATGTACTTATTCTTTGTCATGCCTAATTCCTTGGATTTTTCCTCTAGGTACTGATGTTGTTCATCAGTAAGCCTAAGCGTAAAAGTTTTAATTCCCATGTACACCTCCTTGTTATTTTTTGAAGTTACTGTGACTTCAAAATTATAATAGCATGAAGCTATTATGAAGTCAATATATTTTTTAAGAATTAAAATAAGCCGTGTTGCCACGGCTTATCTCTTTCGCATATACCACTTTCTTATAAATAACACTAATTTTTAAAAACAATTTTTTTAGTATGAGTTTCCTTATAGTAATCTTCTTCTGGAAGTACATCTAAAGAAAATTCAAAATCCTTCACTTTTTCCATATTATTTTCTTCCATAAAGTCAGATATGTCAACCGTTACATTTGCCAAGCAGTTAGGAAAAATAATCACACCGCTTCCATCCAATGACGCCGTGAGACTGTCGGAAGATTCTGAAAATGAATAACCTGGTTCAAATGCCCATCCGTTAATAGAGCAATTTTCCAAAGTAGTCTCAACCAAATAGTTATTATTGTTTATCATAGAATATGAAATATCAGAATTTGTTATATTATTCTTAAATATTGAAATTCCTTTTTCTTCTGTAGAACCATCTTTCGCTTTATTTTTTTTATCTTTTTCATATTTATTTGTTTTAATACGAATTATTCCAGTATCAAAATCTTTCATGCTTTCAGCGTTATCATATGCCCATATCAAAAAATCTACATACTCGATATTCTTTCCTTTCCCTATCCAATTCTTTTCAAAATCAATTTCCATCATTGCTTTCTTGCCAGATGGAACAGAAGTATCAGAAGTATATATGTTACAGCCCGTCATTATCCCGTTTATAGCCATAGCATGAATATTAAAATCATAATCTTTTTTACTTTTGTTTACAATTTTCAATTTTGCAGAATTATTATCGCAAGAAATAGCTTTTATTATACAATTTTTTCCTTTCCAGATAACGTAAGGTTTTTCAATGTCTGTCTTTTCTTCTTTATTTTCAGTCGGCTGTGATATTTCTGTGGCATACTCTGTGACATTATCTGCTTCATTTTTTCCATCGTAAAAGCCGAGTGACACAACAAAAATTCCTATTCCTAAGAAAGAACAAACTATTCCGGAAATTGCCAATCCATATTTAGAATTTTTCTTTGTAAAAGCAATTATTGCAAATATAACACCAATAGTTCCAATAAAAGCACCTATTCCGGCACATGATAATAATATAGAAAGAACCCCAAGTACAAGACTTGCAATTCCCCATCCGCTTTGTTTCATAATCAAATTCCTCCTCGCTTGCAGTATACATCAAATATACCACAAACGAGGATGCTTGTCATTAGCTTATACCGGATAAGGTGGCTTTCCTGTGCGTCTAAAGAAATCATTTGCTTCTTGTTGTGTCACACGGAAAATACCCTTTGCATCCCCTTCGAGTTTAACCGTAACATTCACGCCTTGATTGCCTGAGCCAAGCACAGCCGCTACGGCTCTTGCAACTCCATCTGAAACGGACGCAACGATCTGATCGTTATTCATAACCGCCGTATGACCGCCAAGTGTTCCGACAAGCTCCGGTCCGGCTTCTCTTGCAACAAACATCTGTCCCATATCCGGGACACCGCCTGCCGCGTACCGTTTAATGTCATGCCAACGACCACCGGAAAATACGCCGCCGTCGGCTTTCTTTGTTGTCTTTCCTGTTATTTTTGCAGTAAAATTCAAAAATTTATCTTTTATCATATTGATAAACGACGTTATTTTTGCAGTAAAACCATTCAATTTCTTATTTACGGGCTTTATGTTATCTGTTGTCTTTGTCAGTGTTCCCGTAAAGTGATTCAATGTTTTATCACTTGTCTTAATTTTGTCCTTATTGGCAACAAGGTTTGCAGTATAGTCATTTATAATTTTATATTTGCTTGAAATCTTATCCTTATTACCGGAAAGGTTAGCAATATAATCCTTTAATGATTTATCTTTAGAAGAAATCACATCCTTATTCTTTGACAGATTTGCAGTATAATTTTTAAGTGACTTATCACTTAATTTTATTCCATCTTTATTTTTCGATAAGTTAGCCGTAAAATTCTTTAAAGATTTATCTCCCAGCTTAATCCCATCTTTATTGCTGGATAAGTTAGCTGTATAGTTCTTTAAGGATTTATTTTTAGCCGCTATATTATCTTTATTCTTTTCTAAATCAGCGGTAAAACCTTTTAATTTTTTATTTTTTGCGGACAGTTTGTCCGATGCGGATGTAATTTCCGCCGTAACAGAAACCTTTCCCTTTCCATAATTTTTTTCACGATTTGCAACAATCTTTGAATAGTTATCCCGCATTTCTTTTGTTCCAGAATATGCATTTTTTTTCACCTTTCCTTTTCCTAATTGGCTCAAAGGTGTTTTGATCGTTGTCTTTTTTCCGTCTAATCCAGTAGTAGTTGTTGTTTTACCCAACATTGTGTCAATGTTAGTTTTAAGTTTCTTAATTCCTTTCTTCATAGAATCACTCTTTTCAACAAAAAATTTTCCAAGAGTTATTCCAACTGATACTGTTACCCCAGTAAGCGCAAAATAAGGATTTCCTCCAGACATATAAAATGCGGCGCCGCCTGCCGCTAGCGCTTCAACAATAGAAGATGTCAAATTGAGTTTTTTCTCTGATAGTTGAAAACCAATCGTTGCAACAAGTGCCACAAGTCCAAGACCGTTGAGTTTGAAAGTCTTTCCACCTTTTCCTCCTTTTCCTCCGCTTGTAAACCCTAGTATAGAGCAAAGTGCAGACGATACTATAGGTGCAAGTTTTCCACCTGTAAGTCCAAGTAATGTAATAACGCTACTTGGTGATAAATTCGTGAGAAAAGTTTTTAGACCATTAAAAATATCTTTCCAACTCAAATCATCAAAGAAGCCGTGAACAAACTTCCAGAATCCATCAACCCATCCATTGATAGCTTCTGCGCACTTTTTCCATTTGAATTTTTTGAAAAAGCGATTGAATCCATGCGCCACATTCTTGCCAAATGTTTCAAACTTAAATTTATCCGTAAATCCCTTTGATGCAAATATTGCAGTATTTAAGGCTCCGGCTATAACATCTGCTGTTGCAGTAAATACACTGTTTCCGTTTTTATCTTCTGAAAATAAACCATTAAGGAAATCTGCAAGCCCAGTTCCGAAGTTTTCTGCTTTCTTATAGATTTTATCCCATTCAATACCACCAACAGCTTTAACAAGCGCGTCTCTGATTGCTTCTCCAAGTCCTTCAAGATCTTTGATATTGCTTACGAAATCCTTGTAAATAGTATCGGTCTTAACCAATTTCCCGGTATCGCCGCCGCCACCATCACCAGAGCCAGAACCGGAGCCTTTGTTTCCAGAACCGGAACCGGAATTTGATTTCTTATCTGGAAGTGATATGGTCTTTAATTCATCAAACGCACGAACTGCCTTGTTGACATTATCTTTAAGATCTTTAGCTTTCTTTGCGGCGTTTCCGGTATTTTTTGCGGCATCACCGGAAGAACCGGCAAGATCATCCATACCATCAGACGCACTTCCAATATCATCCGCCAAACCACCAAGTCCGGCACCCTTGCTTGCTTCATATCTCCATCCAAAAATAGAGCCTAAAGCGTCTGTGACCATTTCCGCAAATGATGTAACTTTTTGCAGAACTGTATTGAGAACCTTAAGGAATGGTTTAAAAGCGTTGATTAAGCCACTACCAACAACTGCGCCAAGCGCCTTGAAATTCTCTCTTAAGAGGGTAACTTGGTTATGCCAACTGTCTTGCGTCCTCTTGAAATCTCCGGTAATATTGGTCGTGTGCGCAAGAACGTATTGATAACGAAGCATGGCTTTTTGAGCCTGTGACATTGAGGAAATGTCAGCATCAAGCCCTTGCTTTAATGCCCATTCCTTTAATGTTGCCTGTGTCAAGTCGATACCATAACGCCGCATAGGTGCCGTAGTACCGGAAAATACAGATTGCAGACTCTTGGCAATATCTTCTTGACTCACATCATAGAATGAAGCCATATCTCCGGCTAATTCTGTCAACCGGATAGACATATCTGCCATTTTCCCCTGTGGAATATCAAGGGCTGTTCCCATTGCTTGGAAACGGCTTGCAAACTGTTTCGCGGACAGTTCGGACATACCAAATTTTTCAATGCAAGTCTTTGAAAAATCGTTAATCAGATTTTCGTATATTCCGAATGTCTGTCTTACAACGTTCTCAACCTCTGTTAATGAGGATGAAATATCAATAGCATTTCTAAGCAGACCAACCGCCCGGAATAGCGACCAGTATGTTGCATATACCTTTCCGATTGCGGATGCAAGGGAAAAGGATTTAGTTTTCATACTGTCGGCGCTCTTACCAAACAGGCTAAAACCACTTGATGCCCTATCTGTAGCACCTCTCGTCCGTCCTAATCCTGCGGATAGATTTGCAAGTGCTTCTGTCATGCGGATGATGTTCCCGCTAATATTCGGAGCCTTTGAAAGAGTTGTAAATAACTCATTCAGATTCTTTGCAAGCAGAGGAATGTTATTCACTGCCCTGCCGGATGCCACGCTACCAAGTTTACCAATGGCAGTGACCATCTGTGAAAGATTGGTCATATCGAAGTTGAATGAGCCAATCTGATTCATCTGACGAACGAAATTCTGCAACTGTGCAGAAATCGTAGGCAGATTCTTGGTAGCCTGCGTGGATGCCTTGCCACCCATTCTTGACAGACCGGAAATGAGATTTGACAGCCCGGACACATCAAAGTTCAACGATCCGACACTATTCATGCCGGTGATGAACTGTGCCAACTGGTCTTTGATACTTAACAGATTTGCAACACCTGCAGATGCTTTGACACCGCCAAGTTTCGACAACGTATCCACAACACCAGTGATTCCGCTAACGTTGATTCCCTGCGCACCAGAAAGTCCGCTTTTTAAGCTATTAAGTGCCGATGTAATCCCATAAATAGAGTTGGTGTCAATGCCATTGAATGTCTTTAATGCACGCGACAGGGATGTAAGCTCAGTGGATTTTCCACCTTTAAACCCACTTGCCGCATCAGACAGATTGCGGATGCTGGTAGCAATACCCTGCAATTTCTGTGTGTCAACATTTAAGTTGTCACGCAGACTTTTCATGCTTGCCGCAAGCTTTTCTAAGGACTTGCTTGCGTCTTCCGCACTCGCATTTACTTTAATTTGCAGAGAATCAAGATCTGCCATTCTTCCACCAACTTCCTATAACTTTTTAGGTTAGCGACTATCTTCCACATTGATAGCCGGTTAAAAAGGCGATAGGATTTGACCCCTACCGCCCTTGAAATATCATTTATTCTTTTTCGGATGAGACAACTCGAAGTTCGTTTTCATAGCTTCAAGCTGTGCAACGAACAACTCTCGCTGTTTCTGAATATTTCTTTCTGCCGCTTCCTGCTCTTGTGTGAGTGGTTGCTTGACATATTCAGAAGTTGCCTTGCGTCCATTTAAGATGTGGTCAACTGCCACGCCAACCGCAGATGTACCATATCTGCCGAACCATGACCACATTTCTGCATCCCGCTGTTTCATTTTAAGCGAATATGCATCTTCATAGGGTTTCAGATCAGTCGGACAACTCTGCCCGATGTCATACGGCGTGAACCCATACCCCTGTGTTATTAAAAGCCAATAGGGAAGTACCATTGACTGGTACGTTTCCCATGTTAGGCTGTGGCTTTCTTGGTAGTCCGAGTTGTTTTCTTCGTCGGAGCCTTCGGTTTCTGCTCCGGTGCTTCCGCTCCCTCCCGGAGCGCATTCGCTAAAAAACCATTCTTAACCATTTCGTCTGTGAGAATATTAAACAGGTCAATAATATCTGTCTTGTCGTTCTCGTCAAAGTAATCATCCAAAAGGATGTATGCCTTATCTAAGGCTTCTTTCTTTCCATCTTCCGTATCATAATCATATCCGAACTCGTCCGAATGACACTTCTGCAGTCCGGCAAGAAGCAGCTCTGGCAAGATCTTAAGAACCTTGTTAATATCTTCCATATTTAATTCATCACCGTCTTTTGTCATATCTTCCAGTTCCTGTACCTTGTCAATCACACCGCAGCGCGCTGTTGCCAAGTAGCCGTATTTGATATTGTATTCGTTTCCATTGATAACTAAAGTTGTCATACTGTTTTACCTTTCCCTTTCTGATAGAGATTTAATTTATAGGGAAAGGGGCAGTCCGGAGACCGCCCCATACCTATGTCATGGTTTAGTTGTGCCAGCATCTGTAGTATTTTTGCTCTGATCGTTTGCTGACTTATGATCGTCAGAGCCTGTTATTCCCCCGTTGTCAAGGCAACCTTCTCGTCCATGCCCTTATAATCTTCGATTGTAAGGTTCATGTCGATAGTCAGAAGATTGTTCTGATCGAGTTCCGGCTGTGGGATTGCTGTTGGTGGCTGCGCCACGATGAAAAAGCTCTTTTCGAAACCTGGAATAATGGTTTCGAACCACATAGACTTGCCACCTGTAAGACCCTTATGGGTGGCAAGTACATCTTCCCACTCCTTCAATGTTTCCGGTGTAAAATTGACAGTTACCGGGAACTCGCCGCCTGTATCGCCGATACCCTGCACATATCTCTTGACGAAATCCTCAAGTGCCGATGCATCAATCTTCTCATTAGAGATTGAAATACCGCCAAGTTTGTTGATCCTATGCAACTGCTTAAATGATGTTGGCTTTGTTCCGGCTGTAGATTCAACTCCATAGCCAAAAGTAATGCCAAGTGTAGAAATTCCTGCTTGCATACTTCAAATCCTTTCTACCGCTATCTAACGCGGTCAGCGAACACGTCTCGAGTGCGTGTCCGGTGCATAAAAATAAGAGCCTTTCGGCTCCAAGTTTCGTTTATCTGCTACCGACATAATGCCGGGAACATTCAATTTAATTTCATCAGTTCATCTCCACTTCCGAAAATGCGCTGATAACGCCCAACCCAACGTTTTACATTCGGGTCAGTTGCATTTGTGACCGGTATGGGACCGACTTTGCATTGAAAGCCATATGATAGCATGACTTTCTTTGCCGCAAGGCTGATCTGATTGCATATACCGTCTGCAGTACTTCCGGTTGCATATACAGAAAGCACAATCAAGGGATTCTGCGAACCCTCGTTGCCCTCTAAATCATAGTGACCGCCGGAATTATCGCCAAGTGCAACGTCACAATATGGAAACTGTGATTGCTTCGGGGTAGTGTAACGGTCAACAGTACACTTCGGATATTCTTTTTTCATATTTGCCTTAAACACTGTGAAAAATTCATTCCAATCAAATCCTGCCATTCAATCACCTTCCATTTTCAAGCACCTCTTTGTTTTGTTATCCGGTAGCCGTCGCATCTGCTACATCTCTTTTAGTCATGTGGCGCGTGGGTGCAACGAATTTTCCCACATCGGATTTTCTTAATCTTTGAACACATCTCTTGCAATCTCAACAACCTTATCTCTCAATTTCTTACCGGCATTGTACATAGGCATCTTCGGGGATGTACCACTCGAATAGTGCCACTCGCCTTGTAAATCCATGTACCACCATCCCGGTTCGTTGCCGTGCGTGCCGTATGTTCCGGTTCCTACTCCCGGAATGTTTGCCGGATTCTGCGCCGGAAGTCCAGCACCAAATTCAAGCATCAACGCCGGGGAGATCTCTTTACTCTGCGCACCATCTTGATTCTGCCATTTACTCACAATCTTCTGTGAATCTTCCATGATGAGGATTGCCTTGCATCCGGCTTTCTCCGGTGTTATTTCAGAGGATAAGCGAATGTACTTACCGAAACCACTACTGCCGATATGAGCCTGTGCAATCTTAATGCCCTCGTTGCAAAGACGCTCACAAAGCTGTTGGCACTTGGCATCAAGGCTGTTCTGGTATTCTCGCAGCTCTTTGATTGCCCTGTCGATTTCCGATACAGACAAACCGAATGAAATAGGCTTACTCATTCAGTAACCCCGCCAGTTTTGCCGATTCAGCGACTTTTCTTATCCCATCTGAAATGTTCTTCAACGCTTCGGTAGCGCCTTTTGCATTTTCTCCGAGATATTCGGTGCCATTATCGCCCCAAATCATAGAACGTGGCATAATCCCACCTGTTTGTAATGGCGGAATACTCGGAATCGGCATATCAAGAATCCCTAACTCCGAATACACCTTAAAAATTTTCGGGGACTGAATTGCAAACCAGTCAACCATTTCTTCATTCTTTGCCCATGCGCCGCCATACTGGTTTGAACTATCGGACAATCCGCTCTCATTCAAAAATGCGTGCATGATTTCATGACGCAAGACTCTCTTTCGGTATGCTTCTTGCGCCTTTTCGTCCATGCCGGTGAAATACTTTTCTTCCGACATGTCAGCAACAACAATCAGCTTTTCTTCTTCTCCACAATAACCGGAAAGTTTGTTGTCCTCCAGATAGCTGTCCTCTGATACTTTGTGGGTTTCAATCCGGTATTCAGTTCCAAGGATATTGATTTTTCTGTTTTCCATATCATCCCTCCGGCAATTCCTTAATCGCAATCACAATTCCATTCAGACTTTTCGCTGGCGGCGCAGCAACCTCATAGTTGGCGCTATCGCCATTCACAGAACCGTCCTCGTTGTACTGTGGTTTGCATCCAATCCATATCCGTGTCAGCTTGGTAATCGGGCAATTCATATCGCAAGTAGATATTGTCCGGGAATAATCAACGCTACTTCCGAACACATCAGTCTGCACATCGCCCTTTCCGGCTGAAATGTTGGCATAAAAAAGAACCGGGTCGTTATAACCTGGTTCTGTTCCTATCTCGACTGGAATCTGTTCTCCGTCAATCTCTATGTACTTGATATTGCCGTCCTCGTCACGGTCGTATGCCTTTTTCTCAGCATCGTAGGTAGCATAATAGAACGATTGTTTGTTCTTTTTTAATGAACGCGTTAATAATCACCTCAACTTCAAATTACTTTCTCTAACAATAGTTTTTGGACTATACTTTTCTAATAAACACTTTAAAATAATTTTTTCACCGTCGTTCATTTTTGGTCCACATAGAACCTCAAAATCATCAAAACATTCTTCTCTAATATGTAAATAAATACAGGAAGGCATGATATCAGCATTGCTATACAAATTCTGTTTAAGTTTCTGTTTAGCCACCATTCTATTAGTAATAAGTTCTTGTAAGCTAATTGGATAAAAATACAGTGCGTATCTCCATTCTTTTTGAAACTTCCAAGCAAGATTTTTACTTCTTCCCAATTTGGCGATATTTACATGATATCCATTTTGCACATATTCTTTGATTTCTGGATACAAAAACGTTTTATCATCTGTGTAATTTACTTTAAATAATATTTCATCTTGAATTACTGGATACCGATTTTCTTGAAATAATTCTTTCTCAGAAAATACGCTATTAATAGTTTCACTTGGATTCAGTGGATCTTTCCATTCGTAAATACTAAACGGGTTCTCCTGTAATCCTATCCTTATTCCATTTAAACCAGAATACATATTCCACATTGGAATAGATTCTACACCATCCTCTGTCCATGAACTAACAAAACAATATCTGCCTAAATTTCCAACGTCACTACTTATTCCCTCCTCTATGTCATCTACCAATGTTAAATTATTAAATTTAATTTGTCTATGTGTCAATATAGATGCCAAAGTAGATAAACTTGTGTAATGGTATAATTTTCTTTTCATACGACTTTACCTCCGCCGTCATTATACGGCAAAAGGAGAATCGCCACAAGAAGTTATTCGCCTACAATATCAATTCCATACTGTACAGCACATTCATGCTCGATCTTGCATCCTCTGTAATCTTTCCACCCCTCTGCAAAATAAGCACAATCAGCAGTAGAAAGCAATTCCAGAGACTTTCCAAGAAACCATAATGGCTTGGCATCATGTGGTGCTGATTCAAAGAATGAATCAATAACCTCTACCTCTCCGAAACGTTCTGTGACCGCTTCAACAATCTTGGCTCTTTCTGCCTTGATTTCTTTATCGGTTTTATCTCTCATAGGCTGTGAAATAAATAATTTCTTCATAACTTGAACACTCCTTTATTCTGCTACAATCCAATCCTCTGCAAGCATATCAGCCTGTGATGCAAGCCATCCCATTTGAACACCGGATGTTCCAACAAAAGCGATTGCCTTATTGCCAATGGCATCATGTTCACAATTCACAAGTTCACCGTCTGCTGATACATAGGAAATGCCTGTTGCAAGCTGAATGTACTGTTTCTTGCCATTCCAACCTTTGCGGGCAACTTTCTGTCCGGCTTTCAGTCTGCGGATTGCTTCGCCGAATGTGAATGTCTGAATATCCAAATCCTTTACATCAGCTTCCCCGACAACCTCCCAATCATCACGAAGAATAAAATTGAGAGTATAATCAACATTCTCTGTCTCGCGAATATCAAGGATTCTGCCATCCTTACAGTGCATCTTAATGGAATTATCTTCCCATTTCCAATATCCCGCCCATTCCGGGCATTTAATCATAGCACCCTGTTTGAGTGCTTCATATGCTTTTTGAAAATTCATTACCTTTCCCTCCAAAATAGAAATATGGCGCACCGCCCACCACCGCTTAACGTGCGCCGCCTGCAACCATATTGCCGGCATTGGCAAAATGGTCACGCTCAATCTTCTTTACCGCTTAACCCTGCAGTCGGGAGATACCGGATCACCTTAACCTTTCTGAATAACCGTTGCAAAAGGAATTACTTCCCTTAAAATGTTCGTTCTTGGGTTCCAAGTTCGATTGATACCATTTTCACTATGGCTCGTTTCTCCCTCGGCACCTACATGGTTAAAATCATACATGGCAAGTTCCCTCACTATGTCATACATGGACCGCATATCATCATCTATGAAGTCCTCTGTATGATGTTCCTGGTAGTTTCGTTTCCGTTTTACAGTAAGATAGGCTCCCTTAATCTTTGAGGATAAAAGAGCCTTGTCCGAATCATTCTTCAACTCTGAAACCAGTTCGGCTTCCATATCAGTTTGTAATTCTTTCAAAAGCTCTTCCATCCAAGATCATCTCCTACTCTGTCTTTGATACCACGGTAATATGTCCTGCCTTAACAGCGTTGTAAGACTTATCACACTCAACAACAGTGATTACGCTGCCATTTGTAGCAGCAATCTCATCTGTGCCGTTCCATGCCTGCCATGTTCTTACAGACTGTCCTAACCTAACCTGCGTTTCAGCCGCATCAACCTTGTACTTATATGAATTACCCTCTGTCAAAGATTCTGTAATCGTAATCTTTGTATTTCCGGTTGTATCACCAGCTGCGGATGCAACTGTCAGTGTTCCAAGCGATGTAGGACCATCAGATTCCGTCTTTGATACTGAAAAGATTCTTCTTGCCATATCTCCATCAGTTGGCATTTGAACTGACAGGTTTTCAATCTTAGCAGAATACCACTCTGGACCGTGGTCAAGTCCAATCTGACCGAAAATCTGTTTCTTGGTACCAGCACCGGTCTTTGCCAACTCTTCAAGGAAGAAGTTTCCTTTTCCCGGTACAAGCTGTTCAACAGGAGCCATAATGAATGGGTCAAACAGCGCAACCGTTCCAGCCGGAAGATAAAACAGATCTCTTAAATATACTGTTCCAAGTGGTGTGAGCACCTTGTCAACAGCAATACCATTAACGTCTCGTCCACTCTCAACGATAGTAAGACCATTTGCTACGGCATCAGCATTAAGCTGCATTCTGCTTGTGGAATCAAGACCGAGGACGATGTTGGTAATATCACCATTTGCATCTTTGATGCACTTTAACGCCTCGCACACCAGCAGGAAAGAAAGCTTCTTTCCATCCGCATCAAGCACATTTGTTGTAATTGCTTCCAGAAGTCCTCTGGACTGGTTCGCATCATTATCGTTTGTGGACTTATGGAATTTGCCATTGAGGAATGTGTACTCAATGTCCTGTCCGATCTTTGCCATCTTTGCTGCAACCTGGAAATCCTCTTCGGAAATTGGATTAGCCTGCTGCCCTGCAATATTGATTCCACTTAATGTACCCATATTGGACATTTTGCCGTAAGAAGTACCAACAGATTCCTGAAAGATCTGCGTTACGTTAGTTTTCTGTTCTCTTGTAATAATAGAAGCATTCGGAGCTGTAAGAGACTGCGCTTCTGAAATCTTAGGCTGACTTCCTGTTGCTGTCTCGTACTCCTGTCCTGTTACGAACTCTGTGCTTCCAGAGTATTTTCTTTTCGCACCGATCATAGTTGAGAACGGTGTCTTTGTGTTGCCCTTATTAAAGAGCATACCGGAAAAATTAGGAGTGTTTCCACTCATTGCATATACATCTGCCATTTTTAAACCTCTCTTTTAAAATAATATTTTAGGCGTTTGCGAAACGCCACAGACCGCATAAATACGGCATTTTTTGTTACCAAA
>OGZM01001528.1_pt1 | contig 17642 bp, 12 predicted proteins | sample 1576821 | NCBI WGS metagenome assembly OGZM01 (sample SAMEA3541491, study PRJEB24748) | human gut metagenome | biome: human gut; feature: human-associated habitat; material: faeces | place: China | collected 2012
AACCTATGACCCCCTGCTTGTAAGGCAGGTGCTCTCCCAACTGAGCTATGCGACCCACATAAATTAGTATACTAAAAAATAAAATTTTTTGCAAGTATTTTTTTTATGTTTATGTAAATTTTTAATTATATTTGGGATGAATCTAATAATATCAAGAGATATTTTAGTTCATCCCATAAAATTTTTTAATAATTTAAATTTCATTTATAAATACTTTCATTAAAAGTTTAGTGTTCACCGGCATTTTTAACATATTTTTCACAGCAATGAGTTCTGTCAGTTTATCATAATCTTTTATCATATGACACATATAACTGCAGATCTCCTGCAAAAGAATTTTATTGCTGTCTGTTGCAAAACTTATATTTTCTGCAAAAACTATTTTCTCTATTTCGTTTATATACTGCCTGTTTTTAAAAAAATCTCTCAAAGCTTTATAAATTTTTATTTTATTTATAATATTCGGCTCATCAGAATAATTTTTTAAAAATATGCCTATCTCGCTGTAAGGCTCACCTGCTGTTAAATCTGCATCACTTTCTTTATATTCGAGTATCTCTTTTCCTTTTCCAAGAAAAAAATCATATTCATAAGAAGAAACACCAAGCTCTTCGGCACTTCTGTTTTTTATTTTTAAAAATATAGATCTTGATTTTATTGTAGGAAGTATGTTCAGATTATTTGCTGTAAGAATAAAAAAATCTCCTTTTTCAGGCTCTTCAATAAGTTTTAAAAGAGCATTGGCAGATTCTTTTTTCAGTTTTTCCACATCTCTCAGAATAAATATTCTGTTTCCTCCTTCATAGGAAGTTGTTGATGCTCTGTAAGCAAGTTCACGGACTCTGTCTATTTTTATTCCGTTGCTGTCCTCATATATTTCCAAATCTCCGTGAGTAAGGCTGTCCATTCTTTTGCAGCTGTCACATACTCCGCAGAAATCGTTTTCTGCATTTTCACATGTAAGAGCTTTAGCATAAGCTAAAGCAAATTCCATTACAAGATCTCTGTCTTCTCCATAAAAAATATAAGTTCCCTGCTGTCTTTTGCTTTTAAGTTCATTTATCAAAAAACTTTTGGCTTCTTCATTAGAAACTATATCCCTGAACATATTATCTTTCTGCTTTCTCTATTTTCTTAAGCACTTTTAACTGGTCCATAGCCATTCCTGCACCTACAACCACGCTTAAAAGAGGATTTTCTGCAAGTCTTACGCTTAGGTGTGTGTGCTGAGATATTAATACTGGGAAGTTTTTGATAAGAGAACCTCCTCCAGCCATTACAATTCCTCTGTCAACTATATCTGCTGCCAGTTCAGGCGGAGTTTTTTCAAGAACTTCTTTAACACACATTACAATCTCCATAAGAGAATCTGATATAGCCTCTCTTACCTCTTCTGATGTAATTGTTATTGATTTTGGAAGTCCCATTATTAAGTCTCTTCCTTTTACAACAATACTTTCCTCTTCTTCTAAAGGAATAGCTGTTCCTATTTTTATTTTAATCTCTTCAGCTGTTTTATCCCCTATTAAAAGGTTGTGAGTCTTTTTGATATATTTTATAATATCCATATCAAAATTGTTGCTTGCTGTTCTTATAGTTTTACTTACAACAGTTCCTCCAAAAGAGATTACTGCAACGTCAGTAGAACCTCCTCCAATATCAACTATCATATTTCCTGTTGGAGCTGAAATATCTATTCCTGCTCCTAATGCTGCTGCTCTTGCCTCTTCTATAAGGTAAGCTCTTTTTGCTCCTGCAGAAAGTGCTGCCTCAAGAACGGCTCTTTTTTCAACACCTGTTACATCAATAGGCACACAAATCATAACATCAGGCATGAAAATTGTATTTCCGAAAACTTTTTTTATAAAGTATTTTATCATAGCCTCTGTAACATCATAATCAGCTATAACCCCTTCACTCAAAGGCTTTATTGCAACAATAGAGTCTGGAGTTTTTCCTATCATCTCTTTTGCTTCATTTCCTACTGCAAGAACTTTTCTTGTTTCTTTTTCTACAGCCACAACTGAAGGTTCATTTAAAACTATTTTTTTGTGTCTTTTGCTGTATACAAGAGTGTTAGCTGTTCCAAGGTCTATTCCTATACCTTTTCCTGATCCAAAACTAAATTTAAATAATCCCATGCTGTTTTTCCTCTCCTAGATTTTTTTTAATTATTTCTTTTATCTCTTCAATATTTCCATCTATATACAGAGAGCCTATATAGGCTTCAAATCCTGTCGCCTCTCTGTATTCCATCACAGAACATGATTTTGGAAATGTTTTAATATTTCCATTTTTGCTTCTGTTTATTATAGGTTTATATTTTTCATCCACATCATCTAATATTTCTCTTAAAATCCTGCTTTGAGTTTTTGCGTTTACAGATTCTACAACATGTTTGTTAAGATTTCTGATATTATATCCTTTAAGAATAAAATATTCTCTTACATACAGCTCCCATACAGAATCACCCAGATATGCAAGGACAACTCCGCTGGTTTCTCTTAAATCTATAGGGACCATGTAGTTTTATCCTTTCCGTCTTTTATTTTTATTCCCATCTCTCCAAGTCTGTCTCTGATTTTATCAGAAAGAGCCCAGTTCTTTTCTGTTCTTGCTTCTCTTCTAAGTTCAAGAATAAATTCCACAAGTTCAGATGTAAGATTTCCTACATTTTCTTCATTCTTAAGCTGTACACCAAGAACTTCTTCCATAATCATTCTGATATATGTTTCTGCTGCTGCAAGATTTTTCATTCCCTCTTCTGATACTTTTTCTATATCAGCATATTTATTAACCTCTTTTACAAGTTCAAAGATTGCTCCAAGCCCTTGTGCAGTATTGAAGTCTTCATCCATAGCTGCTATAAATTTAGTCTTAGTTTCCTCTAAAAAAGTTTTTAATCCTTCAAGATTATCTCCGTTTTCTACAGGTTTTTCTGCTGTTTTTTCTTTTATTCTAAGAACTGCATTGTCTATTCTTTCAAGTCCTGCTTTGCTTTGGTTTAATTCATTGTCTGAAAAATCAATAGGTTTTCTGTAATGAGAACTTAATACGAAAAATCTTATTACTCTTCCTTCATAATGCTCAAGAACTTCTCTCAATAAGAAGAAGTTTCCTAAAGATTTTGACATTTTTTCCCCGTTAACATTTATATATCCATTGTGCATCCAGTATCTTGCATATTCTCCATGGCTGCTGCATCTTGATTGAGCAATTTCGTTTTCATGGTGAGGGAATATTAAGTCCTGCCCTCCGCCGTGAATATCAAATGTATCTCCAAGATATTTGCTTGACATTGCAGAACATTCTATATGCCATCCCGGTCTTCCTTTTCCCCAAGGTGAATCCCAGCTTGGTTCTCCCTCTTTAGCTTTTTTCCAAAGAGCAAAGTCAACAGGAGAACGTTTAATATCATTAACTTCTATTCTTGCTCCTGCCTTAAGATTTTCTATATTCTGCCCTGAAAGACATCCATAATCATCTTTATTTTTTTCAACCTCAAAATATACATCTCCATCAACTTCGTAAGCATATCCTTTATCTTCAAGTGTTTTAATTATTTTTATCATTTCACCTATATGCTCAGTTGCTCTTGGTCTTATCATTCCCTCTTCTTTAAGGTTTACTTTTTTAGTATCCTCAAAATAAGCTGATATATATTTATGAGCAATCTCTTTCAGTGAAACACCTTCCTGATTTGCTCTTGTTATCATCTTATCGTCCACATCTGTAAAGTTCTGAACATATGTTACTTTGTATCCTCTGTATTCAAAATATCTTCTTACTGTATCAAAAAATATTGCAGGACGAGCATTTCCAATATGTATATAGTTGTATACTGTTGGTCCGCATACATACATTGAAATCTCGTTTTCTTTTAACGGAACCAGTTCTTCAACTTTTTTACTCATTGTATTGTATACTCTTATCATTAATCTTCCCTCCTAAAGTTTTATTATTTTTTCATTTAATTCTATTTTTGCCTTTATTCTAAGGCTGTCTGTTTCATAAAATCCATTCACTTCTAATTTTCCATAATATGTGTCAACTTTTCCTGAGAAAAATTGATTTGGAGTTATCTCTTTTATTTTCTTTACAGGAACAAACGTATCATCACCGATACAGATATAAATATTTCCTTCTCTGTCTTTTTCAATATTTATATCATCATCATTTTTAAAATATTCTACATATTTTTCTGTGTTTTCAGAATTTTTAAGACCAAGAAGATAATTTCCATTTTCAAGATCCATAACCATCTCTCCATTAAGCTGTGAGAATATCTCAGCTGACCCTTTTGCAAAAAGCTCCTGCATAAGTTTTATCGGTTTTGCAGTTTTTTCTTTTGAAGAGATTGCTCTTAAAATAAATGTATCCATCATTCTTATATTAGATGTTGAAAAATAGATTCTGTTGTCTGTTATATATTTATTCATTCTTCTTACAGCTGGCTGCATACTTAAATCTTTTATAAAATTATTATCTCCATAAACAGACCCGTCAAGTGTTATTACATTATCCTCAATATTTCCTGAAATCACAACTCTGTCTATTCCTAAAATTCTTTCTCTTTCCTGATTGAACACCAAAGTTCCAAGATCGCTGTCTGCTCTCGCATTTAAAATCTCAACAACATTCAGACTCTTTTTACCATCTCCATGAATTATTCTGTTTACAGACTCTGTATCTGTTCCTATAAAAAATAGTCCTCTATAAGGTTTTAAATAGATATCGTCATCTTTTGAAAGCCCTATCTCTTTCTTCATATCATCTTTTAACTCATAAAAGTAATCACTTCTATAATTAAAATATTCTTTCAGTTTCATAAGCATAAGAGGATAATAAAAACCTGTATCTACAACTCCTACCATCTTTACATTTTCATTGTAAAGCTTGCTTTGAGATAAAATATATATACTGTCCACTTTTTCCAATATATTCTTCTCTTCTGTATTGTTTATCTCAAAAATCTTTTCAAATTTTTCTATTTTCTCTTCGTTTAAATTTTTGTTGCTGTAAATAAATGTTGTTCTGTCAGTTATAAATTCATTTGGCGAAAATTTATAAAAAAACTCAAAAGATAAAATTACCGCTGCTGCCACAGCTGCCAGTGATAATACTATTGCTGCTAATTTTTTCATTAATCCTCCTGACTGCAATCTGTTAATATTTATTTATCACTCTTTCAATTTCCTTTTTAATTATCTCCAGATTACTTTCTTTATCTAGCACTGAACTATAAACTGCTTTTCTTAAATCTCTCATGTCTATGTTTATTATACTTAATTTTTCATTAAATTGCTCCATTTTTTCTATAATTTTTCCAAATGGAGATACAGCAAAAGAACCTCCTGCAAATACTGCATTATCTTCTGTTCCCACTCTGTTCACAGTAATGTTGAAATTTTTATTAAATACACAGCTGCTTTCTGCTGCTGCCTCATAAACAGATTTTTCACATTTCACTGCTGCACGTTCATTTACAAGATTGAATACTATCTCTGCTCCATCAGCTCCAAGTATTCCATTAACCATAGGATTTAAACCTTCTTCTCCTAAAACAACAGCAAAAACCCCATGTCTGCTTTCAAAAATTTTTATCTCTTTTCCTCTTGTAAAATATCTTGATTCACTTCCTCCGTTGCTGTTTGAAAGAAATACTTTTCTGTGTTTTCCTATAACCTTTCCGTTTTCAAGACAATACCCACAGTTATATAATTTTCCTTTATCTGCCTCAACCGCACCAAAAATTATTGTAATTTTATGGCTAAGCTCTAAAAGAGAGGCTGGAATTTCAGAAATTCCTGTATCAAAAACTATATCTTCCAAAAGAGAACCATTCAAAGAAAGCTCAGGAAATACTATTACATCTCCTCCCTCTTTCACTGCCTCTTCTGCTGCTGTTTCCATTTTTTTTAGATTCTTTTCCACATCACCAAGATATGGTTTCATTTGAGAAATTAAAACTTTCATTAACTTCTGTCCTCCTATTTAAGAAAACTAATATCTTCTATTGTTGTTATTTTTATATTACTATAATCTCCTGAAAGAATTTTTACTCTTCCTTTGTACCTTTCCACAAGAGATGAATCATCTGTTCCTAGAAATCCCTCTTCCTGTGCTTTTTCATAAGCATTTATCAAAACTTCCCCTCTAAACACCTGTGGTGTCTGAGCAGCTGTAAGAGCAGCTCTTTTTGGAGTAGAAACTATCATGCCGTTTTCATCTACAATTTTTATTGTATCTTTTACAGGAACACCAATTACAGCTCCGTCTATCCCTGTATTATTTTTAAGTTCTTCAAAAGCTTTTTCCAGATAACTTTCTTTGAAAAAAGGTCTTACTCCATCCTGAACTGCTATGAAAGAATTTTTATCACATAATTTTAAAGCGTTATAAATAGAGTCCTGTCTTTCTTGTCCTCCCTCTATTATATGTACAGCTTTTGATATCCCGAATTTGTTGCACAGATATTTCACTTCTTTTATAAGTTCCTGCCCTGTTACTACTATAATATCTGTTACAAGAGTGCATTTCTGACCTTTTTCCAGTACATGTATAAACAAAGGTTTTCCGTTATATTCAAAAAACTGTTTTGGATAAGAAAGCCCCATACGCTTTCCTATTCCTGCTGCTGCCACTATTAAAGTATATCTTATTTCAGAGTTACTACTGAACAACCTACACCACCTTCACCTTGTCCGCCAAATCTGAATTCTTTTACATATCTGCAGTTTTTCAGATATTCAACAACTCCTTTTCTTAAAGCACCTGTTCCGTTTCCATGAATAACCTGAACCTCTTTATACCCATTCATCATTGCTCTGTCAAAATATGATTCAAGCTCATAAATAGCCTCTTCTACCATTTTTCCTCTTAAATCAATTTTTGATGTTACACTTATTCTTTTTGATGTTGATGCAGGAGTGAATACTTTTTCTTTTTTCTCTATAATTTTCTTAATATCATCAAGAGGAACTTCAAGTTTTAAAATTCCTGCCTGAATAAATGCTGTTTCTTTTGAAGCGTTTATTTTTAATACTACTGCATATTGTTTAAGACTTGATACAAGAACTTTTTCTCCTTCTTTAATATCTATTTTTCTTACTGTTTTTGGTTTCTGCTCAACATTTGCTTTTTTCTCTTGGTCTAAGCTGCTTCTAAGCATATTAAGACTTTTCTGAACGCTCTTCATATCATCTTTTTTGCTCTCTTCAGATTGAAGTTTTTTTACAAGAGCTGCTGCTTTGTTCTGCATATCTTTTACCATTGCATCTGCTTTTTCATAAGCCTCTTTAAGAATTTTATTCTTTTCTATTTCAAGCTGTCTTAATCTCTCTTCGTACTCTTCCTGATCTTTTTTTACTTTATCTTTCAGCCTGTTTACTTCTACCTGCATAGCCTCAAGCTCATCAGCCTTATCTTTTATGTTGGAAATCATTTTTTCCACTTTCTTGTTTTCATCACTAATGTATGTTTTTGCTTTTTCTATTACTTCATCACTTACGCCAAGTCTTTTTGCAATAGTAAGGGCATTACTTTCTCCAGGAATACCTATAAGCAGTCTGTATGTTGGAGAAAGAGTATCAGAGTTAAATTCCATTGATGCTGTTTCTATATCCTCTTCATTGTATCCATATGCTTTAACCTCACTGTAGTGAGTTGTTATCATTGATTTTACTTTTCTCTCTCTTAAATAATCAATAACAGCCATTGCAAAAGCTGACCCTTCCACCGGGTCTGTTCCTGATCCAAGCTCATCAAGAAGAACAAGAGAATTTTTTGTCACATTTGATAAAATTTCCTGTACATTTTTTAAATGAGCCGAGAATGAAGAAAGAGACTGCTCTATACTCTGTTCATCACCAATATCTGCATATACAGAAGAGAAAAATCCTATGCTTGAATTTTCTTTTGCCGGAATAGGAATTCCTGCAAGAGCCATAAGAGTAAGAAGTCCTGCAACTTTAAGAGCTACAGTTTTTCCTCCTGTATTAGGTCCTGTTATTAAAAGTGTGTTATATTTTTTTCCAATTTCAAATGTTAAAGGAACAACCTTGTCTTTGTCTATAAAAGGATGTCTTCCTTCTACTATTGAAAGCTGTTCTCTTGCATTTATCTCTGGGATTGTGCAGTTATGCTCTATTGCATATCTTGCTTTTCCATTTAAAAAATCTATTTCAAGAACACTCTCTCCGATTTTTCTTACATCATCAACATTCATTCTTATCTGGTCTGTTATTCTCAAAAGTATCTTTCTTATCTCTTCTCTTTCTCTTGCTTCTAATTCTCTCATTTTATTATTAAGAGAAACTATTGAAAGAGGCTCTATAAATACTGTCTGTCCGCTTGATGATCTGTCGTGCTCTATCCCTTTTATCAATCCTTTGAAGTCTGCCTTTACAGGAATAACACTTCTTCCGTCACGGATAGTTACTATTTTTTCCTGAATTGCTTTTGTATAAGTTTCATTTGAAAACATATCATCAAATTTTCTTTTTATATTTGCTGATAAAAGTTTTTTCTGTGCTCTGATATCTCTTAAATCCAAAGATGCATCATCTTGGATTTTCTTTTCATTATCTATAGTTTTGTTAATTATATCTTCAATAAATTTTAAAACAGGAGTATTTGAAAATTTAGCTTTTAACTCTTTGTATTTTTCTAAATCTTCAAGCTTGTTTTTAAATAATCTGAAAAGTCTTAAGTTCTGATTGATATCATAAAGTTCTTCAGGCTCAAAAAACATTCCCATAAGGTCACATTTTCTAAGAAGCTCAAGAATATCTTTCATTCCTGCTGTTTCCAGTCCGCCGTCATACTTTGAAAAATCAATAAAATCTCTTACAATTTCAAACTCTTTTCTAAGAGAATTTATCTCTTTATATATTCCCAGATTTTCTACTTTCTCTTTATTTTTTTCAATAACCATATATTCATTTAAACTGTCTTTCAGTTTATCAAATTCCAATATATTATGACTATGAATATTCACATGTATCACCTTTTTTTAAATATATTTTACATTATATTATATCACAATATTGTGAAAGATTGATAACACTTTATATTTTGTAATTTACTTTTTTCAAAATAACATATTACAAAATATATTTGAAATCACAGTTTTTTTATCAAAAAATAAAAAAGACAAGGTGTTTAAGTGGCGTCCTTGTCTTTTTTGTCTCATACATCTACATACTTGTTACTTGAAGTATATCATAGATTTTTTTAAAAATCAATGATATAATAGACTGTCTCCGCTCCTGTTAAGCCTGAAAGGAGGTGAAACAGTGAGAAAGTTCTATATACTTGTATTGCTATTAGTAATCTTTTTACTGACAGCACAAAAAACATATTAATCTATGATTAATTGTTTTTATTGGGTGGTAATCGGCTTGTGGCGAGCCGAAAACTGCCCATTTTTTTATTTTTTCTGAAAAATAAATTGAATACTATTATTATCTTTATACCCTATTTTTTATTATATTCAATATTATTTAAAGATTGATAACACTTTATATTTTGTAATCACAGCTTTTTTATCAAAAAAATAAAAGAGAGCAGTTTGCCGTCTGCTCTCTTGGTGAAACATCATAAAAGTTTTCTTGTCTTTGTACATAAATTATAACTTATTTTTTATAGATTATCAATAACAATTTTGATATAATAGTTCTAGCCCTTAACAGAAAGGGGGTGAGCAGCATAAATAGTTTTCTTGTAAGACTGGTTATAGTGGTTATTATATATTTTTTAATTTATAAGACAACTTTATAATCAGTCAAAAAGGTGAGGAGTTTTTGCCGGCTCCTCATTCTTTTAAATATATTTACTTCAAAAATAAACTTTTTATTATTTTTTTCCCTTTAAATAAAAAAAGCCCTTGATATATTTTCTATATAATGATATAATAATTTGCAATAATTATTTTAGGGGGAGGTGCTCAAATGCAAAGATGCGAAATTTCTGGTAAAGGAATTACTTTTGGAAACCAAATATCTCACTCTCACAGATTAACAGGAAGAGTTTGGAAACCAAATTTACAACCAGTTACTGTTGTTATCAACGGACAAACATTAAAACTTAAAGTTTGTACTAAAGTTTTAAAAACTATTAAAGGAGCTTCTGAAACTGAATTAATGCAGATTTTAAAAGCTAACGCTAATACTTTAAGTCCAAGAATTACTAAAGCTTTAAGCAAATAGTAAAAAATAAAAACTTATATGTATTAAAAAAAAGACAGCTTGTTTTACATAACGAAGCATGTCTTTTTTTTATACCTTGCTTTTTATAATAACTTTCTCACTAATCACTTATTAAAAATATATTTATATATAAAACAGAGCCTGACTTTTACATCAGACTCTATTTTTATTTTATGAGAAATTTATTATTAGAATTGATATCCTATACCTAAATTAGCACCATAATCTTTTGTATTGTCGCTTCCAAATCTGTATGTTACTCCTGCATTGTAGAAGAATCCATTTTCTTGAGTTAACTCTGCTGTTAAATCTGCTTTAATTGTATTCTCTGCAAGTTCTGCACCAAGTACATCAAATGTTCCTGCTGTTCCTTTAAAGCTTCCTTCAAATTTCTTATCTGTATCTCCCATTGCTTTTATGTATGATGCTCCAAATGTTACATCAAGTTTAGCTTTTTCTAATTGTGTTGTTTTTACTAAATCAAATCCTACTTCTGCATCTACTGTTGAAAGTTCCGCATCTTTTACTCCAAAGTAAGAATCTGTCGCATCGTCTTGTTCTATATATGTATATCCTAATTTAACTTTTGGTTCAAATGTTAAACCATCTTCTAAATCAGCTACATATTTTCCTTGTACATATGCTGAAAAAGCATTTGAATCATATGATGAATCAGAAGTTTTAGCTGCTGTATTGTCTGCATCATATTTTCCTAATTGATATCCTGCTCCTGCTGTTAAAGTATAGTTTCCTAATTCTTTATCTGCAAATGCTCCTAAATAGAATACATCTCCATCTGCACTTCCTGCATCTGTATCAACATCTTGTTTTACTCCTGCAAATGCAATTCCTGCTGTTGTTGTTTCATTTACTCCATATTTTAATGCAGCCATTAATCCTGTTGATTCTATTTCAGAAGTGTAATCTTTTGTTAAACCAGTTCTGTCGTATTCGTTTTTAGAATATAGAGCTTTACCTTCTGCTGTCCATTTACCAACTACTGCCTCTCTGTCTAAAGAAAGAATTGTATCTTCTACTAATTTAACATTATCGTAAGCTGCTCTTACTGTTTCTGAATAAATGTTAGAAGAATATAATTTATCTAGTTGAGATTTTCTTTCTGCTTTATCTGCTGAGAAGTAATTAGATACTTCTGATGCATGGTTATTCATGTTATTTAAAATAGAATTATCTTCATATAAATTATTATTATATGTTAATTTTACATTATTAGTATCTCCACCGTTAGCTAAATCACTAGCATCAATTACATATACTCCATCAGTTTCTCCTAGTGTTGATGTAACATCTATATTATTAAATGTGTTACTTCCACCCAAGTCAATTACTGTTTCTTTTCCGCTTATATTAGAAATATCTAAAGCGATATCTTTATCTCCTGTTCCTGTTACTGTAATTCCATTTGAATTAGATAAAGCTGTCTCTCTTACTTCTTTTCCTGATGTTTCAAGAACTAATTGCCCATCTTTTCCTATATTTATTGTTCCTGTATATGATGAATCTGCTGTTACTAAAGTAACGTTTGTTTTTTCTGTACCATTTCCTGTTCCAATATTAAATTCTCCGGCTACTTCTCCATCAATTGTATTTCTTCCTAAAGAGTTAATTACTCCATTATCTCCTATAATATTTCCTCTAAATCTCATATTAGTAAGATTTAATGTTCCATTATTCTCTATAGCTTCAGCAAAAGTTTCATTTCCTGTTCCTTGAACTTTATTTAAATTTCCATTTGAAAGAGATAATACAGCATCATCAGAAACTATCATTTTTCCTGTTGCTGTCATATTGATTACATCTGAAGATATTTTAACTTCTCCATTATCATTTACTATTGTAGCTTTTCCATTAATATTAAATGTATGTAAATCTGCAGATTCATTACCTTCTTTTATTTGTACTTCTGCTCCTGTACCTATTGTTACTGAACCTTTGTTTTCATCTACAGTATTTAATTTATCTGTATCTATTGCTCCGCCTGTGATAGCATCTTCAGCTTCAAATACAGCAATTCCATTTTCATCAACTATTGTTCCTGGATTATCTACGTTTCCTTCAAATAATTTTTCTATTGCTCCATCTTTATCTACTTTTGCTAATATTTCCTCTTTTGTCATATCAGAAATTTGGATAATACCACTATTTTTTGCTGTTCCGCCATTATTTACAATAGCTTGGTTTCCAGTATCTTTCATCCCAAGAGAGATTATTCCTTTGTTTACAGCTTCTCCTGCTTCTACTAAAATTCCTATTCCGTTAGTTGTTTTTTCTCCTAAAGTTATTGTTCCTTCATTAGCAAAAGTTAAGTTTACTGTTTCATTATTTTGTTGTCCATTTTTAGCTAGTTTCACACCTATTACTTTATCACCTGTTATAGTAATTTTTCCTGTTTCTTCATTCCCAGCTGAAACCTTTAAAGCAGCGGCAGCTTTTATTTTATCCTCCCCTACTGTATTTCCGTTATAAGCATCATGTCTTACTAAAAGTCCTATACTTTCATTCCCTTTTACTTCTATTTTTCCTTGGTTTATAAAAGAAGTATAATCATTTATATCTTCTGTTACATCTACCGCTCCACCTGTTACTGCTACACCAGAAACTTTATTTCCACTTACTGTTATAATTCCTGTCTCTGTATTTTCTGCTTTTGTTTTTTCATGTACTCTTATACCAGTTACAAGAGAATGAACATTCTTATCAGAATCTGATTTAATATCTATTATTCCACTATTTTTAATTATTCCTTGCTTATCTTCAATACGAGTTCCTACATAAATTCCTATAGCTGTGTTGTCTTCATTTGTATTATCTATAATTATTTTTTTATTGTTTATAATTTCACTTTCTATTTCATTACGAAGGCTTCCATATCCATCTACATTAATTCCATAATCAAAAGCAGTAATTTCACCATTATTAATTATTTTTATATTTTCTTTTTTATCCTCTGTATTTAATTTTTCTATTCCAGAACTATCTCCTGTTATTTTTCCTTCTTTTTCATTAATAAATTCAATATTTCCAGTTAATTTTATTCCAACAATTCCTTGAGAAATTATTTCCCCATTATTAGTTATTTTAGCTTCTCCATCTCCTGTTGAAACAATCCCTCCAACAATTTTATTATTATTACTAAAAGTTGAAGTATACCCTTCTTTAGTTGTTATATCTACTGCATATCCTGATTTAGCTTCTACTGTTCCATTGTTTGTGAAAGAAACATCTCCATATTTACCATTAACTTTTGTAGCAATACCCTTTGTTGCTGTTAAATTTCCATTATTTGTAACATCTGCAGCAACTATATCTAATACAGTTGTGTTTACTTTTATATTTCCAGTTATATCTACAGATAATTCCTCTGGTGGATTAACTGTTTGTGTACTAGTACCATCTATTTTAATTAATTCCGTTAATTTTGTTTCTTCAGCTGAGTAATTTATATCTTTTACAGAAACGTTTCCTTTTCCTTTTATTCTTAAACCTGTTTTTCTACCTGATATTTCATCTGCATCATTCTCCGTTGTTGGTTCTGTTTTTATTAATTGGAAGCTTACATTAGTTATTTCATTAACTTCTTGATCTTTTGTTCCATTATTAATATCCATTGTAGCCCCAAATACTACTGTTCCTGCAATTAAAAATCCTACAACTGTTGCTGTTGTTACTGTCACTCTGTTTTTAAGCCATCTTTTCAATGACTTCTCTGTGCTAATAAAGTTGTTCATCGATAAAATCCTCCTTAATATTCTCATCTTAAAAACTAAAATTGTATAAATAATCATAAGCATTTCTACACCGTTAACAAATTATTTGATATGCTAAACAAATTTGTTAATACTTTATTTTTTCAAATCAAACATTTAATTTTTTAAGGAGGGAATTGGTAATTATGGGTACAAATCATGTTGAAAGTTCATTAAAAAGATTTTTAAAAAGAAAGGTGAAAGTTACTTTAGGATTAGTAGTAGCATTTATGATTACTGGAACAGTGGGGTTTGCAGAAACTATATCGGATGGTGAACATAAAGATATTATTATTGGAAATGGAGAACTAGAAATTACAGGAGGAACTTTTGAAAATAAAATTTATGGTGGTTCTGATAAAGAAAGCTTAGAAAATACAAAAGTATCTTTAGATGGAAAAGATATAATATTTAAAAAAAATAATACTAATGCTAGAGTTTTTGCAGGTGGAAAAAATTATGGAATAAGTAAAAATTTAGAATTAAATATATCTAATTTTAAAAGCGTAGATTTTAAAACACAAATTGTAGGAGGTTCAGAAATTTCAGGAGAAGGAATTTCAGCAGTTGATGGAGATTCTTTAATTCATATAACAAATTCAGAAATACAAGCAGATATAAGAGGCGGAGGATTTTCTATTGGAAAAGGGACAAATTTAACAGCTGGAAATTCAAAAGTAATAGTTGAAAATACTGCTGTTAGTGGTTTTTCTGATAATAGTAATAATACTTGGACAGGAAGAATTTTTGGTTCAGGAATAGTTGAAGGTGGAGATTCTTTTATACAAAACACATCAGAAGTAATAATTAATAATGTCACAGGAGTAACTTATTCTAAAGATGATAATGGTGAAATAGTAGATTACGATGGAACACGTGTTTATGGCGGTGGACAATCATATTACAACAAATGGGCTGCAATTAACAATCCAAATTCCATTTTAAAGATAGGAGCAACTAAAGTAACAATAAATGGAGAAAATACATCATTGGCAGAAGTTTATGGTGGAAGTATTATTTCTGGAACAAATAATATAGGAATTGCAGAAACAGGAAATACAGAAATTATAATTAATAATGGAAAAATAGTAGATTATGTTGTTGGAGGAAACAATTCAAATCAATTTGGATATTCAATTATAGGAATTGCAGATGAAAATGGAAAATATGAATTTAATGAAAAAAAATATAATGCAGGAAGTACAAATATAGTTATAAACGGTGGCGATTTATCAACAGCTAAAGTAATTGGAGGAAGCTTTACAGATTATGCATATTTAGGACAAGGGACAGATAGAAAAGCTGTAGTATTTGGAGATACAAATATAGAAATTAATGGTGGAAAAATAGGAACTATTATCGGTGGAGGAGAAGCCTTATTTGATTATTATTTTCGTTCTGAAAAAGATAATGGTGGTAAAGGAGATGATACAGCTCCAGAAAGCAAAATATTCGGAAATACTAATATAGTTGTAACTGGTGGAGAAATTCAAGAAATAGTAGGTGGTGGAAAAGCAAGTGCTGTAATAAATGATGAAGGAAAAAATTATTTAGAAAATAATGGAGGTTTACCTACAAACGTCTTAAAAGCTAATGCAGATATAACAGGAAATACTAATATTACAATTTTAGGAGGAACAGTTACAGGAAATATTTATGGTGGAGGAGTTGCAGATGGAGAAAAAGCAAGTGCTGTAGTAAATGGTAATTCAACTATAACTATTTCAGGTGGAGAAATACAAGGAAAAGTAATTGCAGGTGGAGAAACAGAAAATGCAAAAGTAACAGGAGATGCTAAAATTGTTATAGATGTAGATAATTTTAAAGCTGCTGGAATTTATTCAGGGTATGCAGGAAATTCTATTCTTGAACTTACAGAAAACGTAAAATCTTTCGACAGTTCTTTAATAGAAAAACAGACAAGTAGAGCATATAATTTATTAGCACAAAATACAAATAGAGGTTTTAATGAGTTTGTAGTTCGTGGTGAAACAGAAATTACAGGTGGATTAAACAATATAGAAAAACTTCATACAGTTGATGACGCAAATGCAATTTTAGTTGATAAAATTGAGAATAATAATGTTAATTTCCACATTGAAGATGTTTCAAAAATAACAATAAAAACTTCTGAAAATAAAGTAAATGAAATATCTGGAACAGGAACTCTTGTAATAGATTCAGAAATAAAAAATGGAACTTTAGAAACAAAAGGTGGCATTGAGGCAGGAACATTAGAAGAAACAGTTAAAATAGGAACAAATCTAACAGCAGATGATCTTGTTGGAAAAGATGTTGCAGAGTCTTTAGAAAATTTAAATAATGCAGTAGTTTCTCAAAATAAAAATAATAAGATTGAAATATCAGAAGGAGCATTATTTGGAGGTATTACAGGAAATGCAACAAATGATGGAGTATCTGATATAAAAGCAGAAGTAAAAAGCAACACAGTAATTGGAATAGAAGATTTAGCAACAATTAACTATCTATCATGGAAACAGGAAATGGGAAGTCTTACTCAAAGAATGGGAGAATTAAGAAATTCTTCTGCTGAACACGGAGTATGGGCAAGAGTTTACGGTGGAAAAGTTGAAAACGGAAGCAGATATGACAATGAATATCAAACATACCAAGTTGGATATGACAAAAAATATTCTGTAAATAACGGGAATATTTTCTTAGGATATTTAGTAAGCTATACTGATGGAGAAACAAACTACGAATTAGGAAACGGAGAAAACTATTCAGTTGGCGCAGGAATGTATGCAACATGGGTAAATAACAATGGACACTATGTTGATGTTCTTTACAAAGTAAGCTGTCTAAACAATAAATTTGATGTAAATGGAAGAGGAAACAATTTAAACTCTAAAGGTGAATATGACACTTATGGAATCAGTTTAAGCGGAGAATATGGAAAGAGATTTGATTTAACAGAAAAATGGTTTATTGAACCAAATGTTGGAATGCACTTTGGAAGACTTGGAGATGAAACTTATACAACAAATTCTGGTATAGAAGTATCTCAAGATTCAATTTACACAGCTGAGGGAAGAATTGGAACATCTGTCGGATATAAATTTGGCAATGGAAATGTCTATGCAAGAGCTCATGCGGTTAAAGAATTTGCAGGAGATATAGACAGCAGTTATACAGCAAATGGTGTAACAGTAAAAGAATCAGAAGATTTATCAGATACATGGTTAGAATTTGGAGTAGGAACAAACTACAGATTTGCTGAAAATGTAAATGTATACTTAGATTTAGAAAAATCAGGAGATGCTGCTGTTGATACAGAGTGGCAGGCTAACCTAGGATTCAGATGGGAATTTTAAGGTTTGAGATATGAATACAAAACAATTTATAGAACTTTACACGATTAAAAACCAATGTGAAAATATGGCAGAGGGAAGAGAGAAAATAGAGAAATTTCTATTTTCTCTGTCCTCAGCTTTAAGAGATGAAAAAAAAGTAATATTCAGAAGATTTGGAAGTTTTGAAGTAAGAAAAACTAAAAGAACACATATAAACAACCCTAAAAATCCTGAAGAAATATTACAGATAAGCAAGAAAAAATCACATGTAAAATTTAAATCAAGCAGACTGTTAGATGATCTTCTGTGTGATAATGTCAAAAATAAATAATCTGAACGGGACTGTAAAGCAG
>OGZM01001556.1_pt1 | contig 17388 bp, 16 predicted proteins | sample 1576821 | NCBI WGS metagenome assembly OGZM01 (sample SAMEA3541491, study PRJEB24748) | human gut metagenome | biome: human gut; feature: human-associated habitat; material: faeces | place: China | collected 2012
CGAAAAATCCTGAAGAGATATTACAGATAAAAGAAAAAAAGTCACATGTAAAATTCAAATCAAGCAGGTTATTAGATGATATGCTGTGTGATAATTTAAAAAAATAAAATCTCAAATAAAAAAAGACAGTCTGGCAGGCTGTCTTTTTTTGTTTGAAAGAAATTTAATTTATTAAAAATACTGCCATTAAAATATAATCCTAAACAGGCTCTATATTTTAATTTTAGTTTTTCAGCATATTTATATATTTAATCAATAAGTTACATCATCATATCAGGATTTGACATTTCTGATGTTTTTGGTTCTTTTTTGTCTACAACCACAACTTCTGTTGTAAGAATAAGTGATGCTATTGAGGCTGCATTTTGAATTGCAGATCTTGTAACTTTGGCAGGGTCAATAATACCATTTGCCATCATATCAACATATTCTTCTTTTGCAGCATCAAGTCCAAAACCATCTGGAAGAGATTTAACTTTTTCTGCTGCAACCCCTCCATCAAGTCCTGCATTTACAGCTATCTGTTTCAAAGGAGCAATAAGAGCTTTTTTAACTATTTCAACTCCCATTCCCTCTTCTCCTTCAAGCTTAAAGTTTTCCATAGATTTTAAAATCTCTACAAAGGCAACCCCTCCGCCGGGAACAATTCCCTCTTCAACAGCTGCTTTTGTTGCATTAAGAGCATCTTCTATTCTTAATTTTTTGTCTTTCATCTCTGTTTCTGTAACAGCTCCCACTCTTATAACAGCTACTCCTCCGGAAAGTTTAGCTATTCTTTCCTGCATTTTTTCAATATCATAAGATGATTCTGTTTCAGCCATTTGAGATTTAATCTGTTCTATTCTGTCAGCAATAGCTTGGGAATCTCCGTTTCCGTCAACTATTGTTGTGCTGTCTTTTGTTACTTTAATTTTTTTAGCAGAACCAAGAACTTCTATTCCTGCCTCTTCAAGTTTCATTCCCATCTCTTCACTTACTACTGCAGCTCCTGTAAGAACTGCAATATCCTCAAGAAGAGCTTTTCTTCTGTCGCCAAATCCGGGAGCCTTAACAGCAACTGTATTAAGTGTTCCACGAAGATTATTTATAACAAGAGTTGTAAGAGCCTCTCCTTCCAAATCATCAGCTATAATTAAAAGAGGTTTTGATGTCTGTACAACTTTTTCAAGAAGCGGCAATAAATCTTTCATGCTTGATATTTTTTTATCAGTAATCAATATATATGGATTGTCAAGAGATGCCTCCATTCTCACTGTATCATTTGCCATATGAGGAGAGATATATCCTTTGTCAAACTGCATTCCCTCTACAACTTCAAGAGTAGTTTCAAGAGATTTTGCCTCTTCAACAGTGATTACTCCTGTTTCCCCGACTTTTGCCATAGCCTGAGCTATAAGTTTTCCAATTTCAGGATCTCCTGCAGATATTGACGCAACCTGTTCTATTTCACTGTTTGACTGAACCTTTTTAGCTTTTTCCTGAAGATTTTTTACAACCTCTTTTGCTGCCTTATCAATACCTTTTTTTATAAATATAGGATTAGCTCCTGCACTTACTACTTTTAATCCCTCTTTCACAATATTTTGTGCCAGAATTGTTGCAGTTGTAGTTCCGTCCCCTGCCACATCATTTGCCTTTGTAGCCACTTCTTTTATAAGTTTAGCTCCCATATTTTCAAATGGATCTTCAAGCTCTATCTCTCTGGCAATAGAAACACCGTCGTTGGTAATAAGAGGAGAGCCGTAAGCTTTTTCAAGAATAACATTTCTTCCCTTAGGACCTAAAGTAATTTTTACTGCATTAGCAAGGGTATCAACTCCTGCCTCTAATTTTTTTCTTGCCTCTTCATTGAATTTTATTAATTTTGCCATTTTTATGTACCTCCCCAAATGCAATGCCTTAATCAATAATTCCTAAAATATTTTCAAAATCTATAATAGTATATTCTTCATTATTATCCTTAACTTTTGTACCGCTGTATTCAGAATGAATAACATGGTCTCCTATTTTAATTCCCTCTATTTTATCACCCTTTCCAAGAGCGACAACCTCGCTTATATTAGGGCTGCTTTTTGAAGAAGAAGGAGTTAATATAATTCCGCCTGATGTTCTTTCTTCTGCTTTCAGAGCTTTTATTAAAATTCTGTTCCCGATTGGTCTGATGCTCATTTTAAATCCTCCTTAAAATAAATTCTGCTTTTTATGTTTTAGCACTCGTTTCATATGAGTGCTAATAAATTACAATACAATATTATAACTTTTTAAGAAAAGTGTCAATATTTTTTTCGATTTTTTATATATTTTTCTTTTTTAAAATAAATTTCAATAAAATATTTAAGTTTTAAACATTTTTTGTTATAATAATTTAATACTAAAATAATAAAGAGGCGAGAGAGATGTTTACAATATTATTAAACGGGTTAAGTATTTGTGTGGGGACTATTTTAGGTGTTATTTTTAAAAATTACAGTTCAGAAAAAATCAGTAAATCAATTGTTGTGGTGATAGGTCTGCAGATGTCTGTTATGGGAATGAAAGATGCTCTCCAGTATCAAAACGGGATGCTCAATGTAATTTATCTTGTTGTTGGGGTGGTAATAGGAGAAATTTTAGACATAGACGGAAAATTAAACAGCCTTGGGGAGTTTATTCAGAGAAAATTTGCCAGAAAGCAGGGGAATATTGTTAAAGGTTTTGTAATTGCAACTCTTATTTTTTCAATAGGATCTATGGCTGTGATAGGACCGCTTAAAATTGCTTTTGAAGGAGACAGCAGCATTATTTACATAAAATCTATTCTTGACGGTGTAATGGCAATGATACTGGCTTCAACTTATGGAATAGGAGTTATTTTTTCGGCTGTTATAGTTGTTTTATATCAGGGAACATTTTTTCTTCTTTCCGGAGCTTTAAAAAGCGTAACAGACCCTTATGTTATTAATCAGATTTCCACTGTTGGAGGAGTTCTTCTTATAGGGCTTTCTGTTTCTTTGATTTTTGATAATAAAAATATAAAAGTAACAAATATGCTTCCGGCAATGTTTCTTCCTATTTTGGCTGCTTTAATTAAAAACCTGCTGTAATATTAAAAGGGATACAATTTTCACTGTATCCCTTTTAATATTATTAATTTTCATAAAAAACTATTTCATTATTATTTTTTATAGTAGCTTGAATATTAATTACTCTTTGATTAGAACTTCCTCTCCATTTTAAATTTACATCTTTTAATTCTTCTGTAAATTTTCCGTCAATAAGAACGTCACAGTTTTTTATAAGATTAAATTTTTTAGGATCTGATGTAATTTGTTCCCAAGTAAATCCAGACCAAATCCAGATATCTTTTTTAGGAAAACGTTTTTTAAATTCACCGGTAAATTCTGTCAGAGGTTCAAGATTTTTGAAATATGTAGGATCTCCTCCCAAAAGGGATAATCCCTGCATAGCTGAATCAAATTTCTTGAAATATTGAAGTATATTTTCCTGAATGTCTTTTGTGAAAGGAACTCCGTATTCAGAATCCCATGTTTCTTTATTAAAGCATCCTTTGCATTTGTGAGTACATCCGCTGACAAACAGTGTTACTCTTATACCTTTTCCATTAATCATATCTGTAAATTTTATGTCTGAATAGTTCATTTGTATATCTCCTGCTACATGTGTTTTACTCTTGCTATAACCTCTTTTTGTTTTCCGCTGTTAAATGGTCTTGCATCAGGCTGACTTAAATATCCGCATACTCTTCTGATAACATTCATTTGATTGCTGTCATGGTTTCCGCAGTTTGGACAAGTAAATCCATCTTCTGTTGCTAAAAACTCACCTGAAAATCCGCATATATGGCATTTATCAACAGGCTGGTTAATTCCCATATAATGAATACCTATAGATCTTGCATATTTTAAAATATCATAAACAGCCTCTAAGTTATTTTTTAAAGAATCTGTTTCTATATAACTGATATGTCCTCCCCAAGAATATTTATGTCCCGGAGCTTCCATTCTTAATTTTTCAAATGGATTGATTTTTATATGAGAAGAAACATGGAATGAGTTATCATAGTATCCTTTGTCAGTAATCATTGGAATACTTCCAAATTCTTCTTTGTCTATCTTGCAGAATCTGTTGCAAAGAGATTCACTTGGTGTTCCGTAAAGAGCAAATCCAAGATTAGTTTCTTTTTTAAACTGAGCAACTTTATCTGCCATATGTTTTAAAATTTTGAAAGTTTTTTCATAAACTTCTTCATCTTCAGAGAAATCTTTTCCGTATACTAACAGAGAAACTTCACTTAATCCTATATATCCTATTGATACTGTTGAATATCCTCCGTAAATAAGGTCTTTGATAGTTTCTTTAGATTTTTTTTCTGCAAGAGCTCCCTCCTGCCATATGATTGGAGCAATTTCTGCCTGAGTATTTTCTAAATACTTAGCTCTGAAAACAGAGTTTTCTTTACAAAGATCCATTATTCTGTCTAATTCTCTGTAAAATCCCTCTTCGTCTCCTTTATTTTTAATTGCAATTCTTGGAAGGTTTATTGATGTAGCACCAAAGTTAAATCTTCCTGCATAAATCTCTTTTCCCTCTTTATCATACCAAGGTGAAAGGAAAGCTCTGCATCCCATTGGATATACAACTGTTCCATTGTCTACCTGCTCTTTTGTAACAAAAAGAATATCAGGATAGATAGATTTTGTCATACAGCTGAAAGCCATTTGAGATATATCCCAGTTAGGGTCTTCAGGATTAAAGTTTAATCCTTCGCAAGTTGCGTAAACTATTTTTGGGAAAATTGCAGTTTCTTTTTTAGCTCCAAAACCGTCCATTCTTGTTTTAAGAACATATTTCTGAACAAGTCTTCCTTCCCAAGAAGTTTCAGTTCCTATTCCTATTGTAGTAAATGGAGTCTGACCGTTTACTGTAGAAAGAGAGTTAATCTCATATTCTAATCCCTGCATAGCCTGTTTAACAGATTCTTCTGTCATATCTGCTGCATAATCAAATGCAAGCGGAAATCTCTCTTTTAATGAGCTGTTTGAATATTCAATATTTCCCTCTGCCATAACAGCATCAACCTGTTCATCAGTTAATCTTTGTACATATTTAAGTCCTTTTTTAAGGTGTTTCTTAAAACTTTTTATAATATATGGAACAAGAGCCTTATCTAAGTAAGGGATTGAACATCCTCCGTAAGTATTTGAAGATACAGAAGCAATAATTTGTACAATATGCCCTACTGCAACGTCAACAGAGTTTGGTTCAAGCATTTTTGCATTTCCTATTTTGCATCCTCCCTTAAGCATTCTTGCCACATCAACCAATTCACAGTTTGTTTCTCTGAAAAGAAGATAATCAAGATCGTGTATATGAATCTCTCCTGTTTCATGAGCCTCTTTTAAATGCTTAGGAAGAATTTTATTTAAATAATAATCTTTTGAAGAAATTCCTGCAAGAAGGTCTCTCTGAACAGATATTGTTTTAGAGTCCTTGTTTGCATTTTCATTCATCTGATCTTTATCAGTTGCATCTATTAATTCATAAATCTGTTTATATATATTTTTTTCTTTTGCTCTTTTGTCTGCCATAACAGCTCTGTATCCCTGATAAAGCATTGCAACATCTTTTCTGCTTGTAGCCATAAGTTTTTTTACAACTAAATCCTGAATCTCTTCAACTCCAAGCTGTTTTATATCCATATTTTCAATCTGCAAAGCAATTTTTTTAACAACCTCAGAATCCATTGGTTTTTCACTCTGCTGAGCAGCAAGTGTGATAGCTCTTTCTATTCTTTCTTTTATAAAAGGAACAACTTCCCCATCTCTTTTCACAACTCTTTCAATCATAGCACTTCTCCTTTGCAATTATAAGTAACAATATATCATCCTGTCAGATAAAATAAAACACAAGATATTGTGTTGCCGTTCAAAACAGACTACTACATATTAGTATTTTTTCCAGAAAAAAGCAAGCAGATTTTCACTAAAAAGGTCTCTTCAAAAAAGTATTTGACAGGTTAATCATTGAAATGAAATAGTTAAGTTGATAATAAAAAAAATAAAAAAATTTATTTTAAAAATAAAATTTTAAAATAAAAATAAAAAAATTAAAGGGAATTGAAAAGATTTGCCGAAAATTATATATAAGATAATATTCAGAGTACTTGATACAAGAGAAAAAATAAAATTTTTATATTTTGGATAGAAATTAATCTTTTTTTGGATAATTTTTAATATTTATTTGCAATTTTTTTAAAAATGTTGTAGCATGTTTTTAGAAAAATAGTTTTTCTATTTGTAATCGGGAGGGATTGAGTATGAGTATAGAAAAATTGACGGTACATATTTTTTCAGATTCCTTTGGAGAATCCGGAGAACAAATGCTTAGATGTGCACTTAGTCAGTTTGATATTGATAAGTATAATATCATTCGGCACAGTCGTATTTCTACAGTAGAAGCTTTAGAAAAAGAACTGAAAAAAATAAAAGACTATGCAAACACTTTTATTTTATTCACTCTGGTAAATGTAGATGTTGTTGCAAGAATGAAAGAATTCTGTAATGAAAACAACATAAAATATTCCGACCTTTTAAATCCTCTTTTATCAGCACTGCAGTCGCAGATAGGTGAAGAGCCTAAAAGAAAATCCGGTGCTTACAGAATCATGGATGAAAAATATTTCGGAAGAATTGAGGCTATTGAATTTGCAGTAAAATTTGACGATGGTAAAGACCCGCATATGCTGCATGATGCAGACTTAATTTTAGTAGGAATATCAAGAACATCTAAAACACCTCTTAGTATTTATATAGCAAACAAAATGTACCTGAAAGTTTTAAATATTCCGCTTGTTCCGGAAGTTAAACCGCCGAAAGAATTGTTTGAGATTCCAAAGAAAAAGATAATAGGACTTACGAACTCTGTTGAAATGCTTAATAAGATAAGAACAGAAAGAGTAAGATGTATTGGTCTTAGAAATGGTTCATCGTACTCTTCTTTATCAAGAATAATAGAAGAACTTAACTATGCAGACTATATTATGAAAAAATTAGGCTGCCCTATAATAGATGTTTCTCAGAAAGCAATAGAAGAAACTGCACAGGTAATATTAGAAATAATGAAAGAACAGGAATTAATTTAAAGTTTTTAATTAGTTGAAAAAATGATTTCAAAATACATCTCTAGAATAATTTTAAGGAGGAATTCGTTATGAAAAAATTTATTTACTCTTTTGATGAAGGTAACAAAAATATGAGAGACTTATTAGGTGGAAAAGGTGCTAACTTAGCTGAAATGACACATATAGGTCTTCCTGTACCACCTGGATTTACAATTTCTACAGAGGCATGCAGTGAATTCTATAATCAGGATAAAAAAATATGGCCTGAATTAAAAGAGGAAATTATTGCAAGTGTAAAAAAATTAGAAGAAGCAACAGGAAAAACTTTTGGACATGGAGAAAATCCTTTATTAGTATCTGTTAGATCTGGTGCTGCTGTATCTATGCCCGGAATGATGGATACAATTCTTAACCTTGGGCTTAACGATACAACAGTAGAATCTCTTGCTAAAATTACTAACAACGAAAGACTTGCATGGGACTCATACAGAAGATTTATACAAATGTTCGGAGATGTAGTAAAAGAAGTACCTAAATATAAATTTGATATTATCATGGATAAAGTAAAAGAAAACAAAGGTGTTACAAGTGACCTTGACTTAGATGTTGAGGATTTAAAACTTATCACTGCACAATTTAAAGACCTTTATGCTGAAGAAACTGGTGAAGATTTCTATGCTGACCCAATGGAACAGCTTTTAAGCTCTGTTAAAGCAGTATTTAATTCTTGGAACAACCCTAGAGCAATAATATATAGAGAACTTAACGAAATAACAGGACTTCCTGGAACAGCAGTTAACGTTCAGTCAATGGTATTTGGTAACATGGGAGAAAACTCAGGAACTGGTGTTGCATTTACTAGAAACCCAGCTACCGGAGAAAATAAAATATTCGGAGAATATTTAATAAATGCACAAGGTGAAGACGTTGTTGCTGGTATCAGAACTCCTGAAACAATAGACAAACTTGCTCAGGAAATGCCTGAAATTTATGAGCAGTTTATGGGAATATGCCGTACTCTTGAAAAACACTATAAAGACATGCAGGATATGGAATTTACTATTGAAAGAGGAAAATTCTATATGTTACAAACAAGAAACGGTAAGAGAACTTCTAAAGCTGCAATCAACATAGCTGTTGATTTAGTTGAAGAGGGATTAATCACTAAAGAAGAAGCTATCCTTAGAATAGATCCTAAGAGTATAGACCAATTACTTCACAAAACATTCTCTAAAGAAGGAATGGAAAATGCTAAAGAAATCGGAGAAGGACTTGCAGCATCTCCAGGTGCAGCATCAGGAAAAGTATTCTTTGATTGTAAAGCTATAAAAGATAACGGCGGAGGAATTCTTGTAAGACTTGAAACTTCTCCTGAAGATATTGAAGGAATGAACATAGCTGACGGTATTTTAACTATTCGTGGAGGAATGACATCACATGCTGCTGTTGTTGCCAGAGGAATGGGAAAATGCTGTGTATGCGGATGCAGTGAGTTAACAATATATGAAGACAAAAAAGAATTAGAATCAAGAGGACATGTTATAAAAGAAGGAGAATTTATTTCTCTTGACGGATCAACTGGTAAAGTTTACTTAGGTGAAGTTCCTAAGACTGAAATAGAACTAACTGGTGCTTTTGAAAAGTTCATTAGCTGGGTAGACGAAGTAAGAGATCTTGGAATAAGAATGAATGCAGACACTCCTAAAGATTGTGTTGTTGGATTAAGATTTGGAGCAGAAGGAATCGGACTTTGCAGAACTGAGCACATGTTCTTCGGTGAAGAAAGAATTTGGGCAGTTAGAGAAATGATCGTTTCTAACTCTGAGCTTGAAAGAGCAAGAGCACTTGCTAAAATTTATCCATTCCAAAAGAAAGACTTCAGCGATATCTTTGAATTAATGAATGGAAAACCTGTAACTGTAAGATTACTTGACCCTCCATTACACGAATTCTTACCAAGAAACGCTGCAGACAGAGAAAAACTTGCAGGACTTATGAGAAAACCACTTCATGAAATTGAAGACAGAATAGAGTTCTTACATGAAGTAAACCCAATGCTTGGACATAGAGGATGCAGACTTGGAGTTACTTATCCTGAAATTTATGAAATGCAGGCAAAAGCAATTATAGAAGCTGCTCTTGATGTACAGGCTAAAGGAATTGAAGTTAAACCTGAAATAATGATTCCTCTTATTGTTGAAAAAGATGAATTAAAATATATAAAAGAAAAAATAACAGCAGTTATTGAAAATCTATTTGCTGAAAGAAAAGCTTCAATAGAATATAAAGTTGGAACAATGATGGAAGTTCCTCGTGCTTGTTTAACAGCTGACCAGATAGCAGAAGAAGCTGAATTCTTCAGTTTCGGAACTAACGACCTTACTCAGATTACTTTCGGATTCTCAAGAGATGACGCAGGTAAATTTATAAAAGAATATGTTGATAAAGGAATATTTGAAAAAGACCCATTCATCAGCATAGACAGAGATGGTGTTGGACAGCTTATGAAGATGGCTATTGAAAAAGGTAGAAAAACAAGACCTAACATCAAACTTGGAATTTGTGGAGAACACGGTGGAGAACCTCGTAGTGTTGAGTTCTGTAATGAGATAGGACTTGATTATGTATCATGTTCACCATACAGACTTCTTATAGCTAAGATTGCCGCTGCTCAAGGAAAAATTAAGCAGGGTAAATAAAGGAACATTAATACCTACTTAATCTTATAGAGTATGTATATTTTGTATGAATGTGTAAAAAAGGACGTCGGAGAAATCCGGCGTTCTTTTTTGTATTTTTTCCAAAGGAATGCTATAATACTTATAATGGTAAGTTTTTCATTAGTTTTTTTAATAATTAAGATACGAAAGAGGTGATACGGACATGTATGAAATGGATTACAAAGTAATTATTTCAGATATTAATTATGGCGGACATATGGGAAATGAAAGAGCTCTTATTATCTTTCAGCAGTCAAGAATGGAGTGGCTTAACAGCATAGGATATGATGAAGCTGATATAGAGGGAAAAGGAATGATTCAGCTGGAATCTCATGTATACTATCTTAAAGAAGTTTTTCTTGGGGAAATTTTAAAATGCAGAATAACAGGTGTTGAAGTTGAAAAAATTACTTTTAACATGAATTACGAAATTATAAACGAAAACAATGAGATTGTTATAAAAGGAACAACAAAAATGGCAGTTTTTGATTATGAAAGAAAAAGAGTCGGAAGAATACCAAAAGAATTTTTAGAAAAATTAACTTCCTAGAAAATTTTATTATATTAATAGTTGTAAGAATGAATGGGCATAGGTGAGGGGATGAAAAATTTTTTTAAAATATTTATATTTTTTTTAATAAATATAACAGTTTTTTCAGAAATAAAAATAGATGTAAACAATACAAAACCAGCTGTGAAACAGCATGTTATTCTCACAGTAGAGTTTCTTGGAGAAAACAAATCAGAATATGTGATAGAGGGAATTGAAAACTTTAAAGTTATATCTATGGGAAACAGATCAAACTATACTTCCATAAATAAAAAAGTAAAATATTCTAAATCAGATGTGTATACTCTTTGTCCTCAAAAAGAGGGAAAGGTAACTTTATGTGTAAAAACTGAAAATGGAATTGCATCTAATAAAATTCCAATGAGTGTTGTAAAAAGAACAGCAAAAAAAGAGAAAAAAGAAAAATTTCTGCTGCGTACAACTCAATATAAAAGAGATTACTATATTGAGGAGAAAATTCCTTTTGCAGAAAATGTTGTTATAAAAATTTCTGTAAGAAATTACAGTTATGTAGCTCCGCCTATTTTTAACGGTTTTTCTATGAAAAATATTACACCACGGGACAACAGAGGTTTTCCTATTCCAAGAAGAGTTACAGCAAATGGAAAGGAACATATTGAACTGACTCTTTTCAGAAGTATTTTAGAACCTGTTTCAGTTGGAAAGAAAACAATAATAAGCGGAGGAATAGGAATAACAGAAGATACAGAGGACAGCACAACTGATCCTACTGTCTATCTTGGTTTCAGAGAACTTGAAATAAATATCCTTCCTCTTCCTGAAGAAAATAAGCCTTTAAATTTTTCCGGTGTTGTAGGTGAACTTGAAGGAAAATATTCATGGAGAAACGATATAATAGATGGTAAAAAAGCTTTAATTCTTAAATTACAGCTTTATGGAAGTGCTAATCTGGATAAGCTGGAAAATATTTTGAATTCTGAAAGAGAAGATATAAAAAAATATAATGTTGTTGAAAAGGTTACTTCTTATGACGAAAGAGTGTTAAACAGTGTTTATACAGCTGAAAAAGAATATGAAGTTATATTCTTTGTAAAAAATGAAGAAGAGTTTAAAATAGATGATATAAAAATTCCATATTTTGACCCTGTACATAAAAAATATGAGGAATTTATAATTGATACTAAATCTATTGATACTGAAAATGATGTAATTTTTTCAGCAGAAGCAGACCATGAAAGTGAAATAACTTATATTCCAAGAGATAAAATAAAAGTTAATAATTTCTCTGCTTTTTCTGAAAGTTCAGAAGAGGGAGAAACTTATCTGCCGGTTGATGAGACTGAACAGGAAAGAACAAAGGATATAATTATAATTGTTTTAGGAATAATATGTGCAGGAGAAACAGCTTACATAGTATTCAGCAGAAGAAAAAGAAAGAATAAAAAGGAGGAATTATGATTCAAATATCAGATAAAGTAATAAACTTTGCTCAAAAAAGAGATTTTATCGGTATTGTTTTAAAACAAGAAATAACAAAATTTGGCTGAGCCGGGTGCAGACCAATAATTCGAGGCGAATTTATAAAAAATGAAAATGAAGCAGAAAATATATCTTCTTATATTGTTGAAGAGTTTAAAGGAATAAAAGTGTTTATTCCAAAAGATATGGGATATGATTCTCAAAGCAAAAAAATAATAATAACTTCTAATTTAATGTTCTTTAATATGATAATTCTAAGTGTAGAGATGTTTGAGGAATATTAAATCAAAACAAAAAGACCACTGCAGATTAATAATTGCAATGGTCTTTTCTTTATATTAGTATTTTTTTAAATTAGGGAATTGAGCATCTAAAGCTTCATCCATCTGCTCAGTCATTTTTTTATTTTCTTCAGTTAAGAATTTATCAAAATCTCCTGTGATTTCAATAGTTTTTATAACATCCCCCTGCTCTACAGCATCTACAACTTTTTGATCTTCGTCAGAAACAACTTCTCCAAAAATTGTGTGATGATAGTTTAACCATGGAGTTTCCACATGTGTTATGAAAAATTGAGATCCGTTTGTATTTTTTCCTGCATTAGCCATTGCAAGAAGTCCTTTTCTGTCAAAGATTACTCCCTCTTTAAATTCGTCACCAAATTGGTATCCAGGTCCTCCTGCACCAGTTCCAGTAGGGTCTCCTCCTTGAATCATGAAATCTTCAATAACTCTATGGAAAATAAGATTATCATAATATCCTCTTTTTGCTAAGTGAGCAAAGTTTAATACAGTAAGAGGAGCTACTTCTGGATATAATTTTATATTTATTTCCCCTTTATCTGTAACTATTTTCGCATTTAATACTAAATCTGACATTGATTTAACCTCCGTTTGATTTTTTAAAACTTTTATTTTTTTACCTGCCGGACCATTTCCAGCAAGTATATTTCTCCCTATTGTTGCTATAAAAATAACTGCTATAAATATTAAAAGAGTTTTTAACATATTATTCTCCCTCTGCTGCTTTTTTTAGTTCATCTCTGGAAACAGTTCCATATATTTCATATTTCCATCTTGTTTTTATATCATTATTTATTCTTTCTATCTCTTTATCATTAGCTGATATCAGTTCGTTTAAATCTCTTTTCTTTTCTCTTACATCAACTATTTTTCCTGAAATTTCCATTTCTGCATCATACTGAATACATTCTTTCAAATCTGCCTCAAGCTGAGTCTCTTCCTTAAGAAGAACGTCCATTCTTTCTAAAAGAATTCTTTTTTTCTTTTTTAAATCTTTTACAGCATATTCAAACATTCTTTTTATAACTTCTGCACCGGATTTTCCTTTCATCTCTTCTCTCAGAGCAATACATTTTTTTATGTGCTCCTCTGTAAGATTGTTTGCCTCAGCTATTTTATCAACTGTGTCTCTGAAACTTTGAATTTCCTCATCAGTTTTATCTCTGATATCCAGTTCTGCAAGCCCAAGAAAAAGTTTTTCATATTTTGGAATAATTTCCTCTGTGATAACTTTTATTGTTTCTGTATCGTTGTTTTTTTCTGCTGCTGCCAGCTGATTTTTAACATTTCTTAAGATCTGCAGCATTACTTCTGTGTTATAATCTTTAAAATCTTTTTTATTCATTTTTTACTTTTCTCCATAATATTGATAATAATGGCACTCTATTCCACCATTATATAATTTTCTGTTTTTAGTAGATTTCTTATCAAAATATTTTTCAAATTCAGGATAAGAAGTTATGATGTAATATGACCATTTTGGAAATCTTGTTCTGCATACATCTCCAAGAAGTCTGTATAATCTTTCTACTTTTTCATCATTTAAAAGTCTTTCTCCATATGGAGGGTTTGTTACAAGACAGCCTTTTTCTGCCATTGTTTCAAGCTCAAGGAAGTTTTTAGTTTCAAAAAGTATGTCATCTTCAACACCTGCTTTTTCAGCATTCTCTATTGCTACTTTTATTGTTTCAGGGTCTATATCAGAGGCATAAACCATTACTTTATTATCATAATCTTCCTGAGAAAAAGCCTCATCTCTTAAATCTATCCATAAATCTTTTGGAATTACTTTCCAGTCTTCCGCAGCAAAGTTTCTGTTTACTCCTGGAGCAATATTTCTTCCAATCATTGCAGCCTCAATAGCGATAGTTCCTGTACCACACATTGGATCAAGGAAAGGTCTGTCTCCTCCTTTCCATCTGCTAAGTTTTACAAGAGCTGCAGCCATTGTTTCTTTTAAAGGAGCTTCATTTATCAGATTTCTGTATCCTCTTTTGTGAAGTCCCTCTCCGCTTGTATCAATCATTATTGTAAATATATCTTTATTTCCCTGTATTTTAATTCTGAATAATGGTCCGTTTTCAGGAAATTTTTCAATATCATAAACCTCTTTCATATTTTCAACAATAGCTTTTTTGGCTATTCTCTGAATATCAGATTTTGAAAACAGCTTTGATTTAACAGAACTTACCCAGCTGATAGGAAACTCTCCGTTTTTTTCTATAATCTCGCTCCATTTTATTTTTTTTACGTTTTGGAAAAGTTCTTCAAAAGTCAGAGCTTTAAACTCTCCCATTTTTATAAATATTCTGTCTGCACATCTTAAATGGATATTTGCCTTAACAACTTCTCTGAAATTTCCTTTAAATTCAACTTTTCCATTAAAAGTCTGCACATCTTTGAACCCAAGTTCAATACATTCATCTCTTACTATACTTTCCAGTCCCATAGTTGATGATGCTATTATTGTAAAATCTTTCATTATTTTTATTTCTCCTCAATCTTTAATCTTTCTTTTTTCTTTTTCAATACTCTTGTATAGATAAGCTTTAAAATAGCAAATATAGGAACTCCTAAAAACATTCCCAATGTTCCCATTATATTTCCCATAATTATTACAGATGCTATTATCCAGAATGAACTTAATCCAACACTTTTTCCCAGAATTTTAGGTCCTATTATGTATCCGTCAACATTTTGAGCTATAATAATTGCAAGAAGAAGATAAATACTTTTTATCGGATTTGATAAAAAAACAAGTACAAATGCCACTACTCCTGCTGCTATTGAACCAAAATAAGGAATCATATTTCCAACACCTATCATTACACCATTAAGAAGTGCATAAGGAACATCTGCTATTTTCATTATTACATATGAAATTAAACCTACTAAAATGGAAATAACTATTCTTCCAAGAATATAATTTAAAAAGATGTTTTTACATTCTATCAGAAAATTCATTCCCTCTTCTGATTCTCTTTCACCATAAAAAATAAATATCATATTTTTAATATATTTCATAAAATACTCTCTGTCGTATAAAAAATATAAAGCAAGAAAACCTCCCAAAAGAATCATAAATATTTCCATTATCCAGTCAAGAACATTAAGCCCTATAGAAATTAAAATACTTCTGATATTATTCATATTATTTACAAAAAACTCTTGTATTGCCTGTTTGATCTCTTCTCCATCTAAAAGAAGAAGATTTTTTGCTCTTAAATAATCAAATATTTTTTCAAGATATATATTAAATCTTTCCTGAAATGCAGGGAGCTTTTCAAGAATCTCTTCAAAACTGCCAATCAGATTTGGAATAAACCAAAGAAGAGTTACTATCAAAAATATTATAAGAGCCAATAATGAAACAGTTATTGACATTCCTCTTTTAAATTTTAATCTGTGTTCTGCAAACTCCACCATAGGATTTAAAAGCACAGCAATAAATACTGCATATATAAATGGTCTAAGATAATTTGAACTTTTGCTTAAGATATTTAAAAAACCATCCATATTTTGAAACATTGTCTGTATAAACACCAACAGAACACCGACTATAAAAATTTTTATGAATATGTGTTTATATTTCATCTGCTACCACCTTTATTTTTTATCTGGCTATGCTGTCCAGCTCTTCTGTTTCACTGACATCTCCTAAAATTTTTATAAGCAGTCTGTCAGGAACTCCGATTATAGTATCTCCTGCATTAGAAATCCAGCCCTGTTTAACACAGATTTTTAACGGCGAATTAGAAGAGGTTACTCTTACTTTCATATTTTCAATCTGAACATTGACTCCGCCTAAATTAGTATCTACAAAATAATCTTTTTTTTCTTCCTGTAAAGGATAAACATATTTAAGCTGGTTATCAACATATATTTCAACTTTATTTCCCTTTATTGTTTCCATCCCTGATGTATACCTCAATAAAACTGAGAAAAAAATGAAAATAAACAGGTATATAACTATATCTCCTTTTTTAAAATAACAAGGTTTTCTTTTCAAGATTGTACTCCTCGACTAAAACTTTCTTCCTATTCCTTCTCCCATAAAAACTTTTGTTTCTATTCCATTAATGCTGTTTTCAAGAATATCTCTGTCTATTTCCACTCTGTCTTTTTCTAAAAACATTATTACAGTAGAACCTCCAAAATAGAAATATCCTTTTTCATCTCCTTTTGATACAGCAGTGTTTGGAGTATAAGTCTGTTTTATTCCTCCAACCATAGTAGCACCTATTTCGCTTATGCATATATCACCGAATTTCTCTGTTCTTAAAATAGAATACTCTCTTTTGTTCTCACAGAAAATTCTGAAGTTTCTTCTTATGGCGTGGGGAGAAACAGAATAATAATATCCTTCTATCTCTCTGCTTTCAGATATTTTTCCATCAGCAGGAAAATGATATCTGTGATAATCTACAGGTGCAAGTCTTACAATAACCATTATTCCACCCATATATTTTTCTGCCAGCTCTTCATTTTTAAAAAATTCTTTTAAAGTAAATTCTTCTCCTTTTAAAAAGAATTTACTGCTGTCATGCATATTTTCAATAACTATTACTTTTCCATCTGAAGGAGAAACAAGAATATCCTCATCAAAGTCTATTTTTCTTGCTCCCGGTTTAAGCTCTCTTATAAAAAAATCATTAAAAGATGTGAACTCTTTCAGAGATTTTTTAGATTCACTTAATTTTATTCCGTGTTCATTTACAAATTTTTCAATCATTTCAGCAGATTTTGGGCTGCTCATCTTTTTTCCATACCATTCAGATAAAAACTTTTTCTTTACAAGTGCCTCTAAAGGAAGTTTTCCAAAAGGATTGTAATATAAAAATTTCAGAAAATTTTCGCCCGGAACTTTTTCTATTTCTATCTTATCTGTACTCCTGTTAATATATTCTATTTCTTTAAATTCCATTTTCCCCAGTCCTTTTATAATTTTTACTTTATTTTTATAGCTTTTTTCTTTTCTTTAATTATATAATTGATAAAAAACATAGTAAAGAAAAATAAATTCTCTTATGTATTTTATCATACTTTGGCAAATAATAAAACATCATATATTATGACTGTTTAAATTATTTATTTTTCAGTGAATATATAAAATATAAAGATGACTTGTTTGCTAAGTGTTTGCTATACAACAAACCAAAATTATTAAAAAGAAGAGGGAAAACCCAAAGCCGTTTCCTCTTCTTTTTTATTTTTAAAAATTACGTGACTAAGTTA
>OGZM01001561.1_pt1 | contig 17299 bp, 21 predicted proteins | sample 1576821 | NCBI WGS metagenome assembly OGZM01 (sample SAMEA3541491, study PRJEB24748) | human gut metagenome | biome: human gut; feature: human-associated habitat; material: faeces | place: China | collected 2012
TTCAGATTCATGGTACTGTTATCAATTCAGATACTGTTCCGTGAATAATTCAGGTCTATTATTGATTTTGCAGCAAAATCTTCACAAAATATTATTTTTTTCTCAGAAACACATTCCTCCAAATCAAAAAATGCTTCTTGGTAATCTATATTTCCTTTTACTTCAAATTCTCCTTCAATGTTTGTTACATATAATTTAATAGCTTCCTTTGGCATATCCTTAATTAAAATCGGAGAATGTGTAGATATTACTATTTGAAGTTTTTTTCTAATAATAGTATCCAACAGATATTCTTTTAATTTTACTTGTGCTCCCGGATGAATAGATACTTCTGGTTCATCCAGTAAAACCAAACTATACTCAGCTGCATCCTGAATCTTTTTCACCAACTGTATAACAGCTACTTCTCCACTTCCTGCATTTGCTTCCGAATATCTGGATGAAACCCTTGTCTTAACATATATCGATGTTCCCTGATTTTTAAACAATGCATGTTCTGCAACTTTAATACTTACATATTCTTTTCCCAGAATATTACCTATAATACCCCTGCTTTCATCATCTAATTCCATAACTTGCCCCATCTTTTCATCTGGCTGTCCTGGAAATCTCATCGATTCACCATTAAATAAACGATTAAGATATTTTGATCGTTTTCTTAAAAGTTCCTTTTTTTCATTTAAATTTCCTTTTGAAAAATGAAATATTTTATCAAAAGCACTTACTTCTGCCCGGAAATCAATATATATTACGTCTCGTTTTACTGGATCATTTCTTTTTATTGCAGTCATTCCATCTTTCTTTATAGGCTTCGATGTCTCCCAGTAATCAGGGTCCTCTACTTTTGTTTTTGATCCTCTTCGCATCCGTGTTTTCATTACTTCTTTTATTTCCGAATTTTTATTTTCCTTATATCCATAAAAAAATCTATTTTTCCCTCTTCCTCCAGTTTCAACAATCGGATCTACTTCTGTGGAAAACCAAAATTCGGCACAACTATGCCAATACGGTGCCCCATACAACGCATGCAATGTAGAACTTTTTCCAGATCCATTTTTCCCCACCAAAACTGTTAACGGAAACTCAAAATCAATCCTTGTATTTGGCACTAAATTCTTATAATATGGAAAAACCATATATTCAATATAATTATTAAAAACTCCTCGCTCTTTCATACGAGATATCGTATTAAGTTTATCATCAATAGTTACTTGCTTCATTCTTTTAATCCTTTGTATTTATATTTCCAGATACATTTCCTCTGTTTTCAGAAACTCTTCTGTTTTCCTAATATATTCTTTAGCAATACATTCATTTCGTTTCATTTGTTTTATAGTACACTCCCATACAACAAGACATTTTATTTTCTGTTCTCTTAATTCTTCCTTAACAACGCAATCTCTTTTCTGATTGGTTTTAAACTTCTTATTCCAGAATTCTGCTCTTGTTTCCGGCACCGTTGCATATTTACACCCATTATGCCTATGCCAGAAGCATCCATGGACAAATATTGCCGTATTATATTTTCTCAGATAGATGTCCGGATGCCCCGGAATATTTTTTGAATTCAAACTATACCTGTATCCTCGTGCAAAAAGTAATTTCCGGAAGTATACCTCTGGTTTTGTGTTCGTTGAACGAATAGCAGCCATATTTTTGCTTCGTTCTTCAGGAGTTTTAATGTCCATAATAACTCTCTATCTCCTGAACATATTTTACAAATCTGCCGATTGTCCAGATTCTTTCCTGTCTGTCAACCGGATATGTCTTTATATATGGTTTCGGTACAACAAGAATAACATTTTCCGCCTGCATTTCATCCATCTGCGCACCGGAAATTCCCTGTTGAAGAGTACAGAGATATTTCGGTCTGTCTTTTAATCGGTTTGCTTCATTTAGTATCTGTCTCCAGCGATCCTTACAGGTTGTCTTAGCTGCAAGCGAAATCAGATTATTATCTGAAAATCTAATATCGTGATAAGCCTCCTGTGACGGAAAAATAAAATCCGGTTTCTTGTTCCCCTCCGTCACAGCCTGTGCGGTGTATTCAATATTATTGCCATCAAATATAGCCGAAAGATGATGCTCAAGACTTTTTCCTGCTCTGCTTTTTCTTCTGTTCAACACCATATTGGCAACCTTAACAAATTCATCAACAGATGTAAATCCCTTTGTAATCAGGTCTCCGTATCGAGCATACTCCAATGCACGGAATAATGTATATTCCATGTTTGTCCACTCGATAAGCTTTCTGTCCGGATTCGTCTGAATATACTCAATATGGTCATATGCTCTGTTCTGAATATTTCTTGCCGCTGCTGACATGATTTCTGAGGAAGGGAAATCAATCTCAAGGCTACTGATAAATTCCTGTATAGCAATCTGTTCATGTGTTTCCGGCTGAATTTTTTCTGTGTCAATCAGGCAGTTAGTTTCTGTTGGGTTAAGTCCAAATGCACTTAAAAATGTTTCAATATCATCCTCTGAGTTTAACATATATCCCAAGTAGCACTCTTCGTTTTCTTTGATGAAAACAAATAACGCACCGGTATATTCTGTCGTTAAAAATGGAAAGTCTTTCCCGAAATTTGTTATACGATATTCATTTCGTGTTCCTTTTCCATAATAGATAAAACGAGTATCTGTTATAAAGTCATCCTGCCATTTTACTTTAACCCATTTATCTTTATTCTCACCCTTTTGTCCCGGTTCCGAAAACAAAATCTTTGCGGATGATTTTGGTATGTAAATACCAGCCTGATGTCCCCCGGTAGCTCCTGTATCATTTGCAGAAAGGAACTTACAAAATCCAAGTTCACTGTTCAGCACTGAATTTATCGCCTGATTTGTATATTCTGTTGACACTTAAATCACCTTCCTCTGTAATTCCCCTGTTTCTTTTTCTTCCAGTATTGTAATTTTACTTACAATCAACTTTGCAACATTTTCCATTAACGGTACTACCACTGAATTTCCAAATTGCTGATATGCCTGTGTATCCGATACCGGAATCTTAAATGTATCTGGAAAACCCTGCAGTCTGGCACATTCTCTCGGTGTCAGTCTGCGTGGATTTTTCCCCTCCTGTGCAATCAGAATTTCGGAACCATCTTTATAATATCTCGCACTGATAGTTCTTGACACGCCATCCAACGGTGCAATTCCATATCCAAATCCATTTCCGGCTGCTTTATGTTTTGCAGCATAATTCTGAAGATATATCCACAATTTATCTGACAGTGTATACTTCGCATCTACATCTCTATCCAGAATATCACGCATTACCGGTTTGGGTTCTTTCGGTGTCAAAGCAAAATCAAACCCAATATCTTTACCATATCTTTCCCTGTCAAATCCGACAATCAAAATTCGTTCTCTATGTTGTGGAACATAATTCTGTCCATCAAGAATATCGAAGAATACCTCATATCCAAGTTCATCCAGTGATTCCTGAATTACCTTAAACGTTCTCCCTTTATCATGACTGCATAAATTCTTTACATTTTCCAGCATAAAAGCCTTCGGTCTTTTTTCTTTTAAAATTCTGCATACATCAAAGAACAATGTTCCCTGTGTCTTATCTTCGAAACCTGTCGCTCTTCCCATACTGTTTTTCTTTGATACTCCAGCAATAGAAAAAGGCTGGCACGGAAATCCGGCAACCAGGATATCATGATCCGGAATATCTTTTGCATCTACTTTTGTAATATCACCTTCCGGTTGATCTCCAAAATTAGCAAAATATGTCTGCTGGCTATACTTATTCCATTCATTTGAATAAACGCATTGTCCACCGGCTCTGTCGAATGCAATTCGCATTCCACCAATTCCTGCAAACAGATCAATAAATGTAAATTGTTTCTCGGTCTGGCTTTTTTTCTTTTTCTTTATATCACTTACATAATATGCCACTGCTTCTCTTACACAATCCTGCATTGTCTGTTCTGTCATAGCGGAACATGCATTTAATTCATTATATAACTCATCATCTACTCTTAAATGTACCTGTTTCATCCAACATCACTCCTGGGAATATTTTTATACCTGATTTTTCCCATATTATACATCTCAGGCATAAAAAAAGCAAGCAGTTTTTCGAACATATTTTCGTTTTTATTCACATTGTCCCGCTGGTCTTTCATATATAACCTTGCATTGTTCCCGGAGTTTTCGTGTCAGTGACAGATTCCATGCCGTCATTCGCTTATGCCAGTGCTTGTTTTTCAGAAAAGTATCCCAGTCTAACTCCAAAATTGTTTCAAGTTCATAATCATCATCAAATTTACAAAGTATTACATATTCGAATTTCTGTTTATCCGGTATTGAAGAACCCTCCGGCTCCAAACCATAAAACACACCTGTGGTTGTATTACTGGTTGATTTGATACTGTATCTGTCACCCTTTCGACTAATTGCATCAATATTCTCGGTACAGACGGGAGCCGGTGACAGATTCGGCAAACCCAGTGTATTATTATAATGCGTTATTGCAAGATACTCTCCCAGTTCTCCCACAACGTTATTTGTACGAATAACTTCACGCCGTTTCAGTTCTTTGATTGCTCCACTATATAATTGAATAATTTCTTCCGTGCTTTTTTCTCTTAATTCTTCCATATTTTCTTTACCTCTGCATCTATATGTTCGAAATATCATATTCTTATGATAGCACACAGCATCAGCTATAGCCATTGGTTTTATATTTTATCGGTTACACAAAAACAAGTCGATTATACACAAAAAAGAGTATGGGGAAGTGCCACTAAACAACACTCCCCCATACATTCAACCATATATTAGATATACACCAGTTCCCGTAGTACGATCTCTTCCGCACAGCTACTGATATTATTCATCATTCTGACCCACATCAACTGATCCTCTTCCTTTAATTTTTCCGTCACCCCCTGTTTCTCTTTCATCTGCTTCACCAGTCGCTCCTTCATCTGATAACACATTTCGTCCACCTGATGAAGATGTTCGTTCATTTTTCCGCTCAAAATCAGCTCCATATACAATACCTTACGGTATTCTTTTAAATATACTTTCCTCATTCTTCTATATTTTCCAATCTGATAATATGCCTCTTCCGGCAATCTAATATCAGGATAATACATACCATCCTCTCCCAATGTATAACTAATTCCATTTTCTCCTACAATGTGCTTCTGCATAAATGCCTCCTCCTCTTTATCTTGCATCCCGGTCTTTTTTCCGATTATGCTGTACATTCTGTTTCTGTTCCTTCTCTTTTTTCTGATGTGCTTTCAGCTTTGCCATAACACCGTCCGCTTCTGCCTGTTGCCCGGTTTCTTTCTCCCACTTTGCAATTGCTAACTGATAATCACTGTACTCTGCTTTTGACATTTTATATTCCACAAGGAATTCCTTAACTGTTTTATAACCATATCCCTGCACAATGCCTGACAGATACCTTTTCATATTATCAATCTGTGAATCCAGGCTTGAAATCTGTTCCTGAAGTTCTTTACGCTGTTTTCCTTTAAAAATACCTTTCGTATTTGCCAGTTCTGTTTTCACCGTTACAAGTTTTTTCTCCTGCTGATAGATTGCATGATTTTCTTTATCCATTCTCTTGTAAATTCCTGATAATCTGTTGAATTTAGCAGCTAACGGTGTCTTTTGAGGCTGTTCCGGTATTCCCATCTTTTCAACAATTTTCCCTTTTTCTTCGGCAACATCACTTTCAGATTCAACTTCTTTCTCCTGTTCAGAATATTGATTTTCTTTTTCCATTGCATTTTTTCTGTTCACTTCCAACTTTTTTAACACCTGATTGATAAGAAGTTCCAGTGCAGCGACTGCTACCATAACTATCATCGCAAATCGTTGCGGCTGTTTTCCATCCCTTGCAATACTTTCCTTCACTTTTCCTGAAATCTCAGCTTTCCTTATTACCATAATCTGCTGCTCCGGTACACCGCTGACCAATGCTCTGTCAACCGCATTATTCCACTCCTGTCGGTGCTTACTATCTGCTTCTATCTGCTCTGCTTTAGGATTGTTCTTTCCAACCTTCTTTGTCGCCAGATACGGTCCGCTCCGGTCAAATACTTCCAATTTTTCCGTATCATTCCGCACATAGATGTTAATAAGATCTGTATAAAAATGTTTTACCTCATCAAGAAATCCCTCATTCTTATATTTCTCATCTTTTACTGTAAACAGCTTCCTTTCGTACACTTCGCCCTTTTTGATGATACGACACCCCGTTCTGATTTGACCTGCTTCATCTAATATCTCTTTCTTTGTTCGGACATGCTTTCCGTTTTCGTCATAAAACATATTTCTGGAAGCAATCTTTACAATCGGCTCATCCAATAATTTTCTTTCCGAAAAAATCAGATGGATATGATAATTGGTTTTCCGTTTATTATGATGCAAAGCAGAAATACACTCTACTCCGTAACTTTGTTTAAATTGCTCTGTAAACAGCTTCAACAGCATATCCGGCTGATAGTCAACAAAGCTTTCCGGCAATGCAATATCCAGTTCTCTTGCTTCAATACATTTTCCTTTCGTTCCACTTTTCAGAAAATCTTCCTGATTACATTTTGCCAGTTCCCGCCAAAATTTTCTGTCTGTAGTTTCATAAACCGCATACAAATTTTCCTGTTTTTTTCTGCTGGAAATATAAGTGATTCTTCCCTTTACATTCGTTAATTTTGCCATCTGTACAAATGAATGTCTTGCGATAGGATCCCCCTCCTTTTCGGCTGCAATACATCCAATCACTGTGAGTAGGTGCTCAGGCACCTGTTTACGAACACACTGCCGTTTCCGGCACCAGCCTCCTGCAAGGACGAAATACACAGAGTACAAATCGAAGATTTGTGCGATGGGTATATTTCGCTCTCATATGCCGAGGGCTTAAGAGAGAGTATCATCACTGCGACTTTGTTCCCTCACGCATTTCCATCTTGGGCGTGTCCGCCCATTTTATATGCCCGTATCCGGGCTGCCTTTTCTATGACCGATAACAGATTATTCACTGTACTTTCTTCCCAACCTGCCAACCATATCAAAGTCCTTTCTTCTGCTTTTGTCAGTTCCACTCCCTCTAAAACTTCATTCATCTTTTGAATTATCCTGCCCTCTGCTTCATAGAAAGAATCATTCACATTTCTACTCCCATACTCTGGCTGCTTTATCATATCTTCTTGTATGATGTTGTTAGAAGCAAAAACAACATACTTCCTTTCTTTTTTTGTTTCGTGGTTTAATACATTCAGATACTGTGACTTTTGATTTTTTCCTGTAGCTTTGACTACTCAACAGGAGTGTATTGCCATCTCTTTTATCTGAATTGTTTATTAGCTGGATGTTGCCGGAGCGTTTGCTCTGAGTACTTATTTCAATCAAGTCTACGATGATAATTGCTGGTGGATACCACGGTATCAGACTTTATGAAAGGGAGGTACAACCTCATGATTTACGTCGGCATTGATATTGCCAAACTTAACCATTTCGCCGCTGCGATTTCTTCCGACGGCGAGATACTCATTGAGCCGTTCAAATTCACAAATGACTATGATGGCTTCTATCTGCTGCTTTCTAATCTGGCACCACTTGACCAGAACAGCATCATCATAGGTCTTGAGTCAACGGCACACTACGGTGACAACCTTGTTCGTTTTCTTATCAGCAAGGGCTTTAAAGTGTGTGTTCTAAAACCGATTCAGACTTCTTCTATGCGTAAAAATAATGTACGCAAGACCAAGACTGATAAAGTCGACACATTTGTTATTGCTAAAACCCTTATGATGCAGGACTCCTTACGATTCATGACCCTGAAAGATCTGGATTATATTGAACTCAAAGAGCTCGGCAGATTCCGACAGAAACTGGTGAAGCAGCGTACACGTTTAAAAATACAGCTGACTTCTTATGTAGATCAGGTTTTTCCTGAACTACAGTATTTCTTCAAATCTGGCCTGCATCAGAATTCTGTCTATTCCCTCCTTAAGGAGGCTCCGACACCAACTGCTATTGCTTCTATGCATATGACCCATCTTGCTCACCTTCTCGAAGTTGCTTCCCACGGCCATTTCGGTAAGGAAAAAGCCAGAGAATTAAGAGTTCTCGCACAGAAGTCTGTCGGTGTCAATGACAGTTCTTTATCTATTCAGATAACTCACACCATTGAACAGATTGAGTTACTGGATAGCCAATTGTTTCACACAGAGCTTGAAATAGCAAATCTTGTCACCTGCCTGCACTCTGTGATTATGACCATTCCCGGAATTGGTTTCATCAATGGCGGAATGATCCTTGGTGAGATTGGTGATATACACCGTTTCTCAGAACCAAAAAAACTGCTTGCGTTCGCCGGACTGGATCCATCGGTTCATCAGTCTGGTAATTTCCAGGCACAGAGAACAAGAATGTCCAAGCGAGGTTCTGGGGTTTTACGCTATGCCCTTATGAATGCAGCTCACAATGTTGTTAAAAACAACTCTACTTTCAAGGCTTATTATGATGCCAAGAGAGCTGAAGGACGAACCCACTACAATGCCCTTGGACACTGTGCCGGAAAGCTTGTCAGAGTCATCTGGAAGATGCTCACTGACGAAGTCGAATTTAACCTCGAATAAGAGGTCTGTATACCATAATCGATAGATTTTGAAAAGGGCTTTTAGGGAGCTTTGTTAAAGTTACCCTTTTTTACCCGAAACAGAAAAAATGAATTTCTGGCTAATTTATACTTGACTTTTCATAGCTGGTCTCCTTTCTGCCGATACACTTCTGGCTTCACAATCAGCAATTCTCCTTGTCTGTGATATACAGGAGCGTGTCACGCTTCCGTTCCATACCATTAAAGAAAACTACCATCTAAAATCTCGATGCACTCCCACTTTGTCCAAATACTCTTGGCGTGCCTTTTCCCGTTCTTTCTCTGTTGGTGCGGTCTTGTAGGCTGTATAAAGCTGACGTTTTACCATAGCATCTATTTTTTGTTCCAATCCTTTTTCAATCGCTGGTAAACAGTCCTCTAAACCCACCAAATGATACTTTACAAGAGCAAAAAACAATTCTTCCGATATTTGAATCTGCTTCATATAATTCCTTTCCTCAAGCACGCAACAACGCCAGTTGGTTTAATGCACACTTTCTTTACATTGGAAGATGTTTATGGTCTGAAAATCGGCGAGATTGACGGCGAACTCTGTCTACGCCTTGACCGCAGTTCCAAATCTTATGTAAGTATGTTTGAACTCTTTTACTCTTGGAATCGTATTGCTGAAAAACTTCGTCGTGAAGAAATCACACAAGACGAATACGATGAGTGGCGTTATCATTATCCAAAAAAGGAAACAGAACGCTTCCGTAATGAAGTTCTCGCACTCAGAAAGCAAAAAGCAGCGGAATCAAAATAAATTTTTGCACCATCTCGTCTGTCGACTCGATGATGTACATTCGCCAAATGGATGTTTTTGTGCAAGCACAAACATCCGCTTGGCTCATTGTAAACACAAAAAGGTCTAACCGAATTTTTAAGTTCAGTTAGACCTTTTCTTATTTTGGATTTTCTACACTACCTGCAAGCCATTGGCTCACACAAGAATAAATGTGAGAATTTCACTGTTATCAAATTGTTATCAAAACATATCTTTCAAGTCCTGAAATGCCCATAAACATGGGGTTTCTCAAGTATCTTTATTTATTCAAACTCGGCGTGTCCTTTGTTGTGCCTAACTATTTTTATTTAAGTTTTATGCAAATTCACACCGATTTTTACTTCAATTACATCATTTATTCTGGCTTACTGATTTTCTGTTGCCAAAATGTTGCCATATTTTTATTATAGCCAAAATAAAGACTTTTTCAATAAAAATTTTTAGACTATCAACCAAAGTAACAACCATCCAAAATTTCAATATATCGGATGTTATAACGTTCTTTAAATAACAAATAGTCATCTTTTCCTAAAGAAACTGTTACTGTTGCAGCAACAATTTTTCCATTTACATCTCTATACTTCGAGTAATACTTATTAGTCTTTTTATCATAAATGTCAGATGTTGCTAATATTGTCCAACCTCTATCTTTAATATTATGATTATTGTCTATCGCAAATATGTTCTCTGTTCTTAATATATCCCTTTCTCTATATCTAACGCAAGGCTCCATTCCTTCCTTTAGTGAGAAAGAAGTCTTAATCCTAACAATATAAAATGATTTTCTTGCATTTTTAGGAACATCTTCCCCTTTCCAAAACTGGGGAGTTTTCTCTTTGAAATCAATCATCTTCTCACAATACATAGGTAATGCTTTTGAAATATATTCATCTGCATTACGTGAGCCAAAGCTTTCATCTAATGTAATATCAGCATATTGTGCAAACCCATACCCTTGATAATCGACTTTAAACAATTTACTACTTTCCTCTATAAGATTTTTATTATCATACTTTACAATATCTTCATATATATCAGTATAAAAGCTCTCATAGCCTGATGCCATCCTTCTTATTGCTAAATCAAATTGATCTGCATATGTAAATTGCTGATATGCTACCACAGACTTCAATGCTTTTTCTTCACCAGAAGGCAATTTTAAAAGGAAAGCATCTTTTTTCCTTGAAACTTTTAAAATCTCACAATCGCCATCCGAAAAATGTACCTTTGAACCTGGTACTAAAAAAGCAGGTTCCATCTTATTTCCCTTATAATCTGTTTCAATATAATTCATAAACGATTTTATCAGCAAAATATAATCTTCGTAATTCTCCTTGATTTCCTCAAAACATCTTTTTTTCCATGCAACTTTTGTTCCGTCATTCATAAACATATCATTTATTTCATCACATATCATGAAAATTCCACCTGTCGTAAAGAAATCTGCAATCTCTTGAGGTGTCTCCAACATGTTCTTTTGCCTCAAGACAGCAATTTTCATATGTAAAATTAAATGCTCTAAAATATTGCAATACACCAATCGTTCCTTTTTCTGCCATTCAAAAGGTTGCATTTTAGCCTGCGGTGGATTTCCTAAATTTCCTCCCTTATCTTCATCCATATGGTGACAATACAGCCCCTCGCTTGTTCGAGATACTTTTTTATTTTTGCTTTTACATTCAGGATTAACAAAATAATCATACTTTGCACCACCATATTTTTGAATAAGATAAGATTGTAATTCTCCATATGTCATCTTTAATTCATCTTTAAATTCTTTACGATTCATCTATGAAAATCTCCTTCCAAATTACATCCTAATATACCTTTACATAGCCCTAATTCAAAAAATCCCCACGTTTCTTTACATTAATTATAGACGTTTTCTTTATCCAAGTAAAGGGAAACAGCAAATCCTCACCAGCTAATCAAGGCATAACGAATGGCAATACCCTCTTGATTAACTGACAAAGATTTACTTCAAAACAACTGATAGGAGCAGGAACGTATGCCCCTCTGTCAACGAGCTTCCATATTGTGTTTTCTCCTTGCAAATTTTTTCTGTTCCGTATCTATCTGTTCCTGTTGCTTTGCCCTGTCAATAACTGCATTTACCTGTTCAGCCCCCATAACTGTCTTTACACGACCAAAATCCGCTGCAATCGTCCGCAGTTCCCGATTTTCCTCTAAAGATTCTTCCAACCGCTTCTTTAACTTTTCATTTCTGTCTTGTTTTCTGTTATATGCATCCTGCAATTTTTCAAATCGGTCAGAAACATTCAAATATTCCCGATACACAGCCCGCAGAACCGTTATGATTTTCCCTATCAACGGTTTTGCTTTTTTCTCTCTGTAAGTCTTTCCTCTTTCCAATGTTCCTGCCTCTGGCAGTACTTCCTCTGGATCATACGAATACTTAACTGCAAATCGTTCCATATCCTTTACCATAGGAGCAATCTCCGCCAGTTTTTTCTCATATCGTTCTGCTTCTTTCATAGCCACTTCTGCTTGTTTATCTGCTTTCTCACGATTTTCCTGTGCGAAGTGAATCTCCTGTTCAAGATTTTCCAATTCTCCCAACCACTTTTCACTGGTTTGCAGTATGGCAGCATTATGTTCTTCCAGACTTTCTTTTTTTGCTTCTAACTCCGCAACTTCCTTTACCCGTTCCTGCTTCTCAAAATCAAGTACCGACAAGTGTTTATTATGCGTTCCAAGCTGCTTCCATTCGATTCCATACCGCCCCATAACCTGGGCAATTTCCTGCTTTTCTGATTCTATCCACTGATTCCATTCCGTTGCTCCCCTCGTGCCGCCCTTAAAGCCCTGTTCTCCCAATGCTCCTTTTAAGGAAACTCTGGTATCAAGACCACGCTTGCTGTTATGAATAACTGGAACAAAATCTACATGAATGTGCGGCGTTTCCTCATCCATGTGCAGATGAGCAGAGAATACATGAAGATACGGATTCCGTTTCTGAAAATCTTTCATAAATTCAATCAGAATTTCCTTTGCGAGTTCCCCTTCTTTGCTTTTAGCATTCATATCATCCCTATTTCCAATTTGAAAAACTGCTTCATGAAATAGCTTTTCCTGCTTGCCCTGACGGATTTTTTCGTAGTAATTATCAATCTTCCTGTCCTTTCGTTTCTGCTTCGCATTATACCGTTCCAGAGCTTCATCAAATAATTCGTGATAAACTTCTTCAATCTCTGTATGGCAAAACTCCACATTATAAATACTGCGTTCTGTATCCACATTTTTCGCACTAAACGCTCTTGTATTATGATTGATAGAACCCTTTCCCATCATACCGCTAATCGTTCTTTCCAAGCTTTATCCTTTCTCCCTGTTTATAGGTAATCAGTGCCGGATACGGCACATAGCTTTGTTACTTTCGTCGAAAGTAACGCAAAAGCACTTTTGACAGCCGTTCCGTCCATCAAAAGCTGCCTTTGCGCTCTGCCGAGGGCTTTTCCGTCCTACGGACGGAGCGGCTATTCCCGCCGCTTTGCTTCCGTCGCCATAGCTTTTCGGATAGCCGAAAGTACGTTCTCTACTGTACATTCCTCCCACCCACACAGCCATACCAGCGTCCGCATTTCTGCCGCAGTCAGTTCCACATCTCCAAAGATTTCATTGAATGCGGCAATCCTACGGGCTTCATTTTCGTAAAAATATTTGTTCACGTTCCGGGTTCCCCATTCCGGCTGAATTATCATCAAATCACACCTTTCTCGTTATCTGCTATCCACAGGAGCGTGTCACGCTCCTGTCTGTTATCATCAACGGAAAACTACCAGCGGAAGCTATCCGGCACTCCACGTTTTTCCAGATATTCCTGTCTGGCATTTTCCCGTTCTTCCTGTGTGGGCGCAGTCTTATATTTCGCATATAATTCATGGCGCACCAGAGAATCCAATTTCTGCTCCAATCCCTGCCGGATTTCATTCAGACAATCATCATCTTCCATTAGATGATAGCGGAGCAGAGATACAAACAATTCATAAGGAATTTGCACGTTTTTCATCACTTAATCCTTTCTGCGTCGGTTTGCGTCGATAGCGTCGATATTTTCTATACCAGCCCACTGTAAAAAATACCGTCGCAACCGACGCATATCGTCGCTTTTACTCTCTCGGCTCAAGCCGTTTCAGAACAATCTTCCTTTCATGCCCTCGCTTATTGTCATAGAAAATTCCATAGTTATTAAGCAACTGACTATTGACTACATTCAATTTTCTGGAAAGCACGTTTGCCTGTATCTGCATATCCGGCAACTGGCTCACAAGTTCTGTTGCTGTCCCCTCCCATTCCGGCTTATCCTCTGTCAGAAAATTGTTGATTGCTTCCAGCAGAGGATTCGGCGGTTGTTTCCACAGTTCCGTCTCCGCCTTTTTAAATTTCCAGACGCAGCACTCCCGGTCAAACTCTATGGTCAGTTCCTGATCCGGCTGGTCACGCCCCACAATATCCAGCACCGCCTCATTGTCAGTGCGCTTTTTCTTGTGCATGATAAACGCCCCGTCTGCCGCTCCAAGCAGCCCGTTTGTGCCGGAAATCATATCAAAGCTGTCCTCGGATTCCAGCTTGCGTGTGTGATGAACCACCAGCAGGCAGATACCGTATTTATCGCTGAACGATTTTAACTTTGTCACAATCTCGTAATCACTGGAATAGCTATACCTGTCCCCGCCAACCTCACGCACTTTCTGGAGCGTGTCAATGATAATCAGCCTTGCGTCTGTATGCTCTTTCAGAAATTCCTCTAATTGCCTGTCTAAGCCCTCATTCAAGGTCTTTGCCTGTGTCGCAAAGTACAGGTTATCCGCACATTCCACACCGAACATACCGGAGAGTCGGCGCTGAAGCCTTGCGTAATCATCTTCCAGTGCCAGATACAGCACCGTCCCCTTTCGGACGGGATAATCCCACAGTGGAAGCCCCATTGCCACATGGTAGGCAAGCTGCCCCATAAAGAACGATTTTCCAACTTTCGGCGCACCTACAAAGAGGTAAGTGCCGCCGTAGAGAAACCCGTCCACAACCGGCGTTCTCGGTGGATATACGGTATCATACAGTTCCGTCATGGAAACGGTTTGAAGCCCGCCGCTCCTGGATTTCTCCGGGTTTTGTGCGGCTTGCAGATTGATTTGTGCTGTTTCATTTGCTATAATTTCTTTGTGATTTTTTGTATTCGGCTGTTCCCTATCTGCGCCAACAGATAATACGGGAGCAGTCGTTTTCATTTTTTCTGTCATTCATCTTCTCCTTTCAGACCGTCTAATGTGATTGCGATTACCTGTAACGTATAGAGCAGTTCGTCATTGTCCGGGCTTAATGCTTCCAGCCGCTTCAATTCCTCGTAGATAGCCGCCATTTGATTTTTTAGAGCCTTATACACCCTCGGATTACCCTGTACCACCACGTCCCGGCACAGCAGCCGCCTTGTGATGTAGTCCTGCTTCGTCAATCCCGACAGTGTCACCAAATCGTTAAGCAGATTCGCTTCCTCGTTCGATACCCGGAACGCTACTGTATGATTGCGCCACCGCCCTTTGTAATCAAGTGTTCTTTCCATTTGTATCCTCCTTTGTCATTCGCTCCATTTCCAATTTTTCTGCCATTTCCGTCTGCACCGTAGGGAATAAATGAGCATAGCGGTAAGTGATTTTCTCCGCTTCATGCCCCATGCGCTCCCCAATCGCCAACACCGAAAATCCCATGTCGATTAACAGAGAAACCGCACTATGACGAATATCATGCACACGAATCTTTTTCACTCCTGCCTGCTTCGCCCCTCGCTCCATCTCATGGTTGAGATAGGATTTCGTGACCGTAAACAACCGCTCGTCTGGCTGAATGTCGTAAAGCATTTTGATATATTCCCGTATTTCCTCACAGAGAAATGGCGGCATTTTGATTGTACGGTTACTCTTTTTTGTTTTCGGACTTGTGATAATATCCCGCCCTTTAGATCGGTGAAACGTCTTGCTGATTGTGACTGTCTGCTTCTGAAAATCAAAATCAGCCGGAGTGAGCGCCAGCAGTTCGCCGGAGCGGATTCCGCACCAGTAAAGCATTTCAAAGGCATAATAGGAACGGGGCTTATCCATCATGGCTTCGGAGAATTTCAGATATTCCTCTTTCGTCCAGAAGTCCATTTCTTTCGGAACCTCATTTCCCATTGTGCCGGCCCGCCTTGCCGGATTGTAGGGCAGGTTATAGAAGTTCACAGCATGGTTGAAAATCGCTGTAAGCTGGGCGTGTATGGTTTTCAGATAATCCGCCGAATAAGGCTTCCCTTTCTCGTCCCGGTACGCCATGAGTTCATTCTGCCATGCGATAATATCTTTTGCTTCAATCTCCGCTATCTTCCGATTTCCGAAATACGGTAAAATCTTTGTGCGGATTACATGGCTTTTGGATTCCCATGTGCTTTCCTTGACACGCTGTTTCTTGTCGGCTTCGTAAACCTCAAAGAAGCTGGCAAATGTCATATCCAGCTTTGCACCTTGTTTCAGCATGGCTTCATGTTCCCACGCCTGTGCTTCCCTCTTCGTAGCAAATCCTCGTTTCTGGGTCTGCTTCCGCTCCCCTTTCCAATTCGTGAAACGATAGATTACCCGCCACGTTCCTGTAGCATTGTCTTTGTATACAGCCATTCAAATCATCTCCTTTCCGCTTAATCGCTGTAACAGACCTTTTTATGAAAAAATGTAGCGTTCACACGACCAGCCACCGTCAGATAGCCCTGTTTCTGTAATTCTGTGTTTAGTTCCCGCACAATCTGGTAGGCTTTTGACTTTGACACCCGCAGTTCCGCTGCCACTTCCTCCACAGTCATAAATGATTTTTCTGCCATTCAGTTATCCTCTTCTTTCTTTATTTAACTGTTTTTGTTTAAGTTATATCCATGATACTAAATAAATTCCGTTAAGTCAAGTGGTTTGCAGAAAAATCTTAACTTTTTTTATTTAAGTTCCTCTTGCTATTCCTATTGCACCATGTTATACTAACTTCAACAGAAATGTTTAAGTCAAGAATGGTTGTATCACTATAACTACAACGGAGGTTTTATTATGGCAATCGGCAAACGAATCCGCTTTTTCCGTAATCGGAAAGGCATGACGCAAAAGCAGTTAGGCGAAATCCTCGGTTTTCTCGGAAAGACCTCTGATGTCCGTATGGCGCAGTATGAATCAGAAGCCAGAACGCCGAAGCAAGACCTTGTAAAAGAAATGGCAAATATCTTTGATGTCAGCCCACAAGCAATCACAGTCCCGGAGATTGACAGCTATATCGGGCTTATGCACACACTTTTTGCGTTGGAAGATATGTATGGACTGAAAATCGGAGAGATTGACGGGGAAGTGTGTCTGCGGCTGGACAAGTCCGACTATTCCACCTATTCCTCCATGTTCAAAATGTTCCACGCATGGCAGGAACAATCTGCCAAGCTGGAACGGGGCGAGATTAGCAGAGAAGAATACGACCAGTGGCGATACAAGTACCCAGAACTTGACACCTCTGGACATTGGGTGAGTGTTCCCTCGCAGGCGGTCAGTGATATGCTTGCCAAAGAATTTCAGGAAATCGAGAAAGAAGAAAAGAAAGCGTCTAAAAAGGAAAAGCAGAAATAAGCATAAAAAGACCTTGCCGATGTTCAGTTTCCATATCTGAAAATCAGCAAGGTTTTTCTCTTATTGAAGTATTCTGTTATTCAGTGAGTGATACCCAAAATGTTGCCAAATCGTTGCCAAGGCTTAAACAAATTTGCTTACAACCAGCATAAATAAAGGCTTTTTCAAGTTCATTTCATCACTCAAACTCTACAAAGACTAACGCTTTTTGTTTAGGAATTATTCTCTGTAATGTTT
>OGZM01001568.1_pt1 | contig 17175 bp, 10 predicted proteins | sample 1576821 | NCBI WGS metagenome assembly OGZM01 (sample SAMEA3541491, study PRJEB24748) | human gut metagenome | biome: human gut; feature: human-associated habitat; material: faeces | place: China | collected 2012
TGCGGGGACCCCATTCCGACGCCGAAAGCTCGACATCGAGAATTTCGTGGGCCTGACCGGAGTTGTGGGGCGGAAGGGATGGTTCGCAACTTCCCTGCTACCGATATTTTGCCAGAGCAGGCCCAGACAGGCGTCCCTCGGAAAAGGCGGCAGAGGACGCCCCAGGCGGGACGCCCTCCTCAAGCTGTGCGACATCAGTCGCGCTCAGATCAACCGAGTAGCTTGATTACCGCTGAAATGAGTAGCGTCAAGACAGCCGAAGCGAATCGGAATCGAAGGCAAATTTGCGCCTTGACCCCTTTTCGACTGGCGTCGAGTTGTGCTACTATCTCTGCGGAGTTTGGCGAGACTTTTTGACTTGACATCGCCTTACCTCCCAAAAGAGCAAAAAGCCCATACCGTTGGCGCGGTTGGGCTTTTCGCATATTGGCCGCGGCACAATTGCACGCGGCCATGACGGCCATCGCCGCCAATTCTTTCTGACCCAATCCAACGTGGAGGCAGGCGAGCTTGCAACGCTCACTCCGCAGTTTGGAATTCTAGCCGTTCTCGCCGGAACGCATCTCCTTTTTCTTGCAAAGGGCTCTCCTCAATTCGCCTCGAATCGAGGCGATAATTTCGACTAATTGGATATTAGTGAAAACCCTTACGCACCACACAAACCTCTTGAAAATACGCTGACTTCTGCTAATCTGCTTCCAAGAAAAGTTCGGCATGCCGAATTTTTTCGTCAACCATCAACAAACCGCTCGACATCGTTTTGGTTTTAAAGTTATCGTTTTGTGGTATAGGTCATGAGCGAAGCAAAATTTTTCCCTCTCAAGAAATTTCTAGTAGTTAATCGCGGAGAAGAGATTCCCGACGGCGTGACGCTGTTGCGCTATGGCAAGCGCGAGCTGGCCGTTAAGCACGCCAACAGTCGTGAGGCTCGACTGGAATTGCAGTACATGGCGAAGCAGCTTGGTGCGAATTCGCTGATTAACGTGCATGTTGAATATTTTTCGCAGGGAGGGTGTACTCGCTATATGGCCTATGGAACCCCTGCGGTTTGCGGTCGTATGCATCCAGAAGGCACGATGACAGCTGATGAGCTTCGCTCTCAATTTCATATGCCGCCTCCACCGCCGCCTCGGCGTCCTCAACAAGCCGCACAGTCAACATCCAGCGGAAAAGATTTTTGGCATTACCCAAAACTCATTGCCAAAATCGTCGGAATTTATCTGATGCTCGTCGGCCTAGCCCACTTGTTGAATTAAGAAAAGGCGCTCTTTACGAGCGCCTTTTCTTTTTTTTAGTTATCGGTCAACGTTCCCATTTTTTCGAAAGCATATTTCATGAAATCTGATTTCTGATTTTTTTCGTCTTCACTGACAATTTTTTGGATCTTTTCCTCTGACTTGGGAGAGGTTGCAGGCTTCTTTGGTGCATCCATTGAAGGTGCCTCCCGATTATCCAGAGAGCCGTAATCGAAGAAAGCTCCATTCTGAGTGGTAGCCTTAACCTCTCCGGCCCCGATTTTGCCGAGCCCATTAATAGCGTCGTTGTAAGCAAGAACCGAGACAGCCTTGGCAGGTGCGTTCGCGTCAGCGGCTGCATCCAAGTGCTCAACCATCCGATCGAAGACAGCATCGACCGTCTTCGGATCTGCCTTGTCTCCGCCCAATTGGTCGCGCACTTCGTTGTACAAGGCCTGCCCCTGCGCGTTCAAATTGCCATTGCTATCTCGCAAGGTTTCGTGATGACGCAGATATTGAAGGGCATTGCCTTGAGCAACCGAGAAGCCATGTTCTTTAAGGTCTCGCATTTGGTCTGCATAGGAACCGTTAGCGAAGAGATTCGAGAACCCGCCCATGAACTCCTGAGCCGCCGAAATGTTTGTCGGTGCAAACAACTTCTGGATGGCGTCGTTCATGACGCGGCCTCGCATTTCTGCTCTATTGGAAACAGCTTCATTTCCAGATGCATTAAGGAAATTGCTATGGGCAGTCAGGACCATTTCATGACCACCGCCAACCTTTTCAGATGGCTCATTCATACCCAGTTCGTGGCGCCTGTCGTCATAATCCGCACCAACAATCTGGGATTTCAGACCGTCATGTGAAATGGTCTCCGGTCCTTTTTCGAGATAATCCTGTTTGACAGGTGCCGCCAGACCGTCCATACCGCTGATACCCGTCGAAGTCGCAGCGATCTGGGCTTTCATGGCTTCGCCGCCCAAGTGTTGATGATGGCCAATAATTTGGAAGTTCGCCATATCGTAGGCAACATCGGCCCGATAGCCCTGACGCTTGAATTCTTCCGCCATTTTGTTACGTTGAACTGCAGCCTCGCCCGTTATTTGGTTCGAGACGCTACGCAGCATGCCCCTGGCTTCCTCATTGGCATTAATGGCGTTAACCCATTCCGACAAATCGCGCGTTTCGCTCCCTGAAGAGTTGCGTTGGAGGCTCTTCAACTGCGAGTAGCTGTCCATCTTCTGCCTGATGCTGCTGATTGTAGAACTCAAGCCACTAGAATCCGTATGAGTTTGCGACTCGGACGACTGATGCGCTGCCGAATACTGGACGCCATAGCGCGCGGCATCAACAAGCGCCGCGGCATCACCTTCGCTTATGTTGGCAGCCACGCTTTGAGCGACATTGCGCAGACGATTGTTGCCGCTCTGATCGCTGACAGAACGCGTCCCCGAGCCAGAAACATTTCCCGTCACACCAGCCGAAACATTGCCTTCGAGCCCTTTGGTGTTTCGAAGAACGTTGTCCATTAGGTTGGGGGTGTCGTCCTTCCAGACTGCTTCGCCTTCGAGAACGGTGCCGTCACCCAGTGGTTTGACTCCAGAATTCTGTTCTGCAGAAGACCCGGGAGACTGGCCTGCGCCTCCAGCCCCAGCAGGCGCAAACCCGCTAGCATTAGGCTGACCGGCGACAAAGTCCTTTGAAAAGTCGGCATCGACTGGCTTTTCCTTCTTTGCCCATGGTCCATTCGGATACCAATCGCCTGTCTTCTCCCGCGAATCTGTATTCGTGGACTGGTTGTTGCTGCGACCAATTCCAAAGCTCCCATTCGCCCCAGCATTCGCGACCAACTGCGTAGCCACAGCACCTACGGCCTGTCTCGTTTCAGCGGCGTTCTTTCCAGAAATTGCACCCTGAGAAATCAACTCGTTCGAAATCGTGTTGAAAAGCTTCTGATGATTGCTTTCCAAAGATTGACCCACAGATTCGTTGATTGCCCGCGTCTGTTGGTCGACCTTGCCAGAGGCATTGTTCGAAGCCGCCATTTTGATTGCGGCATCGGACTGGTTGAGCACATCTGCAGACAACTCGGACAAGCCGTTGCTAATACCCGAACCCAACGTGTACTTCACAGGTGTGAAGCCCACAGCACTTGTACCCGTGACCTGGTCTGACTTGAAATGATCGGCCTGCTGCAGGTAGCCGCCTGGCTTCAACATATCCGGCGATCCAATGCGTTCATTTACATGGTCTGCACCGCCCATACGCCCTGCCAAGGCAGTGAATGCGTAAGTTGACCCCGTGACAAGGAAGAGGGCAATCATGGGAGTGGCCGCCGTCAACATGCCGCCGACGCCAAGCCACGTCTGAAGCGCCTGACTCCCCGAATTGAGGGTGTAGAACGAAATGGGAGCCGTGACCAACGCCGAGAACTCGTTGCGGGCGGCCATGGAGATGTACAGATTGATGATCGACAAGACCGGCATCCAGAGCTGAATCCAGATGACGACTTGGAAATACTTGCCAAGCATGTTCAAGCCGAAAGCGCCCACCACCAGAAGGAAGCCCATCAACGGCGTGATGGCGTAGATGAAGCCTTCAAAGAAGGCCATCAAGGGACGCATGGTGGAAACGAACATGGTGCCTTCCGCCGCCCATTGTTGATTGCGCTGCTCGACGGCCTGATTGACCATGACGGCTGAAGCCGCATCGCCCATGTCCTTGTAAAAGCCCGATGCGGCCTTGTCGTAGAGAGGTTGCAGCACAGCGAGCTTGAGATAATCCGTGCCGTTGTTGCCGGCAGTATCGAGCATTTGGAGAGCAGAATCAACCTTGTCAAGATGCTGTGCGGTCTGACCAGCTTCCTTGATGTTGAGCAGTCGGTTGAGCGCTGCGGCTGCATCAGGCTCTCCAAGTGCATCAAGCGACTGGCGAATGAAGGGTGTTGCTTCTGCGCAAGTTACATCGCCAGCGGTACTCAGATGCGTGCCGTAAACAGAAGAATCGTAGAACAACTCATTGGTGCCGCCACGATAGATGGCGTCCGGCGTAGCTTGTCCGAGGGTGATCTTCACCATCGTGCACTCGCGCAGGTAGTTGTCGATGTCTTGAGCAAGGTCTGCATTACCAATGGCCCTTCCGGCAGCTTCGATGATGCTGACATCGCGGGCGGCGGATCGCACGCCGGTGAGCACCTTCAAGGGTTCCAAGAAGGCGTGTTCGGTCATGCGGTCGGCGGCGCCGTAGCCCTGCTCGAAAAGCGAGGTGACGCCATAGCCGATATTCGAGATCATCGTACCAGCGGCGGCTGCACCGAGCGGCACGTTGTCGACGACGCGAACTTCATCGGTATAGGCGTCTTCAACCTGCACAGTTGTACCTGGACCGAAGAAACACATGTAGCAAATCATGCCAATGAGCACCTGATGCAGATTGAACTGTCGAGTGCCGGATGTCAAGCACTGAAAGCCCATGACCAACAAGCCGAGGAGAGCGCCGACGCCGACGAGCGTCTTGAAGTCCCCCGTGCCGCAGATCATGGCCAGCGCATTGAGGATTTGAGCCAGGAATGCGGAATCCCCAATCGAATAAATCGTGAACATGGGAGCTCCTTACTTCGGCGTCGACTGCGATTGACCTGCGGTCAGTGCGGGATTGTGCATGATCGCGTTCAGGTCATGGTAGTACCGAGTCACACTCGCCATATTGGGATGATTCTTGCAATAAGCTTCGTATTCTTGAGTGAGAATCATGATGTTTTGGTCGATCATGTCCGTCACTTCCTTTGTTTGCGGCTTATCCGAGGTCGACACAGCGGCTCGAACTGAATACATCATGTCTTTGGCCATGTCATAGGCCATGGAGGCGGCAATTGCATATGAGAGTTCAATGGCAAACTCTTCGGCCATGCCCTTGTTACGAAGAGCGAAGTTGCGCAACATGACGCCGGCGGGCACCGGGATTGAAGATAAGAGTGCGCGACTTTGTTCATTGACTTTGGTCTTACCGTCAGCAAACGATTGAATGATGCCGGTCTTGCCATCAGTGCCAACAAGCATGTTGTAAATCTTCAAACGAAGGCTGTCGACCTTTGTTTTGACAATGCCAGGCTTCAAGCACTGAGAGTCGCTGCCGGAGTCATCACACTTGTACACCTCGACATTGGCCCCGCCGTCGATCAAATCCCTCAGATGCACAATTCGCGTCAAAGGTTTCATTGGGGTTGAATCGCTCTTGACGCCGTTGCCGACTTCCTTATCCACCGGCTTGTCGATGATGTAGCTGCCGGTCATGGACATCAGCAGTTCATAGCCTTCATACTTGTTGGAGAAGGAAGTGGTAAACCAAGCAGCCACATTCTGCTTTTGAAGCGTCTGCCACACAACGTTGCCGAAGACTTCCTTAGAGATATTGGGATCCGAAGCCGCTGTACTCATGGCTGATTTGCCATCCTTTTCGCTGTTGGCAGCGAAAATGTCGGGGAACAAACCTTGAGCCACTCCTTTGATCGATGCATCACTACGACTCTTTTCCCACTTAGCAGGTGCCAAGTCGTTGACAATGCCTTGAGCCAGCTGACAGCTGTTGCCGGCATATTGGTTCAAGGCTTGAATGATGCGCTTCAAGTCATTGATGTACGTCATGCACTGCGTGCAGGTGTTGTCCAGAGCAAGCTGGAAAGCATAGCCGGCAGCGTTCGACGCAACGGCTCGCATGAGCTGAATGAATTGGTCGGCGTCAATGAATGAGAAAGACCCGCCGAAGAAGTCAATGCCGCCGCATCCGCCCTTCCATGAAGGCGGAACAAAGGTCACCACGTTGGTATCCACGATCTTGTTGCGTACATAGACCGAGCCGGCACTCACGACGCCTCGACGCTGACCTTCAAAGACGCCGGGGCGCGTGACGTTGATCATGGAATCAAAGACGCTGTCCATTTGAGACTGAAGTGCGCCGGATGTGGCTACCAGTGGCGTCACGGACATGATGACGGCCAGAGCTTGTGCAATGAGAGTTTTACGCATGATTATTGTTCGACCGAATTAGAAGTTTGAGTCGGCAGGGCGTTCGTCGTGACAGGTGGCTGCCCTGCGATGACTGGATTCATCAGGAGGAACATCGGATCCAGAACACCACTTGTTTCGGCGTCAGCTCCGAAAAGCCCAACGAGTTTGTCCGGAGCAATGAAACCGTCCTTGTCAACAACGGATTTCGTCTGATCTTCCGTGAGGGAGGCGACTTTGTCGGACGATTCTTGAGAGCCCCAGAGGAGCGCCGGGTTTTCTGTAGAAGCTTTCAGCAACTGCGGCAATTCGACGGAGAGATCTCGCTGCTGATTCGGATTCATCAGTGGCCTTTGTTCGGCGAACTCTTCTTCAGTAATCCAACCGCGTCGTTTCGAAGCAATGAGAATGCGTTGTTGGAGTTCCGGCAGGGCAACTACACCTTGGCCAAGCTGTTCAAAGGTACCGTCCGGCGTCACGAGGAAGATCGCGGGAACAGCGGTTACGCCCAGATATTCGGCCTGGCCTGCATTCTGACGAACATGGGGGAACTTGAAGGTTGACGGCTCGCCCCCATCCATGGAAATGGCAAGCACGTCGAAGCCTTCGTCCATGATGCGTCCGATCAGAGGCGCCTGTGCTTCACAGTAGGAGCATCCACCCTTGAAGAAAAAGAACAGACCTGCCTTTTCAGAGATTTTTTTGAGGATCGCGGAACGCTCTTTTGCGGCGTTCTGGTCAACAGCGAGCGTTGCAAAGCTAGCAAGGGGACGCCGGTAATTCTCATCGAGGAGGGGATTGCCCATCGTGACGGTCTTGGCGACATCCGCGAATTTCGAAGAGCGGTCGATGGCGAAGCGTTGGAGAAGGAAGTACGCCTTGACGTTCTCTGGCGTCGGGTTGTCCCATGCAATGTCCTTGTATTTGGGGAGCATTTCGCGCACCCAGGCTGCGGTGAAAGGTGCGGGCGGCGCAGCCGGCGTCTCCGCTTTCAAAACGGGCTCAGACTCGGGTTCCGGCGCTTGTGGCGGGGGAGTCGGAGGCAAGGGTTCTTCTTTGGGCTCTTCTTCCTGCGGATCTTGGTACCAATACCAGCCTTCTGCATTGTTGCCGTAGAAGGAGGATTGACCGGTGGTTGTGATCTGCCGGCTGTCCGTCACAGTCGTGGCCTCGACCGGCATGGACAAGAGTGCGAGCAGTGTCAGGCAAAGCCCGCTGCGTTGGAAAACGGTTCTCGACATCGGATTAACTGCATGTTGGAGAAAGTACCGCCTAGGGTAGGCGCGAGTGCACACCGCCCTCTCACCTGTTCGGCAAAAACGACCGACTCGAATGCAGAAGGATGCGAAGGGAGAGCCCTCGGCAGGGAAAAAACCATGGTTTTGGCTGCCCGGACCAGCCCCAATGTGCGCCGATGCAACACCGCCCGGATGCGGGTTTTGAGGTTCCGAAGATTCCGCATTCAGTTAAGACGCTACTCGCAGAGGCGATTAGAGTCGTTTTGAGGCCGAAAGCGCGACTAAGGTGAACCTTTCTCGACGGCGCATTCGGAGCTCGCCGATACGGTGGGTATCGCCTGTAGTTGCCTGTGGGAGTAGGGAAATGAGCAATAGGCTTTCTCTATCAATAGAATTATTGCTCCCAACCAACAGGATTCGAAGATTTCGCGAATGATTTTCACGTTTTCGCCTGTGGCAGTAGCGTTTGCAGGCATTTGAAAGGACGAAGCGGAGAGGAAAGGCGGGTGAGCTTCTCAAGCGTGCTCAAAATTTGTGCAAATCGGGCAAAACAGAGAGTTCGGGCGCGACTAATATGAACCTTTCCAGCCTTTGCGGATTTTGTGGTGTTGATTCACGAAATCGACTGCAAGAGTAGGGCGTTCGGTTTGTTGAGTGCTCGTTCTGAAGTGGCATGAATCCGTTAACGCCTACTCTCACAGTCGTTTACGGGCTTTTTCCGTGAGATTGCGCGACTTGTGTGAACCTTTTGGTATTCGTCTTGACATTCACCGCTCTTTCCCTGTGGCAGTAGGCGATTCATGGCATTCGGAAAGGGAGAAGCGCGACTAAGGTGAACCTTTTTGCGGAGGGCCGGAGGCTCACTGGCATACGGTACGTTTTGACCCGATTTCGTCACGCCGCAACTGAGGGCGCCGGCCGCGATTTTTAGAGGCATTTTGGGTGCAAAATCAGATGTAACAGCGGATGTAAAAGTTCTTGTCAGGTGCTGGGCCTTAGTTTTTATCTACTAAAGCTTGTATTTTCCTCCTGCACAGGGAAGGGCAAAGATTCGTCAGTCGTGGTTATTTTTGGGAATCGACCAAAATCCCATTTTTGACTTGTAAGTTTTGCGCCACTTCGGCAATTTTTGCCAAACTGGGGCAAGGTTTGAATGAGGTCGTATGGTAGCCGCTGGTTTTCTCAGCAGCCCTCGCGGTCTGGTCGCAGCAGGCTGGTCGAAGGGCGTTTTGTGGGTGCTTTCGAAGCCCCCTCAATTCACTATCTTCGCCTGTGGCAGTAGCGTCTTAACTGATTTCCCCTTTTCTGCTTGGGAAAGCGTGTTTTGGGCGCGAAGAAAATTCCCTTATTTATCAATGTCTTGGCTCGCGTCGCGCGCGCATGCGCGTACTTACCTGTTAATACATACTTGTTATATACATACTTGTTATATAGTTAGGGGGCGCGACTTAAGTGAACCTTTCTCGGGGGTAAAGCGCGACTAATGTGAACCTTTCTCGGGGTAAAAGCGCGACTAAGGTGAACCTTTCTCAAAAGTTATTCACATCACCCTGTGGATAACTTTTCTTGCCATAGAGCGGACGCGCTAGAACGCGTTTTGAGCGACACGCAACTCCTCCCGCTACCCACACCTTATCCATCTCTCAGAAACGCGATATGAAGCGATTGTGAGCGTCCTACGGGGTATTGCGAGGCTGAGGGATCCTCAAAGAAGAGAAAAACCGTCGATTTTGGTCGATTTTCGGCTTTTGGGCCCGCCTCTGGACAACCGGGCCTTTGAGGGCCGAAAACAGGCCGAAATTGAGGTTCGGAGGGCTTCCGGACATGCAAAATCGGTTAAGACGCCTGCGAGAGTAGGGACTATCTCCCTTTCGCGGCTTGCCCCCGGCTTGGCCGTCCTGAGGTTTTCCCTTGGATGCGAGAAAAATGATTGCCGGACAGTCAAAGATCGCCTACACTGCCATATCTTCCGGTAATTCACCGATTTTTCGGTTCAATGCAGAAAATTGCAAATGGCAACTAGACGATTCGAAACGGCTCTGTCGCAGGAAATCTTCGACATGGTGAAGGAAATGTCCGAAGCCTTCGGCATGACGGCAAAGGGCTATGTTGCGATGGCAATCAGCCAGCGGGTCATGGCCGACAAGGCCGAATTTGCCCGTCTCAAGAGCTTGCCCGCGTCTGAGCGCATCGAGGCTGCGGGCGAGGGTGAATCAACGTCGGTTAAACCACAATTGCGTCGCAGTGCGCGAACGAAGGGTGCGAAATGAAACGCGGTCTGACGCTGCCTAAGCCCCTTGGGCAGGATTCGCTCTTTGACGATGAGGATGTCTCGCCCGATCAGCAGGAGAAGGCGAAAGGCTCCTTTCAGAAGGCGATTGCCACCACCAAAACGAATCTCAAGCAAGAGCTCATTCACCAGATCAACGAGATTGACGCGGCGGAGGCCGATTCTCTCTTTTTCATGCCGAGGGCTGCGATCTATGCGGCCATGCCCTATCGTCAGAAGCGAGGTGACGACGGAAACTTTTTGACGACCTACGAGCGCAGGAACAATGCGCTTACGCTCAAGCTTAAGACCATTGCGCCTGAGATTGGTCTCCCTTCGGGCGCATTCCCGCGCATTCTGCTTGCGTACATGACTTCGACGGCCATGCGCACGCATTCCCCCTTCATCGAGCTTCCTAACTCGGTCTATTCGCTCATGGACACGCTGGGGCTCAACACAAGGGGCGGTTCGACCATTCTCATGCGCAACCAGCTCGATGCCCTTCGTAATGCGCTCATCTCGATTGAATGGAATCGAGAAGTGCAGGCCGGCGACGAGATCGTGCACATCAAGAAGGATCGCATGTCCCTCATCATCGAGGAGTCGGTGGTTTGGGAGATCGTGGCGCATCGTCGCAAGCGTCTGGCGGAGCCCATGCTGGGCGGCTACTACGTGAAGCTTTCCGACTACTTCTTCGACGAGATCTGCGAGAGTCCTGTTCCCATTGACCTGCGCGCCATGATCGCGCTCCAGTCAAGTCCCCTCGCCATGGACATCTACGCTTGGTGCACGTATCAAGCGTCCTTCCTTCGCAAGCCCAAGACCATCTCTTGGAGTGCCCTCATGGTGCAGTTCGGCACCTACGACCGCGTGCGCGACTTCAGGCCGCGTTTCACGCAGGCCATGAAGAGCGTGCTTGAGGTCTACCCCGAATTGCGCGTGAGCTTGACGACGCAGGGCATTCGTCTGTCGCCGTCACCCACGCACGTGGCTCGCTCGATGCCGATGCGGGTTGATCAACCTGAGATTGAACCGCCCAAGAAGCCGGCTCCCGAGGCGCAGGAAGTGCTCGATGCCGACAAGGCTGAAAAGCCCAAGAGCAAGGTTGAAGACATTACCGACCTGGAACCCACGGAAGGCTCTGTGAAGCAGATCACGAGCGTGAAAATGGTCAAGCGCAAGACTTCCAAGAAGGCAGAGGAGAATGAAAAGGCTCCTTCCAAGCTCGAAGCCACGCCGACAAAGCCCAAGGCCGCAAAGGGTCTGCGACGCCCAAGAGGCATTGGCCTCAAAGCCGCCCCCAAGCAGGGAAAGGAGGATTGATGCGCACGGTTGCTGTCATCGAACCCTCGTGGGAAGGGCGCTACCTGATGCTGCGCGAGCTCGAAGGCTGGTATGCCGTTGCGGTCTACAGCGCGCGCCGACAAGTGCCCGTCCTCTTTTCCGAAGACTTCTACGAGGTGCACGAGGAAATTCAGTACCGATCCGGTCTGGCGGCTGCCGAATACCTGCCTGAGCGGGAGTACATCTACGTCGGCCCGAAGTTCGGCAAGGTCGTGCGCGAGTTCGGCGCTGAATATGACGAAGGCGCTCGATCTTGGTACGTTCCCGACGATCTCCACAACCTCGTCGGGACGGCGCTCGACAAATGGCGCAATCCCGAACGGCTCGAATTTCTGAGGAAGGTGCTCGAAGAGGAGCACAACCGCCTGCGCCGGACGGCACCCGCAGGCCGGATCTATCTCAAGGTTCCTCTCGCCGACAAGGAACAGGTGCAGTATCGAGGCGCGGTCTACGACGCTGGCAAAAAGGCGTGGTACATCGACCGCCGGTCGCCTTCCGTGCGCTTTGCGCAATGGTTGCCGCACGACGTTGAGGTGGACTTCACGCCTGAAGCGCTCTTGATCCCCGACGACCATCTCACAATGCCCTTGTGGCTCTTCATCGAGTTTGAAGATCAGGCCGCAGCCAAAATGAAGGGCGCTGTGCAATGGCAGGACAATGGCCTCTGGTTTGCGCCCGTCGGCGCGAATCCTGTTCACTTCGAGCAATGGGCCATGCCGCCGCGACGTTTGGGGCCGAAGTCCGCCTTCATCCGGTTTTTGAAGGATCAAGGCTTCGACGAAGACCGCAACGCGCTTGAGGTGATTGCCGACGGCGAACCCCATGCCTTTTTCGTGCTTGGGGATCAGAAGGCGCCTTCTGGCAGGTACGGTTTCTTCATGAAACCCAACGAAATTCCAGCCGGCTGGGCAAGTAATGCGCTCGCTACTAGCTACCAATCCTGGGCTTATCCGCATAGCGGCCTCGATTGGGAAAAACTCCTCTAGAACAAACGCAAGGAAAACTACCCAACCACCTTCTCTATCTTTAGAATATTACACCACGCTAACATAGCGGAATACATCTTCTGAATCTCCAAGTTACCCTGAACCGTCCCCGATCATGAATTCGCAATATTCCCAAAGATACAGATCATGCGAACCGTTTGATCTCCAGTCACATGAAGGTCGTGTGCTGGACTATTTTTCGCGCTATCTAGTCGAAGTATCAAAAGAGAGCGATAAAGCCCGCATAATCAATAGTGGCGCCATAAGACGACTTGATAAACTCATCACAGACAAGCATCTCTGTACTCAGAGTTGTCTTTCCAATTATCTGTCCGGCATTCCAACGAAAAAGGATTTCCTGAAAGAGAAGCCTTTGATTTTCCCTTTCGGCTGCAATCTGAGCCAGGTCGAAGCCGTCGAAAAAGCCTTCTCTAGCAACTTATCCATCATTCAAGGACCGCCTGGGACAGGAAAAACGCAAACCATTTTAAATATTGTTGCGAATCTTTTGATCAGAGACATGAGCGTCGCAGTTGTCTCTAATAACAATTCTGCCACTAAGAATGTTCAGGAGAAACTTTCGTCACATAAATATCAATTAGGATGGCTAGTTGCAGAACTAGGTAGCGCTGAACAGCATGAAAGGTTCTTTAAATCCATTCCAAAAATCGCATTAAATAACGAGTGGGAACAATTCGAACCCGATTTCGACTACATCCGTAATCTCAATAAAAATGTTCGTTCAATCTTTCAAAAACGAATTGAGATTCAGAATTTGAAATCTGAACTTGCCCAACTCGAAGCAGAAATTCAAGTATTTCTCGAAGAAGAAGAAAAAAAGGGAACTAGTCTTTGGCTATGGGCATGGTACAGCGCCAATTTGAAGAAACTTGACAGTTCTTCACGAAGCAAACTTCAAGAAAAATGCTTGAAGCTAATGCTTCCTCAAAGCAACTTCGCTCGATGGTTCCGGAAGTTAATCCTGCGTTTCCAGGGTATTCGTCATATTGACCAAATTGAACCGAACATCGATGCGATCTTGAGCGCCAATACATATGCCGACGCTGTTGAACGCAGAGAGATCCTCACTCTATCCATTGAAGGCACTGAAGAGTGGATAGACGCTCACAAACAGGAAGAGCTAGAACTTACCCAAAAGTCTCTAGAAGCGCTGTATGCCTCAATTTGGACGAAATACAAAGACGTTCCCAACAGGACGTTCAACGCCGAAGATTATCGCTATGACTCTATCTTCTGGAACCGCTTCCCCATCGTAACTAGTACAACATTCGCATTGCACCGCAGCAAACCCAAAGGCAACTTTGACTTCGTCATCATCGATGAAGCATCACAAGCCGGCTTGCCTACTGCAGCTTCTAGTCTGAGTTGTGCCAATAGTGCCGTAGTAGTAGGCGATCTTAAGCAGCTTCCGGTAATCATTCCGGAAAATGCTCTACATCCTTCTTCAGACATTCCTGCTGCCTTTGATGCAACCAAGCACAGCATTCTGAGTTCCATGGTTGAAGTCATGGGTGACAAAGCACCCCAAACGCTGCTACGCGAACATTATCGTTGCCACCCTGACATTATTGGCTTCTGCAACAAACAGTTTTATGACGGCAAGCTGATCACCATGACAAACCGCGGTACGGCTCCTGCGTTCACATGGATTGAAACGAGTGAAAACGTGGTCAAACATGTCAAGGGCAGTGTTCTGAATGAACGTCAGATCCTCATCACGCGAGACTGGCTTGACCTGCACAGGAATGATGTCGCCAACCAGGATGTCGGAATAATTTCTCCGTATCGTCCGCATGCCGAGAGCTTAAAAAATATTCCAAATGTTGTTTCTGATACCGTTCATAGCTTTCAGGGACGCGAGTGCGACACTATTATATTTAATGCCGTCAAGGATGAAATTACGACATTTAATAACGACCCGAACCTGATCAATGTTGCAGTATCTCGAGCAAAATCGCATTTTGTATTAGTCTCATCCTCATATGATGAAAATGCAGACTCAAATCTTGCATGTCTGGTCAGATACATTAAACATTTGAAACCGGAATACCGTCGTATCTATAAGTCCAAGTACCGATCAATTTTTGATGTCCTTTACAAAAAGAACAATTCTGCATTTATACCTCGTCGCAAATCAGGCGAATCTCCAGCAGAAGCATTGTTCCGCAACCTCCTCATGACGTTACAAAAAGATGAACGGTTTGGACATTGGAAATTTACTCAGGAATACCCGTTACGATTAGTGCCAATAAGTCTCGACTCTTTTACTAATCAAGAAAGAAGGTATATGTTCAACGGCGCAAGACTTGATTTCATTCTATATGACGCATTTGACCGACAGCCGATTGCCGTTGTTGAAGTGGATGGAGCTTCATACCATAAGGATGGCACTCGTCAGTCTGAAAGAGACGTCCTGAAAAACACCATATTGGAAAAAGTCGGAGTTCCCTTGTTCAGATTCCGAACGGATTCTGTTGAGGGGCAGGAACTTGAGCAAATTAGCACATTCTTATCCAAGATCTATGCTGATCGCAACGCAAACAAAAGCAAAGCTGTAACAGATTAGAATGCATTAAGTCATGAACATACTAATAAACGACTTTAACTTAGTCATTGCCGACGATTATCTAAGGGAATATGCTACTTTTGACGCGCATAAGAATAAAGATGAACTGTTCGACTTAATAGACAGAATTACTCGAAACCGGAAGAGCTCGTTCAGTACAAAGAATCTTACCGCATTATCTCTAGCATTCTTTTACACCATTCATGAACGCTGGGCTTTCGAGAAATTTCATGCAGACCAATGCTTTGATTATCAAAAGTTCCACCTCGCCTTTTGGCTAACAATCGCAGCGCACCTATATAAAAAAGGTCGCAATACCGGCTTTATTACACAAGTTATTACTTATGGCATGGAATATTTCCTTGCCATTCCATATAAGCTCGACTACGATAACGCTGTTTCTTTCTTCTCAAATATCATCGGCGGTAGCCTTAAGGATCCAAATTTAATACCATCTTTGATTCTTGCTTTAGTCGATGAACAAATGAAATGTGCCGCACCAAAAATCGGTGACACTCAGCCCCAGTTTTTAAACGGTAACTGTAACCTGGGTGTTACCGAAAGCATCATCAATCAGTTTTCTCTAAATATCATACCGAACCTCATTCCCTATACAAAAAGCTCTACGACATCTTCTGAAAAGGGTTCGGGTTACAAAATTAAAACTGAAGACAAGGATAAAGATAAATATAAAGAGCGTAAAGCTGAACCTTTAGAACAAGAACTAGAAAAAGAACAAATTGAGACACCTAATACAAATATTATTGATAACAATGCAAAAGATACCTCACAGGACAAGTCCTCAGCATCAAGTGTCATATCAAATATATTTGCTTTTATTGTCTCTGCACTAAAGATAGCTGTTGGGCTTTGTTTGGTATTTCTTTTAATTTTGATACAATGCACTTCATCTAACGCTAAAAAAGAAATCGAGAAACCACAGGAGACCGTAACCTCCCAACAAGCGGCAACACAACTTCCCTTGCAATGCATGACAGCAGAAAGGAAGTTTGACGTAATGAGCGAGATAGGCTATGACGATTCGCTTCAGAAGCTGAAGACTGAGCGCGATATCGTTTGTAAAGCTGAGACGCAGAAAGCTCCTGTTGACAAATCGGATGCTCCTGAAAACATGCTTGATGAGGCCGGTGATGCTCAAACCGCTCCAGATCCGAAAGACATCCCGGAAGACAATAAAACAATCCAATCTCCCATGGTTTACGAAGCACAGGTTGCTCTCAGCCGTCTAGGCTTCTCTATCGCTGCCGATGGCATCAACGGTCCCCAAACACAACAAGCCGTCAAAGCCTTCCAAAATAAAATCGGCGTTCACGAAACTGGTAAGATTGATCAACAATTATTATCAGATTTAACCTCAGAACTCATGCTTCAAGGATTGCAATGACCAAAATAATTAAAAAATCGGCGACTTCTATTGCCGTTTGCGCTTCACTCGTAACTTCCGCCTTCTGCGCACAATCGCAACTGGGATTGCCTGATGAAGTTATGGCTCACATTACGGATCTAGCTAAAGAAGGATCACCGCTCGTATTCGATCGAGCCCAACAAGGTGATCCTGAAGCAATGATTCAGATGGGTTACACCTGTGAATTGCAAGGGAAACTCGACGATGCTTATCGATGGTTCAAGAAGGCCTCAGACCTCGGACATCCTTTTGGTCAGTACTCTGTAGCCATGTTCCATTTCAAGGGAATGAACGTTACTCACAACCCATCCTTAGCAGCATCCCTCATGGAAAAATCCGCTCGTCAAGGTCTGCCTTTAGCCGAACATATGTATGGATGGTTTCTTCTTCGCGGCATCGGGGTTGAGCAAAATACACGCAAAGCTATGAAATGGTTGCACTCGGCTGCCGATCATAATTACCCTCCCGCCAAGGGCGAATTGGGTGAAATTTATTGGAAAGGCAACTACGTCAAGCCAAATCTGACTATCAGCCGTAATTTTCTTGTGGAAGGAGCCGATGCAGGAGACCCGCTCTCACAAGGCAACCTCGGTGAGTTCTATCTCAGCAAGGGCAACCAATTTGAAAAGAGCATAGGCTGGGATTTGATCAAAAAAGGAGCCGACGGTGGAGATCCTAAGGCTATGTTTTTGTATGCCACTCATTTGAAGGAATCTGCTACTCCCAATAGTCCGCTTCCAGAGGAAGCACTGCAATTTATGATTCGATCGGCTATGAACGGCTTCCCTGACGCTGAGGTACTCATTGGCGCCTCATTGTTGAATGAATTCGACAATAATCAACAGGCGTTTCAAAGAGCTCGACGATTCTTAACGGATGCTGCAGTCCAAAAGCACCCAGTGGCAATGTACTACTTAGGCACAATGTACCAAACGGGCAAAGGCGTTAGCAAAGATTCCTCACGCACCAAAACATGGTTTGCAAAGAGTTGTGACGCCGGCTACAAGAAGGCATGCTCACTCAAATAATTTTCGGCTCTTCGCAGCTTTGAGTGGGTAAGTGCATGGCTAAGTGGAATCATTCCGTC
>OGZM01001573.1_pt1 | contig 17062 bp, 15 predicted proteins | sample 1576821 | NCBI WGS metagenome assembly OGZM01 (sample SAMEA3541491, study PRJEB24748) | human gut metagenome | biome: human gut; feature: human-associated habitat; material: faeces | place: China | collected 2012
CGACTGACGGTATAGCTGCTTTTGTTTTTCCTTTGTTTCCCCGGATTTTGGAGAACCGGACCGTTCTCGGGTTTCGTCGTAGCCGTTATTGTCCGAGGGCCTGACGCCAACGCCTTTGCCAGCTGGTCGGGACAGGATGTTCCCCGGCCTTTGCAGTCGATGCCTTCGAGACGTGCGATCACGTCGGCAGCCTGCATCCCGCGCGTCAGCAGACCTATTCCCTGGGTATTCCCGTGACATCCGCCTTCGAAGCGGACGCTTTTGACGATATCTCCCTCCAATTCGATTTCGATGGATTTCGAACAGGTACCTTGTGTCTTATAAGTGAATTTCTTTGCCATTTCGAAAGAATTTCGTACGCAAATATACGAATAAATGGATATTTTCAGCGTCCGATGTGTCGGCGTGTGTGTTTCCGTGCGTACCGGGAATCCATGGCTTTTGCGTATTCGAATCCGTCCCTCTTCTCTTGAGCCTCTTATTTTCGGTTTTTTGATTCTGGCCGGCCGGTTTGGTTTTGCTATTTATTTCGGGCGACGACCGGATAATCGTATGTAAAACTCCCCTTCCCGATCACGGGAAGGGGAGTTCTCTTGTCTCAGTACTTTTTTATTTCTGCTGTTGCTGCTGCCTATATTGTTTACACAGGGCTTGGAGAAGCAAGAGATTATAAAACTGTTCTTTTCACAGTTCTTGTGTGTATGTTCCCAGTATCAGCTATGGTAAACTGCGGTTATGCAATAGCTGTATTTTTTAAAGCTATTGTTGAAAAAGTAAGAGGAGCAGGAAAAAAAGCAGAAGAAGAAAAGAAAACTGTTACTGTAACAAAATCTAAAAAATCCAGAAAGAAAAAATAAGATATTTCTGCAAAGAAACTGCATAAGATTTTATCAAATTATGATATAATAATACTTGGAAATATTAAAAACTAAAAACATAAATGGTGACACAATGAAAATAGAAAACAAGAGTATTTATCATCAGCATAATGAGATAGATGAAAAGATACAGAAAAGTCTTGAGAAAAAGAGAATGGAAAGAAGAAAAAATGTTATTGTCTCGATTGCAGTAATTCTTTCTGTTCTTGGAACTCTTAATATGCTGAGTATAGGGCTTTATACAGAAAATATGTTTAGTGTAAAAAAATATATGTTTATCTTATTTGTATCTTTTGGACTTGGATGGTTTGTATCAAAAATAAAGTATCAGTGGTACAGAAAAAAGTGGATGATTGCTTTAATAGTTTTCGGTTCACTTGCACTGCTCCTTTTGGTTATTTTTGGTCCAAGTTCTATATCTAAAAGTGTAAATGGTGCTAAAGGGTGGATTGATCTTAAGATTACCACAATACAGCCTTCAGAAATGATAAAGGTTCCTTTTATTATATTAATGGCAAATACCTTGGCAAAAGGTGAAGAAAATAAAGTTCCTATAAAGATAATACTGATAAATTCTCTTATCTGGCTTGGAATATTTGGTTTGTTTATATTCCTTCAAAATGATTTGGGAACAGTTATCCACTATGGAGCAATATATATTTTCATGCTCTTTTTAACTAAAATAAATAAAAAAGTTATAGTGGCAGTAACCGGCTTAGGAACTGTTCTTGGAGGAGCAGGCTGTTATTTTATAATGAAGTATGCTGATAAAATTTCAGGGGGATACAAAACAGAAAGAATAAAAATGTTTTTAGAAGGACTTTTCACAGATAATTATATTGGTAATGCTGATATAGGATATCAGGTGGGGCAGTCTCTTATGGCTTTTGGAAATGGAGGAATCCTTGGAAGATCATATGGGAGCGGAGTTCAAAAATATGATTATCTTCCGGAAATACACACAGATTTTATTATGGCTCTTTTTGGAGAGGAAATGGGATTTGTGGGTGTAATCATAGTTGTTATTTTATTTTTTATTCTTTATAATCTTATTGTTGAAACAGGAATAAATTCCAAGGATATTTTTGGACGTTATCTGGCTTTGGGAATAGCAGGATATATAATCAGCCAGTTTCTTATAAATATTTTTGTAGCTTTAGGACTTCTTCCTGTTTTTGGAATTCCAATGCCTATATTTAGTTATGGAGGAAGCTCAATCATAACTATATTTGCAGCTCTTGGAATAGTAATTAATATAAATAAGAGTATGTTTGACAAAGAATAAAATAAAATGTATAATTACCAATATACTTTATGGTTTTATTTAGAAGAAAGTAGGAGTAAAAAATGGAAATGAAAGACATTATAGAAAAAGTAAATTATTTTTCTAAACTTGCAAAAACAAGAGAACTGACAAATGAAGAGGCTGAAGAAAGACATAAATACAGACAGCTTTATTTGGAAAAGTTCAGAGCTCAGGTAAGAGCACACTTAGATAACATAGAAATCGTTGATGATGTAAATAAAGAAAATTTAAATTAGGGGGATTATTATGTGCAGTACAACAGTAAGAAGCTTATATAGAAACGAAAAAGAGTTTCTTGGAAAAGAAGTAGAAGTTTCTGGATGGGTAAGAAAATTAAGAGATCAAAAGAACTTTGGTTTTATCGAACTGAATGACGGTTCTTTCTTTAAAGGAATACAGGTAGTTTATAACTCTGATTTACCAAATTTTGAAGAAATATCTCACCTTTCAATATCTTCTTCAATTACAGTAAAAGGAATGTTTAAAGAATCAGAAGGAAAAGGACAGGCAACAGAGATTATTGCAACTGAAATAACTGTAGTTCAAAAAGCATCTCTTGACTATCCTTTACAAAATAAAAGACAATCATTTGAATATTTAAGAGAGATTGCTCACTTAAGACCAAGAACAAATACATTCTCAGCAGTATTCAGAGTAAGATCTGTTCTTGCTTATGCAATTCACAAATTCTTCCAAGAGCAGAATTTCGTATACACTCACACACCAATTATAACTGGATCTGATGCTGAGGGAGCAGGAGAGATGTTTAGAGTAACAACTCTTGATGTTAACAATCTTCCTAAAAAAGAAGACGGAACAGTAGACAACTCTAAAGATTTCTTTGGAAAAGCTACTAACTTAACAGTAAGCGGACAATTAAACGGTGAAACTTATTGTTCTGCATTCAGAAACATCTATACATTTGGACCAACATTCAGAGCAGAAAACTCTAATACATCAAGACACGCTGCTGAATTCTGGATGATAGAGCCTGAAATTGCTTTTGCTGACTTAAATGCAAATATGGATTTAGGGGAAGCAATGATAAAATATATTATAAAATATGTAATGGACGAATGCCCAGAAGAGATTCAATTCTTCAACCAGTTTATAGAAAAAGGACTTATTGATAAATTAAACAACGTTCTTGACAATGAGTTCGCAAGAGTAACATATACAGAAGCTATTGACATCTTACTTGCATCAGGACAAAAATTCAGCTACCCAGTTAAATGGGGAATTGATTTACAAAGTGAACATGAAAGATTCTTAGCTGAAAAACACTTTGGAAAACCTGTATTCTTAACAGACTATCCAAAAGAGATAAAAGCTTTCTATATGAAACTTAATGAAGACGGAAAAACAGTAAGAGCTATGGACCTTCTTGCACCGGGAATCGGGGAGATTATAGGAGGTTCTCAAAGAGAGGACAACTTAGAAGCTCTTGAAAAGAGAATGGACGAAGTTGGATTAAACAAAGAGGATTACAGTTTCTATCTTGATTTAAGAAGATATGGAAGTTTCCCTCACTCAGGATACGGACTTGGATTTGAAAGAATAATGATGTATATCACTGGTATAACTAATATCAGAGACGTAATTCCATTCCCAAGAACTCCGGGAAATGCTGCATTCTAATAATTTAATTAAATAAAAAACAAAAGGAGATGAAGAAATGATACTAAATGTGTTAATAACAATAGCAGTTTTTTCTCTCCTTTTTTATATTATAACTTTTCCTTATGAGTCAAAACTTCAGAGAAAAATGAAGAGAGTTTTGAGCTTTGAAGAAGTAAGTTATGTAAGCAAAGAAGAGAGAAATTTCAAAAGATATGACTTTGATGGAATAGAAGAAAAACTTAATATAGAAGAAAAATTTATAGACAGCTCTCATGTAGATGAAAAAATGAGATATATTTTAATTACTCCAAAGGGAAAACTGAAAGAGGATATCCCATGTCTTATTCTTCTTCATGGAATAAGGGATTATCCTGAAGACTGGATAAACAGAGCATATCTTATTGAAAATTATCTTACTTTAAGAGAAATGAACCTTATAGATGATATGGCTTTTTTTCTTCCTGCATCAGGTTTTAACGGGGAAAGCTGGTATACTAACTTCTATAAAGACAGCAGCCACAAATATGCAGATTATTTTGTTGATGAATTTTACAATGAAGTAAAAAAAGTATCCCCAAAAGGAAAAATAGGACTTGCAGGTTTTTCTATGGGAGGATACGGGGCATATAAGATAGGACTTCTTAATATAGATAAGTTTCATGTAATAGGAAGTTTTTCAGGAGCTGTAAGTCTTATCAGAATGAGTGTAAACAGAAGAGTTATGAGGATAATGAGATATGTTTATATTCCAAAGTTTCTTTTTAATGATTTGGATAAATCACAGTTTATAAGAATATTCAGCTCATGGGGCTGGAGAATATTAAAACAAGACCCATACAGCATAATTAAAGCTATAGACAAAGAGAAGATAAGAGGCAAGAAATTCTATATAAGTGTTGGTGCAGAGGATAAAAAACCATATCTGATGCTTCAGCAGTGGATAGATATAGTGGGAAGACTGAAAAAGTTTCAGGTGGATTTTAAAGGATATATATATAAGGATGAGGTTCACACATGGGATTATATATCTAAAGATTTACCAAATTTTATGTGTTATTTTAATAAACAGGTTAAAAAATAAAAAAATATTGACTGATGAGTCGTTTTTATGTTATGCTATGTTTGAAAGTTGACTGTATAGTCATAAATTACTCAGAAAAAAGAAATCAGGCAGGAATAAATGAAGAAAAAATTAGCTATAATAACTTTGTGTACAGGATTTTTTTCATGCAGTTCTTTAATGTATAATTATACTCAAGATGAATTTACAACAGAGTATATTAGAACTGTGAGATACTTTGATAAGACAGTTGATGGTCCTATTAAAAAATCTGACTTGAGGAAACTGGGGAAAAAATTTACTTTTTTAAAAAAGCAGCTTCACAAAAATAATGAAAATTACCAAAGACTAAATGAGGAAACTGTAAAAGTTTACGATGAAAAGATAGATGAGTATCTAATGTTTGTAAAAGATTTGGAAGATTAATTTGTGAGCAGAACATCAGGAGGGAAACAATTATGAGAAAAGCAGCATTAATTTTATGTGGATTAATACTGGCAGGACAAACAGCTATGGCAAGCAGCATCGGTATAGGATATGGAGCAACAACAGAACTTTATAAAAGTGATGATAATGGGTATGCTCTTCCATTAGTAGATTTAGAATACGATAACTTCTTTTTAAAAGGAGCTACTGTAAATGGATTCAGTGTAGGTTATAATCTTTATCAAGATGATTTCTATACTTTTTCTCTTTATGTAAAACCATTTGGCGGATATAAAATGGATTCAGGAGATATGAAAGATGGTTATAAAGGAATAGATGACAGAGAGCATAAAGTAATGGGTGGAGCAGAAGTAACTATCTACACAGGAATTTATGACATAGAAATGGCAGCATCAGCAGACTTTGGAAAAGAGGGAGGAAATGTTGTTTTACAGCTTAACAGACCTTATGTTGTAAATTCAAGATTAGTTCTTATTCCTTCAGTAAACTTTGTTTACTTTAACTCTGATTATGTTGATTACTACTTCGGTGTTGAATCACATGAAAGAACAGGAAATATAGGAAGAACTTATGATGGTGACAGTGCATACACAATAGGATTAAATTTAACAGCATCATACAGACTGACTGACAGTTTCTCTCTTCTTGGATTTGCAGGAATGAATAAATTCTCAAAAGAGATAGAAGATTCTCCAATAGTTGAGGACAGCATGGTTTACTTTACAGGAGCTGGAATAGTTTATACTTTCTAGTAATATAGATTATAAATTTATTAAATTTAAAAGGAAGAGCGTTTTTAAACTGCCCTTCCTTTTTTATATTGTTTATATATTATTTTTGAAAATAATTTTTTAATTCTTCTGCTTTGTTAAGCTCTTCCCATGGAAGTTTGATATCTGTTCTTCCAATGTGTCCGAATGCAGCAAGGTTTTGGTATTTGAACTCACAGCTTCTTAATCTTAAATCTCTTTCTATTCCTCTTGGTGTTAAGTCAAATATAGATTTTACTGCTTTTTCAAGTTCTAAAACATCAACTTTTTCTGTTCCGAATGTTTCAACTTTTACTGATGTAGGTTCTGCAACACCTATTGCGTATGATAACTGAACTTCACATTTATCTGCTAAGTCAGCAGCAACAATGTTTTTAGCAACCCATCTTGCAGCATAAGCAGCTGAACGGTCAACTTTTGAAGGGTCTTTTCCAGAGAAAGCTCCTCCTCCGTGTCTGAAATATCCTCCATAAGTATCAACTATAATTTTTCTTCCAGTAAGTCCTGTATCTCCGTGAGGTCCTCCAATCTCAAATCTTCCTGTTGGGTTGATGTGAATTTTTTTAACATCATCGAAGTTTAATCTGTATCTTGATAATACAGGTTTTATAACAAATTCTTTTACATCATGGTGAATCTGCTCTTGAGTAACAAATGAATTATGTTGAACAGAAACAACTATTGTATCAACAAACTGAATTTTTCCCTCTCTGTCGTAAGCAAGAGTAACCTGAGATTTAGCATCTGGTCTTGCCCAAGAAAGTGTGCTGTTTCTTGTAAGTCTTGTAAGTTCAACAAGAATTTCTCTTGCAAGAACAAGAGCTAATGGCATAAGTTCAGGAGTTTCTTTTACAGCTCCTCCAAACATTATTCCCTGGTCTCCTGCTCCTCCGCAGTCAACACCCATTGCAATATCAGGTGATTGAGAGTGGATAGCATTTAAAACACCACAGTCAGAGTCAAATCCCATTCCGGGTTTATATCCTATTTCATCTATTTTTTTTCTAACAATATCTTGAATATCAACATAAGTTTTTGTAGTGATTTCTCCTCCTACAATAACCTGTCCTGTTGTACAGAATACTTCGCATGCAACTCTTGAATCAGGGTCGTTCTCAAGGCATGCATCTAAAACTGCATCTGAAATCTGGTCTGATACTTTATCAGGGTGTCCAGGTGATACAAATTCAGAAGTAAAGTATGTTAAATTTTCCATTTTTAAAAATCCTCCTAAGTAATAAATAAAATAAATTTAGAATAAAAAAATCCCTTTCATCATAATAATGAAAGGGATAAACATTGCAAAATATCTCCTTCCATCTGCTGGAATTAGCACCACACTATATAAGCAGGTTGCTGAGACTTCATCGGGCCGCTCCCTCTGTCTCTCTTGATGGTCTTAGAAATTATATTATAAAATACTAAAAAAGTCAAGAATATTTTTTTAATTTATTCTTAGATTTTTGAAATATCAAATATTTCAAGTTCTCCTTCTTTAAGGTGTTTTTTCTCCATTCTGATTACAGCATTAAGTGTATCTATTGAAGTTAATACCTCTACTCCATACTCTATTGCTGTTCTTCTCATTTTGAATCCATCTCTTTGAGCGTCGTTTGCTTTTGTAGGAGTGTTGATTAACAAATCAACCTGTCTGTTCATAAGAAGTGTTAAGATATTTGGCTCAGCCTCTCCAACTCTTCTTACAACTTCTGCTTTTACTCCATGCTCTTCAAGATATTTTTGAGTTCCAGCTGTTGCAAACAATTCACATCCAAGTCCGATTAACTCTTTTGCAACTGGTAAAAACTCATCTTTATCTTTATCTCTTATAGTTAAAAGAATTTTTCTTCCAGAAACTTTGTGAACTCTCTTAGCTGCTAAAAGTCCTTTATAGATTGCTTCGTCTACAGTGTTTCCTACTCCAAGAACCTCTCCTGTTGATCTCATTTCAGGTCCAAGTGATACTTCAACGTTTGATAATTTTTCTGTTGAGAATACTGGAACTTTTACAGCAACAACATTTGGTTTCTTGTAAATTCCTGTTCCATAACCAATTTCATGTAAAGTTTCTCCTAAGATTATTCTTGTTGCAATTTCTATTACAGGAAGCCCTGATATTTTAGAAATATATGGAACTGTTCTTGATGATCTTGGATTAACTTCAATTACATAAAGTTCATTTTCATAAGCTATGAACTGAATGTTCATCATTCCTTTTGTTCCTAAAGCCTTAGAAATTTTTGTTGTAATTTCTAATACTTTTTCTTCTGTTCCTTCATATAAGTTCTGCTGTGGATAAACTGTTATAGAGTCTCCAGAGTGAACTCCTGCTCTTTCTAAGTGTTCCATGATTCCAGGAATTAAAACATCTTCTCCGTCACAGATTGCGTCTACTTCAAGTTCGATTCCGTTTAAGTATTTATCTATTAGTACTGGGTTTTCAGGGTCTCTGTCAAATGATGATTCAAGATATTTTACAAGGTTGTATTCATCGTGGCAGATTTCCATTCCTTGTCCTCCAAGAACGTAAGAAGGTCTTACAAGAACTGGGTATTTAATCTGGTTAGCTATTTCGATTCCGTGGTTTATATCCCATACAGCTCTTCCTTTTGGTCTCTTAATATCTAACTCTTCCATCATTGCTTCAAATTTTTCTCTGTCCTCAGCTTCGTCTATTTTCTCAGCAGAAGTTCCAAGAATTTTGATTCCTCTTTCAGCAAGAGCATTAGCAAGTTTTATAGCTGTCTGTCCTCCAAATTGAAGAACAACTCCTTCTGGATTTTCTTTTTCGATTATGCTTAAAACATCTTCTAAAATTAATGGTTCAAAATATAATCTGTCAGCTGTGTTATAGTCAGTTGAAACTGTTTCAGGGTTATTGTTGATTATGATGCTTTCAATTCCCATTTTCTTAAGAGTTTTGATAGAGTGAACTGTACAGTAGTCAAACTCTATTCCTTGTCCTATTCTGATTGGTCCTGAACCTATAACAATTATCTTTCTTTTGTTTTCAACTTCTACTTCATCATGCTCATCATATGTTGAGTATAAATAAGATGTCTGTGCTTTAAATTCAGCAGCACAAGTATCAACTCTCTTATATGAAGGGATGATTCCGTGTTCTATTCTCTTGCTTCTGATATCCTCTTCGCTTACTCCCATAAGTTCAGCAATACCTCTGTCAGAGAATCCTTTTTTCTTTAATTTTCTTAAGTATTCTACATCTAAATCTTTAAATTTAGTTTTCTTTAAAATCTCTTCCTGTCTTACAAGCCATTCGATTTTTTCCATGAAGAATTTATCGATACCTGTAATTTTTTGTAATTTTTCTTTTATATATCCTCTTCTAAGCATTTCAGCAACAACGAATATTCTTTCGTCATCAGGTCTTACAACAGCTTTCTTTAACTCTTCCATTGTAAGTTTTTTAACAGCTGGGTGCTCAAGATTAAATCTTCCGATTTCAAGAGATTTTAATCCTTTTAAGAATGCAGCCTCAAAGTTGTCTCCTATTGACATAACTTCTCCTGTAGCCATCATTTTTGTTCCAAGAACCTTGTTTGCATTTCTGAATTTGTCAAAAGGCCATTTAGGAATTTTTGCAACTATATAGTCAATAGTAGGCTCTGTGCAGGCATATGATTCTCCTGTAACTTCGTTTACTATTTCATCAAGAGTGTATCCTAAAGCAAGCTTTGTAGATACTCTTGCTATTGGGTATCCTGTTGCTTTTGATGCAAGAGCAGATGAACGAGATACTCTTGGGTTGATTTCAATTATTGCATATTTCATTGATTTTGGGTGAAGAGCAAATTGTACGTTACATCCTCCAACAACTCCAACTTCATCAAGTATTTTTAAAGCAGATTTTTTAAGCATAACTGCTTCTTTGTGAGTTAATGTCTGAGTTGGTGCAACAACGATAGAGTCTCCTGTGTGGATTCCAACAGGGTCTACGTTTTCCATATTACAAATAGTAATACAGTTTCCATTTTTGTCTCTCATTACTTCATATTCTATCTCTTTCCATCCAAGGATAGATTTTTCTATAAGAACTTGTCCTACTCTTGATAAAGCAAGTCCTTTTAATAATATTTCTTCAAGCTCTTTAGGGTTATTGGCAATTCCTCCGCCAGTTCCTCCCATTGTGTAAGCAGGTCTTACAACAACAGGGTATCCGATTTCTTTTGCAACATCTCTACCGTGTTGTAAACTTTCTACGATTTCACTTTCAATGCAAGGTTCTCCGATTTTCTCCATAGTTTCTCTGAAGATCTCTCTGTCCTCACCTTTTTTTATAGATTCAACAGATGTTCCGATTACTCTTACACCATATTTTTCAAGTATTCCTTTTTCAGTAAGCTCAACAGCAAGGTTAAGAGCTGTTTGTCCTCCCATTCCTGCAAGAAGTGAATCAGGTCTTTCTTTAGCAATTACTTTCTCAACAAATTCTGCTGTGATCGGTTCAACATATATTCTGTCTGCAACTGCTTTGTCTGTCATTATTGTAGCAGGGTTTGAGTTGATAAGAACAACTTCAATTCCCTCGCTTTTTAAAGTTTCGCAGGCTTGAGTTCCTGAATAGTCAAATTCTGCTGCCTGTCCTATTATAATTGGTCCTGAACCTATTACTAATACTTTTTTTATTGATTTATCTAACATTCTTTCCTCCTAAAATTCTCATCATCAAAATCTATGCTCAAAATATTTAAAATTTTATTAAACAAGTTTTAAAAATCTTTCTAAAACATCATTTGAACCTTTATATAAATCAGGCATATATTGAACGCTGACTACTTTTAAAGTGTCGTTTTTCATTCCTTCTATTGTTTTGATATTTATACCTTGATGAGTCATTTCCATTCCTTCAGGAAGTTCTTCCACAACGTATCCTGCGTTTTGAGAAGTGATTATTACTTTTCCTGTTGCCATATCTTTTACAGGATATCCTCCTCTGTGTCCATATTTAAGTTTTGCAGTTTTTCCTCCAAGAGCAAGAGCTATAATCTGATGTCCAAGAACCTCTCCGAAAACAGGAAGCTTTCCTATTACTTTTTTAAGTTCTTCTATTGTTTCAGTAAGTTCTGCAGGGTTTCCTGGTCCGTTAGAAACTATAAGAGCCTCCACACCAGAGTTAAGAATATCTTCTCCTTTAGTGTTGTAAGGGAATACAACAGCTTTGAACCCTTTTTCTGCTAAATAATCAAGAGTGCTGTTTTTAACTCCTAAATCAAGAACTCCGATTTTCTTTCCTTCGTTTTCTTTTTCACAGATTTCTTTACAGCTTACTTCTGCTGCAGCTTTTTCATTTCCTATGCTGTTAAATCTCTCTTGAATCTCTTTCTTTGTTAAATCTTCGGCTGTTATGATAGCTTTCATTGATCCATTATCTCTTATAATCTGAGTAAGGTATCTAGTATCGATTCCTTTAAAACCAGTTACGCCATATTGTCTTAAGAAACCATCAAGAGTCATTTCACATCTGAAGTTGTTAGGTAATTTAGCATCCTCTTTAATGATTAATGCTTTTAAATGAATTTTGTCAGATTCCATGTCCTCAGTATTGATTCCATAGTTTCCTATCATTGGATATGTCATGACCATCATCAATCCATGCCCTGCTGGATCAGTAAGTATTTCCTGATATCCTGTCATTCCTGTGTTGAAAGATATTTCTCCAACAGTATCTGCTAATTCTCCAAAAATTTTTCCTTCAAAAACTTTACCATTTTCAAGAATTAATTTTCCTTTCATTAAAGACCTCCCAAAATTTTATAAAAAAAAAGATATAACAGGGTTATATCTTAACTACAAAATTAATATTAAAAACAAAATTAAAAAGCTTGGAAAAAGCAATAAAAAATGAGCTTTTTCCAGAAAAAACGTTATTTAAAGTGTTCTTCCATTTTCTCCTCATCTTTTTCATTGTCTGCCTCCCAAATTTACTTCTAAAAGTAAGTATACTGTAAATTTTAAATCTTGTCAACTATAAATTTTAGTTTAATTTCGTGAAAACTTTTCTGTTCTTTTAAATTATTTTTTATGATATAATTAAATATATGCATTATTTCAGGGAGGGTATATATGGATTTTATTATTGTTACAAATAATCCTAAAGTGTTTAATTTTTATAAGGAAACTGACGAAATAATTTTTTTAAAGGAAAACAGCCGTCTTCAGCTTCTTGAACAGATAAACGATTACATCATCAAAGGACACAAACTTTTAAGTGATCCTATCTTATATAATATAGAAAACAGCAGCAACCCATTTAAAACTGTTATCATTTCCAAAAATCCTGCTGAAAACAATATGAGTTCTCTGGATATAATAGGCGGAGTTCTTCAGATAGCTGAAAAACTTCCTGAGCCTCTTCCTTTTACAGCAGAAGAAAATATTCTTGAAGAATTCAGATTTGTAGACCTTAATCTTATTATAAATAGTATAAAAGAACTTGATTAATACAGGTGATAATTATGAATGAAAATCTTTTTGAAACGCTTTTAGATAAAGTAAAATTCAGATTTATTCCGGTTATGGATTTAAGTGATAATTCTGTTTATGGGTATAAAATTATTAAAGATTTTGATGATGCAGGATATGATGATAAAGAAGAAGTTTATGATTTGGCATACGATGAGGGTGTTTTAGAGTTTTTTCTTTTAAAACTTCAGCAGAAAGCTTATCAGGCAGCTATTGATGCAGGATATGGAGATGTGAAAGTTTTCCACACTCTTAGAATAAACTATATAGGAGATGCTGAATATTTTTATTCAAGCATAGAGAACCTTATTACAAAATTTAATCTGGACAGAGAAAATCTTGTTTATGAGCTTAAAGGAGCTTCTGACTGGAAAAATCTTGATCAGTTTTTAAAATATATGGATGAAGATTCTGTGCTGATGTTTAAGGAAAGTAAAGAATTTCCTTTAAACACAAATATGCTGCGTTTCCTTGAGCCTGAATTTATTGAGGCAATGTCTTTGGAATCTGCAAAAAAACTAAAAAATTCAGATTATGTTTTAAGCAAAATAATCTACAAAATCCCTTCAGGAGAAAAATATACTAATGAAGAGCTTTTGAACTGCGGAATTGATTACGCATATCAATTTTAAAGTATACGCATTAATAAATAATGAGAAATAAAATTCTCTTCGTAAAAATATCTGCTGTTTATATTGCTTGCTCATCTAAAAACGATAAACTCACTTCGTTCAAACATATCGTTTTTTACGATGAACTCGCTGCATAAACTACGCAGATATTTTTAATCTCGAGAATTTTGTTTCTCATATTTTTTATTTTTAATTAATTTTACTTATTTAATTCCTCTGTTATTACTTTCTGAACTTTTTCTGTTAATTCCTCATAGCTCATATTTTCAGGATAGATTTTTTCTAAGAATTTTATATTTACTTTTCCTGATTTCGGATATTTTGAACTTGGAGGATATGCCTCATATGCCCCGTCTATAACAAAAGGCACTACAGGAACATTTAATTCTTTTGACAGAATAGCAAAGAATTTTTTAAATATTCCTATTTTTCCATCTCTGCTTCTTGTTCCTTCCGGGAAAATTACTACATTATTTCCATCTCTAAGAGCTTTTCCAAGCATCTGTAAAGACTTTATTAAATTCTTGTTTATATCCACAAGAATTATATTTGAGTTATTTCCCATGAACTTCATATATCCCTTTTTAAAGTGATCTATTTTTGCAAAATAATAAGTTTTGTTTGAAATATCATTTGGTATAGCCTGACTTACTATAAATCCATCTAAGAAACTCTGATGATTTCCAACAAATAAAACAGATTCTTTTTTCTCGATGTTTTGAAGTCCTTCTTTATTAAGCTTTATAAAGAAAGTAAACGGCAGTTTTAATAACAGTTTTACAAATTTTCCTGCTATGTTAGATTTAGGAAACTCTCCGTCAACATTTTGAGAAAGAATCTCTTTCCAATCCATTTTTGTATCATTCATCATTTCATTTGAATGTTTTTCCACATATTCAGCAAGTTTTTCCACTGTGCAGTGTTCAACAAATGTCTGCTCATCAATTTTAACACCAAAAGTTCCTTCTATATGTGATAAAAGCTCTACCACATCAAGAGAATCTAATCCTAAATCAAGCTCAAGGTGTGCATTTGGAAGAACAGGCTTATTTTTTATAGATTTTAAGAAAGCAGCAATATTTTTATATTCAGCTGTGTCAGGCTCTTTTATATCCTGCACTTTCTCATCTTTTTTCTCAATTACATCTTTAAGCATAAATCTTCTGATTTTTCCTATTTTTGTTTTAGGAAGTTCCTCTTTAACAATCTTAACATCAAGTATTTTTTTATAACTTGCTGCCTGTTTGTTATATTCATCTATAACTCCACGTTTAAATGTTTCAAGTATATTTGTTATTCCCTCTTCGTGAAGTTTATAAAAATCAGGGTAAATAACAGCAGTTAGTTTATCTTCATAATCCATTACTGCCATCTCTTTTATTAAATCTGTTTTTGCTGATATCCATTGCTCTATCTCAATAGGGTTGATATTTTTACCATTTGATAAAACTATCATCTCTTTTTTTCTTCCTGTTACATAAAGAAGCCCGTTTCTCATCTCACCTAAATCACCGGTATGAAACCAGCCGTCTTTATCAATAACCTCTGCTGTTGCCTCAGGTCTGTTATAATATCCCTTCATTACGTTTCTTCCTTTTGCAAGAATCTCACCATCTTCTGCAATTTTTACTGTTACACCTGTAAGAATTTTTCCTGCACTTCCGGGAACAACTTCGTTTATTGGAGTAAAACTTATCATAGGAGATGTTTCTGTAAGTCCGTATCCCTCACATACATCTATTCCAAGAGTAAGAAAATCTCTTGAAACCTGAGGATCAAGTTTTGAACCTCCTGAAACAAAAAATCTTATATTTCCTCCAAAACCTTCATGAACTTTTTTAAATACTTTCTTGCTGAAATCTTTATTGTTCATCTTTTCAGTAATTTTAAATATAGTTTTTGCAATTTTACTGCTGTTTATTTTCTCCATTATTTTTTTATGAAGCATTTCCCATAATTTTGGAACTCCAATAATAAACGTAATTTTATATTTTTGAAGTGCCTCTACCATTGCCTGTGAAGAAACTTCTTTTAAAAAGACAATAGTTGCTCCTTTTCCAAGAGGAACTACTCCTGCTCCAAGAAGAGGGAAAATATGATGCATAGGAAGAAGAGCCAGAACTCTGTCTGCTGTTCCAAACATCTTGTATTCATCAAGCCCTTCCATATTTACAAGAATATTGTCGAACATCAGCATAACCCCTTTTGGATTTCCTGTTGTTCCTGAAGTGTAAAGGATAAGTGATACAAAATATTTATCCTCTATCTCTATTGTTAAGTTATCACCTTTATAATCAATAGGGATATCATCTACAACTAAAATTTCAGCATTGCTTCCTGCAAGCTCTGCTCCTTTTTTAGCTGCCTCAAAATTTACTTTTGATGTAAAAATATATTTAGGTCCTGAGTCTTTAACGTAGTATGCAAGTTCCTCTCCGCTGAAACCTCCGTCAAGACATACACAAGTACCCTGCTTGTTCCATATTCCAAGAAAACTGAATAACAATTCAGGTCTGTTCTCCATGAATATAATTACTCTGTCCTCTTTTTTTATGTTGATTCTTTCACTAAAACTCTTAGCACTAATAATTACTTCTTTATAAGAGTATTTTCTATCGTTGTATATTATGGCTGTTTTATTATAATCTTTTACAAATACCAAACCCGTCTCTCCTTTTTAAAACATAATAACACATGTAATTTATAAAATTATAACATATTTATGAAATAGTAACAATGCCTTTTTAAAGATTTTAATTGACAAACTTCCGGTTATCATATATTCTTGAAGGATAAAGATTATTTTTAAGGGGGATATATAATATGGGACAAATTCTGCTTTATATTGCCATCATATCTTTGGGTGCGTTCCTTGCTAAAAAGCAGCTGATACCTTCCGGTATTAAAAAAAGACTTGGAACTTTTCAGTCAATATCTCTTTTCATACTTCTTGGAACTATGGGATATAAAATAGGTGTGAATGACAATATTATTGCTAATTTTAAAACTATCGGAAAACAATCTGTAATTTTTGCTCTGCTTACAGCAGGAGGAAGTGTTTTATTCACATATCTTTGTTTTATGGGAATAAAAGCTTTCAGCAGAAAGAAGGAGGAAATATAATATGTTTGGAATAACTGCTGCAATCTGTGTGGGAGCTGTTTTAGGTTTCTTCTTCAGAAATGATTTTCTTATTGCAAATTCAGATAAAGTTGTAAGCTTTGGTCTGTGTCTTCTTCTTTTCTTTGTTGGAATGGATATAGGAAACAGCGGGGACATTTTCCCTAAATTAAAAAAATTCGGTAAAAAAATATGGTTTCTTCCTATAAGTACTATTGTAGGTTCACTTCTTGGAGGATATGCAGGGTCGCTTATTACTACTTTAAGTACAGGACAAGGGATTGCTGTCAGTGCAGGACTTGGGTGGTATTCTCTTTCTGCTATAGAGCTTTCAAAAATAAGTGCTGAACTTGGAAGCCTGGCTTTCCTTACAAATGTATTGAGAGAGCTCCTTGCAATTTTTTCTGTGCCGCTTATTGCGAAATATATAGGTTCTCTTGAATCTGTTTCTGTGGCAGGGGCTACTGCAATGGATACACTTCTGCCTATTATAAATAAAAATAATTCAGCTGATGTGGCTATTGTTGCTTTTTTCTCAGGAATAGTTCTTACAACTGCTGTTCCTTTTTTAGTAACACTTTGTGTTTCAATTTTTAATCTGAATTTAATATAATAAAATATAAAATTATAAAATTTTTTAACAGGGGAATTTTTGTTTTCCCCTGTTTTATATTTTTATACTATTTTATTTAGATATATGATATAATTTTAGGTGTAAAGGAGGTCAATAAAATGAGAAAAATCCC
>OGZM01001574.1_pt1 | contig 17060 bp, 7 predicted proteins | sample 1576821 | NCBI WGS metagenome assembly OGZM01 (sample SAMEA3541491, study PRJEB24748) | human gut metagenome | biome: human gut; feature: human-associated habitat; material: faeces | place: China | collected 2012
AGCCTCGGTTGCCCGTGCGGGCTATCTGCACGTCGATGGTGCCGCTCTGGGCATCCTGTGCAAACTCCTTTTCGATGGACGACTGGATGAAGTGGATGGCCTTCGCATCGTCCTTGTTGGGGGTGTATTGGTCGCCCTCCTGCGTCTGGCTGCAGGCCGCGGTGAAGAGCAGCAGTCCCGCACCCAGATATTTCGATATGTTTTTCATAGTGTACTTGATTTTCAACGGTTCAAAGGCTCGTTAGGGATTCTGGTCCTCCTCGTTGATGTTCGGATTGGCATCCAGTTCGGCTTTGGGAATGGTCAGCACCCAGTCGTAAGTGTCGGCTTTGGTGATGTTGACGTTCCGGCGGTTCATCATCGAAATGCACTCCTCGGAGAAGCCGTCGTCGGTCCGGCGGTCGATGCCCTGGCCCAGGCGGCGGACGTCGAACAGCCGGCCGTACTCACCCCACAGTTCGATGCGGCGGTGGGTGAGGATGTTTTCGAGGAACGATCCGGTCCAGGTCGTGGTCGTCGCGCCGAGCAGCGTGCCGCTGCGGTTGTTGGCGCTGTAACCCGGGTCGCGTTCGGCCATGACGGTGTTCATCAGTTCGCGTGCGCTCTTGAGGTCGTCCAGCCGCAGGGCCGCTTCGGCGGCCGTGAAGTACATCTCCTCGACGCGCATGTAGATGTAGTCGCCCAGGAAGGAGGCCACGTTGGCGAACGAGAATTTTTTGCTGACGTAGGGCGACTCCTTGTCCGAGGGGTCCCACCAGTCGCGGCGGATGTCTGTCGCGCTGATGCGGTTGTAGAGCTGTTTGCTGATCAGCTTCGGCGCCGATTTGGCATAGGCGCCCTCCTTGTTGTCCATGTGGGTGAAGAACCCGGCGTAGCCGCCCGCCTGGTCGGCCACCTGAATGCCTGCGCCCCACATGACGTTCTGCTTGTCGAGCGAGTTCATGCCGCCCGTCAGGTCGCTCTTCGTGCCGACGGCGTAGCCGCCTTCGTCGATCACGCGCTTGGCCGCCTTGAATGCCCCGTCCCAGTCGCCTTCCGCCAGACAGGCGCGCGACTTGATGCCCAAGGCCACGTAGAGGTTGATGTGCGATTTGTTATTCTCGGCCAGCGTGGTTTCCCTGGCCTTTTCGAGCAGTTCGATGGCACGGTCGATGTCCTGGTCGATACGGCCGTAGACCGTGCGCAGCGATTCGCGGGGCTGTCCGCCCGTGTCGATCGACGTGCCGGTGGTGTAAACCGGTACGCAGGGCTCGTTCCAGCGCGAAGCGCCCGTCAGGGAGTTGTAGGGGGCGCGGGAGAACCACGTCGCCAGGTTCAGGTAGCAGAGCGCCCGGATGGCGTAGGCCTGTCCTGCGACGTAGGCCACGTCGGCCTCCGTTCCGGCCATTTCCGGCTCGGCGTCGATGATGTAGTTTACATTGGCGATCCATTTGTAGTTGGCGTACCAGACGTCGTACGACCGGAAGGCCGACGAAGTGTAGTTGCTCTTGACGTTGTAGCAGTGGTCGCCCCAGAACCAGCCGTTGCCCTGCGACTGCATGATCAGGTCGTCGGCCATGCAGTCGAGCGCCAGGTTGTAGGCCGCGATGCCGAAGCACTGGTGGGTGTTTGCGGTCGTGGACCATCCGGCCGTCCACATCGAGCGGTAGACGCCGTTGACCGAAGTGATGGCCGTGGATGCCGATTTGAGCAGTTCCTTGCCCGAACCCGAGTCGGTCGGGGAGAAATCGAGCATCGAGTCGCTGCACGAGGGGGCTGATAAGCCGATCAGTGCGATGATAAGATATATTGCTTTTTTCATAGTTGTTTTCTCCCGTGGTTAAAAGTTCAGGTCGATACCGAATGCGATCACGCGCGACGGGGTGTAGCTGTAAGCCACCGATCCCGTGAAGTTATACTGCGGGTCCATGCCGTCCATGTGGTTGAACATGGCGATGTTGTCCAGCGTGGCGTAGATGCGCAGCGACTCGATGTCGATCTTCTTGAGCCAGCGCTTGGGAAGCGTGTAGCCGACGGTGATGTTCTTGATGGCGAAGTACGAGGCGTCGATCAGCGAGTTGCTGGCCGTGGCGTACGAGCCGCCCACTTCGAGCATCGGCACGTCGGTCTTGTCGCCCGGCTTCTGCCAGCGGCGTTTGGCGTTTTTGTGCCAGTTGTTGCCGGCGTACTGCACGTACATCGAGCCGTTGTAGAGTCCGTCGTAAACCCATCCGCCGATCGAATAGGTCGTCAGGAACGAGACGTCGATGTTCTTCAGGATCGTGAACGTCGAACCGATGCTGCCGAAGAGTTTCGGCTCGCGGCTTTCGTGGTAGTATTTGCTCAAGGTGGCCATCGCCACGTTGTCGGTGATGTACTCGTCGCAGCGCGTGTTCACCAGCGCCCCCTCGTCGTTGACCGTCTGGGTCCAGTAGGCGTAGTAGAGCTGCTTGCCCGTGGCGGGGTCCACGCCGGCCGTTTTCGGCAGGTAGAAGGTGTAGATCGGCCGCCCCACCTCGATGACGCGGATGTCCGACGTGATGACATCCTGGCCGCCCGTGAGCGAGAGCACCTTGTTGCGGTTGAACGAACCCATCAGCGTCGCGTCCCAGCGGAAGTCGCGCTTGTCGAGGATCGTTCCGCGCAGCGAGACCTCGAGCCCCTGGTTGGGCAGCGAGCCGACGTTGTCGTTGAAGCCCGTGAATCCGGTCGAGATCGGCAGCGGACTGTTGAGCAGCATGTCGCGCGTTTTGCGGTTGTAGTACTCGACCGAAACGCCCAGTCGGCCGCCGAACATCGTGGCTTCGATGCCGGCGTTGAGGTTGCCGTTCTTCTCCCAGGTCACCTTCCTGTTTTCGAGCTTGTCGACGAAGGCGCCCGCATCGGTGGCGTTGGGCCACGTGTAGTCGTAGAGACCCTGCCATGCGTAATAGGTTCCCAGGTTGTCGTTGCCCTGTACGCCGTATGAAACCTTCAGCGTGAGATTGTCGAGCCACTGGCGGGTGTTCTCCATGAACTGCTCTTCGGAGATGCGCCACGAGGCGCCCACCGACCAGAAATGGCCCCAGCGGTCGCTGGGATGGAAGCGCGACGAACCGTCCGTTCGCCAGCTGGCGTCGATGTAGTAACGGCTCTTGAAGCCGTAGTTGATGCGCGCGAGGTAGGACTCCACGCCGTAGTTGTGCGAATAGCTGTTGTTGTCGGTGGTCGTCACGGCGGGTCCCAACTCGTCGATCCCGCCGACGATGCCGGTTTTTTCGCCGAGGGCGTAGTTGTACTTGTAGCGGTAGTACTCATGGCCGGCCAGCAGGTTGAGGGAGTGGTCGCCGAACGTGCGGTCGTAGGTCAGCAGCTGGTTGAACGTGTAGCTCAGCGTGCGGGTGTTGGTCTTGCTGAGGCGTCCGCCCTGCTGGGCCGCGTTGCCGTGCTCCTTGTCGTAGACCAGCGTGCGCTGGTAGTCGGTGTAGTCCGTACCGAAGTTCATCGTGAGTTTCAGTCCGTAGAGCCGGGCCTCCTCCCTGACCGTCCCGAAGGTGATGTAGCTGCGCGCCGAAAGCGAGTTGCGGGTGTAGTAGGCCTTGTTGTTGTAAAGTTCGGCCTTCGAGTTGAAGCCCTGGGCCGAGGGGCGGTTGGCGTAGCCGTTGTCATCCTCCGATCCGTATTCGTATTGCAGCCGCCCGTCGGCGTCGCGCACGTTGTTGCCGGCCATGTCCTTCAGGTAGACGGGATAGACCGGGGCCATGAACTGCGCCGTGTACCAGACGTTCGACGTGCTTGCGTCCTCGAAACTCTGGTAGCTCGATTCGCTGTGGGCGAAGTTGGCGTTCATGCCGATCTTGAGCCAGCTCTTGGCCTGCGAATCGGCGCCCACGCGGCCCGTGTAGCGGGAGAAGTCGGTGTTCTGGAGAATGCCGTCTTCCATGTAGTATCCCAGCGATGCGACGTAGTTGGCGCGTTCCGAACCGCCGTTCACCGAGACGATGTGTTCGGTGCGTATGGCCGAATTGTCGCTGATTTCGTCCAGCCAGTTCTCGTTCCATGCAGCTTTGGCATCCGAACGGATCTTGCCCGTCGACTGGTCGATCAGCGTCTCCCACGTGTAGTTCTTGTACGGGTTGTAGTATTCGGGATTCTTCAGTCCTCCGATCTGCTGGCCGAGGTTGGCGGCGGCGTAGCGGCTCGCGCCCTCGAAATCCATGCCCGTGCCGTATTGGGCGCTGTTGCGCAGCGCTTCGTAGCTCATTTCGACGTAATCTTTCATGTCGACCAGGTCGTAGCGGGGGATGGCGCGCGAGGCGATTCCGACGTTGCCCTTGTACGAAATGCGGATTTTGTCCTTCTTGCCCTTCTTGGTCGTGATGACGATGACGCCGTTGGCTCCGCGGGCGCCGTAGAGCGCACCTGCCGATGCGTCCTTGAGCACGGTCATCGTCTCGATGTCCGCGGGGTTGATCGCGCTGAGCGACCCGTCGAAGGGGATGCCGTCGACCACGTATAGCGGTGTCGCCGAGGCGTTCACCGACCCGATGCCGCGGATGATGACCGATGCCGCTTCGCCCGGCTGGCCGCCGCCGGAGGCGACCTGCACGCCGGCTACGGTTCCTTCGAACGATTTGGTGACGTTGCCCACGACGCGCTTCTGGAGTTCGCCGCCCTTGACGACGGCGGCCGAACCGGTGAACGACTCCTTCTTGGCCGTACCGTAGGCCACGACCATCACGCCTTCGATCTCGGCGGTGTCCTCCCGGAGCGTGACGTCGATGCGGGTCTTGTTGCCGACAGGGATTTTCTCGGTCTTGTAGCCCAGGTAGGAGACGACGAGCGTGGCGTTGGCCGGGACGTTCGTCAGGGTGTAGTCTCCGTCGACGTTCGTCGTGATGCCCTGCGTAGTGCCCTCCACGAGAACGTTCGCGCCGATGATGGCTTCGCCGTTGGCTCCGGTGACTTTGCCGCTGACGGCGACGTTCTGCGCCCAGGAGGCCGTCGTCCATGCCAGCGACAGGATGCACCAGAGAATTGCTGCTATCTTGTTCATAGATGTACTCTTATTTGATGTTGTGCGTGTTGTGAATGATGGTCCAGAGGTCGCCTTCGGGTTTCGCTCCGGCGGGCAGCTGGACGCTCTCCATCGGGTAGATGAACTTCTCGGGGTTGGCGATGGGTTTCCCGGCGGGCGACCGGAGCGGTTCGTCCGTTCGGGTTGCGGCCTGCGCCTTCGCCCGGGCGGCGTCCGGAGCCGCGCTGGTGGTCGCCGAACCCCATTTGGTGACTTTGTCGCCGACCGTGTTGGTCGCCGTCGCCATGAAGACGTACGTGGTTTCGGGCGTTACGCCGCTCTCCCCGGTGAAGAGGATGGCAAAGCCGTTTCCGTTGATGTAGGGGAGGTACTCCTCCTTGAGGTCGTGTCCGAACTCTTCGATCACGGCCGGATAGTTGTCCGTGCTGACGTTCGCCAGGGCGCTCTGTTTGAAAATCGCGTAACGCACCGTTGCGATGTCGATGCCCTTCATGACGCCGGCCACGGTGTTGTGCGTCGGGCCGTAGTTGGCGTTGGTCGAGGCTGCGGCTGCGAACCACGCGGCTGCGGCCGTGCTGGTCTTCGTGGTGACGGAGTTGACGCAGACCGTTTCGGCGCCGCTCGACGAGGTGGCCAGCGTGAGCAGCGTGTAGGACGTGCCGGCGCTGACTCCTTCCGTAAGTCCGTTGTAACCGTCGGCGCTGTTTACCGTCGCCGAGAGCAGCGCGGGGTTGAACTGGACTCCGTAATTGGGGTCTTTCAGGAATGCGGCGATGGCCTGTTGGTCGTAGGGATCGGAGAAGACCTGATTGAAGAGCTTGGTCGTCAGCGTACGGTAACGGACGTCCGTCACGTCGTCTCCCTTCCAGTGGGTCCACACGGAGTTGGTCCAGCCGTAACCCGTCAGGGCGAGGTAGGCGTTGGTGATGTAGAACCGCTGCGTGAACCAGTCGCTGCCGCCGTAGTTCGGACCGGCGGAGTAGCCGTCGGCCGTGGTCTTGAACTGCGTGGAGGAGAGGTTCGAGGTGATGTTGCCCCGCAGGTCCATGCCGAAGGCGAAGATCACGTAGCTCAACTCGGGGGTGAGTCCCGTCATCTGGAGGCTCTGGGTTCCCGACTTGAGCATCGAGGCCATGGCCAGCTGGAGGCTGATGCCCTGCTTTTTGGCGTATTCGACGATATAGGTCTGGAAGGCGGTCATCAGCTCTTCGGGCGAATACTTGGCGAAGGTCGTGGCCGGGAGAATTTCATAATAGTAGGTTTCGTCGCTGGAGGCGTAGATGTCGAACGCCACGGCGTCGGAGATGATCGTCGTCGGGGCGATGACCAGCGGCGGAACGTCGGCGTCCGAGGTGACGAACGAGAGCTGTGCGGCTTCCGAGTTGGTGAAGCGCGTGGCGTCGGACGTCATGGCGCGCACCGAGAAGGAGTAGGTGCGGCCCTTGTCGAGTTTCGACAGGATGACCGTACGGTTTCGGGTGGTCGACACCTCCCCGCCGTCGACCGAGAACTCATAGAGTTCCGCTTCGGGCACTTCGGTCCAGGAGATGACGGTTTTCGACGCATAGGCGCTGCCGAGCGTGATCTTCGGCTGGGGAAGCTGCTCCAGATCGTCGGTCAGCACGTGGATGTAGGTGAAGGGGGATTCGGTGTATTCGGCCGGGTCCCGGGGGCAGGCCTTGGCCGCCACGACATACTCTTTGTGCCTTTCCCGACTGATGAATTCCAGCCGGCAGCCGGTTGTCGAGGTTTCGCTCCCGCCGTCGAACGTGTAGACGTAGGACCCTGCGTCGTCGACGGCTTCCCAGCGGAGGGTGAATCCGGTGGTCGTCAGGTCGCTGACGATGATCTGCGGCTGTGCGACGGGTTGCAGGCCGGAGCCGGTCTCCGCCGCGTCGTCGTCCGACGAGCAGGCGCACAGTCCCGCGAGGGCCGCCGCCGCGAATGCCGCGTATTTATAAAAGGTTTTCATAGGTTTGATGCTCTTTTGCGTTAGTGAATGTGTCATTCGACGGTTACCTCGATCGGTTTGCGAATGGCCGCGCCGTCCGAGACGATGATCGTCGTCCGGCCTTTCTTGAGGCCGGTGAGCTTCATCACTCCGCCCCGAAGTTCGATCTTCACGAGGTCGGGAACGGAAACGGTGTACCCCAGGACATTGGTGGCGGTGAAGTGGTCGCCCAGGTCGATGCTGACGGTGTCGCCCACGCCGACCCGCTGCGCCGGGATGCCGTCGATCTTGGCGATGTTCCGCAGCAGCTTGTAGGTGTCGAGGCTGCCGATGCCCATGTTGCCCAGATACTGCTGGTATTTGCCGGTGCAGTAGCGGTCGACGGACTGGGTGCTGCTCAACAGCGCCTGCCGGAGCATTTCGCCCGTAAGGCCCTTGCGTTTTTCAGCGCCGTAGTAATAGCTGACGGCCAGCGCGCAGGCTCCCGACACGTGGGGGCAGGCCATCGAGGTCCCCTGGCTGCCTTCGTAGCCCGAAGAGCCGTCGGCGGCCACGCTCGTGCTGTAAACGCCGCCGTAGGCGTTGCTCAGCATCTGGTCGCCGCCCGGGGCCGAGATCCGGACCCATGTGCCGTAGTTGGTGTAGTAGGCCGGGGCGCCCGTGAACGCGGTTGCGCCCACGCTGATCGCGTTGGCGTCGGCGGCGGGATAGCAGACCTCGCTCGAAGCGTCGTTGCCCGCGGCGAAGAGGACGATTCCGCCGGCCATCGGGCCTGTCTGGTTGCCGTTTTCGTCCAGTCCCGCATATTTGTTGAAGTACTCCATGGCACGCGAGAGCGCCGAGTAGGAACCGCGTGTCCAGTCGGTCACGGAGATGGTTCCGGCGGTGTATCCCCAGCTGTTCTGGCAGATCACGGCGCCGTTGTCGGCGGCGTACTTGATGGCGTGGATCTGTCCGGCCAGTCCGGCGCCCGACGATCCGGACTCCGACTTGCCGAGAATCTCGCACGACATGATCTTCACGCCGTCGCCCCTGCCCGAGCCGCCTGCGATGCCGCAGACGCCCACGCCGTTGTTGTTCACGGCGGCGATCGTGCCGGCGACGTGCGTGCCGTGCATCAGTTCGGCCGAGAAATCCAGTTCGCCGGTCTCCTTGGTGAAGTTGTAGCCGTAAATGTCGTCCACATAGCCGTTGCCGTCGTCGTCGACGCCCGGCGTGCCGTTCAGTTCGGCCTCGTTGACCCACATGTTGGCGGCCAGGTCTTCGTGGTCGTACTTGACGCCCTGGTCCACGACGGCGACGATCACGTCGGGATTGCCCGTCGAGAGCTGCCAGGCGGCGTATACGTTGGCGTCGGCGCCCAGCTGGCTCGTCTGCGCGAAGATGTTTCCCGTGTTGTTGTAGTGCCATTGCATCTGCTGCGAGCGTTCGCTCTCGTTGAACGGGAAGGGGACGTTGCGCACCTCGTCTGCAATGGCGCGGGTGACGCTCTGCGCCCCGGCGGCGGGAGATGCCGCGCGGCGGTGGTCCGAAGTTTCGGCGGCCAGCGAGTATTCGATGATTTCGATGTCCTTGCACGAAGAGAGCAGGCTGGCCATCTCGCTCGTCGGGACCGACGGGTCGTATTTGGCGTAATACCAGAGGTGCAGGCCTTCCCTGCGGGTGCGTTCTTCGAAACGCCCGCCGTCCGGGAAGAGCCGTTCGAAACGTACGGTGTTCACCGTGTTGAGGATGCGGTCGATCTCGTCGATGCCGCTGCCTTTCGAAACGCCCTGCGCGCGGCTCTTTTCCACGATGCCGGAGGCCTCGGTCTTCAGTTTGAGGATGATCTCGCCGCCGATGGCCGCCGGGGAGGCGTTGACGATGACGGGACCCGCGGTCTCTTCGCCGCCGCTCTGCGTGTCGTCCTTGGCGCACGATGCCGCCGCGAGGACGGTTGCCGCCAGGAGAAGCGATTTGAATGGATATTTCATAGACGATCAGTTTTTAGTGTTATTCCCGGATGCAGCGTATCTGTGCGGAACAGTCGTGCTCACCGAGCCTGTAATTGCACCAGTTGGGGTTGAAGTTCACGAAGTAGGCCGATGACTTCGTCGCGTCGGGAGTCGCCTGGGCGGTCCAGTAGAATGCCATGCCGCCCGTGTAGTTGCAGATGCTCACCGAGATGTAGTCCGTGTAGTAGATGTTGCCGGCCATCGGGTAGTAGTCGCCGGTGTTTTTCCAGCGGCGCCCGCAGTCTTCGTAGGCGTTCCAGTCCCATTTGGCGCTGACGCCGGTTTCGTCGTAATCCGCCGCTGCGCCGCCGTTGGTGATCGAGTTGTTTCCGGCGGGAATGCCCCAGAGATCGGGTCCCGGGACCTTGTAGCCCGGAGGGCAGGGGTCGAAAATGGTCTTTTCGGGACCCCACAGTCCCGGATGCGTGGCCTTCGGGTCTGTTCCCGTGCAGTACCAGTCGGCGTGGCCGTTGTACGGCGATTGCAGGTAGGTCATCGGGTTCAGGATCGAATTGGGAATGTTGGCCGGCGGCGTGGCGAGCACGGCGGCCTGCGCGTTGTAGACCCATGTTCCCGTTCCGTCGCCGATCGCGGTGTTCGGTTCGTTGTAGGCCGGGACGTTGTTGCCGTCGGTATCCGCGTGGTAGGGCGATCGCGAAGGCGTGAAGGGGTCCTTGCGGCCCCATTCGTAGAACATGCCTCGGTTGCCCACGTCCATCGGGGTGTTGTTCAGCGCTCCGAGGTTGCGGTCCATGATCACGGCGGCGACTTTGCCTTCCGAGTCGATGTGGTCGTGCGCCGTGATTTCGTCGTTGCAGACCCAGATGTGCCAGCTCCAGACGATGTTGCCTTTGATGTCCTTCACGGCGATCACGGCGTTGCCCTCCGAACGCCCCGTCGAGAAGGTCACGTAGCCGCCCCGGTAGATCGGCGCGCCGTCGATGATTTCGCGCGACATGGTCTTGTCGCCGTCGTGGCGCGATTCCCAGAGCAGTTCGGCGAAGGCGCCGTCCTCGATGGCGAGTCCGTAGTTGGCGATGTAGTCGCTGACTCCGTCGCCGCCGCCGTTGCCCTTGACCGATGCGTCGAATTTGTAGACGCCGCCGGTCCGGGCGATGTAGCAGTTGGCCGTGCCTTCGGCGCTCAGGTTGACGCTCCGTTCGGCGCGCTGTACGAGTGCGACCTCCTGCGAAACGGTCTCCCCGTTCTTCTCGGCGCTGACCGTGAGTTTGCCCGTCAGGGTTTCGGCTCCGGCGTTGATCAGGGTCTCGACCAGCAGGGCGTTGCCGTCCTGCCGGGCGACGGTGAACCAGTCGCCTTCGGCGGCGTAGTCCCAGCCGTCGGCGTTCGTCGCCACGGTGATCACGGCGTTGCCTCCGTCGGCGTCGAAGATCACTTTTTGGCTCGACACCTCCACGTAGGCCTTGCTTTCGCCCTCCTCCGGCCATATCCGGGTGGTTTCGGTGCAGGCTGCCAGCAGTGCGGCCGACAGCACTGCGATGCTGCATATTATCGTATTTTTCATGTTCGGGATCGTTTTGTGTTCGTCTATTCCTTCCACGTGGTGGGGATCTTGTCGTAGTCCGAGAGTTTCGTACATCCCGCGAAACTGCTCTTGGCGGCGGTGATCGCGGTGAGTCCCGAGGCGGCGGCATTCTCCGCCGTGCGGTCGTACAGGTGGTATTTCACACCGTCGACGACCGTGTAGGGCGATTCGCCTTCGAGCGACGCGCAGCCCTGGAAGGTCGAAGTCAGCGTCTTGAGCTTCACGGCTTCGTCGAACAGGCTCACCGGAACGCTCCTGAGCATCCCGCAATCGCGGAAGAGATTCGCGACGCTGGTCAGTTTGACGGGGCTGACCAGCATGTTCTTGCCGACCTCTTCGAGCGACGTACAACCGTCGAAGACCGAATTGAACATGGTGGCCGAAGCGCAGTTGAACACCTCCGACCCGACGCGGACCAGTCCCGTGCAGTCGGCGAACAGACTGGTGTAGGTTGAAATCTGCGTGGTTTTCAGCAGCCCGTCGGGGATCTCCCGGAGTGAGGTACAGTTGAGGAATGCCTTCTGGAAATTGAGCGACGTGCCGTTCAGTCCCGTGAAGGCGTCCGGCGCGATGCTTTCGATTCCCGAGCAGCCGGAGAACATCTCCGTCAGGGTCTTCGTCTTGGTGTTGGCTTCGAACAGGCGCGAGGGAACCATCGTGAGGCGGGGGCAGTTCAGGAAGCACTGGGCCACGGTGGTCGCGTTGACGTTCTTGGCGAAGAGCCCTGCCGGAATCGTCTCCAGGGCGGAGCATTCGGAGAACGTGTTGTTGAAGGCCGTCGCCCCGGTCAGTCCGTCGAAGATTCCGGCGGGCACGCTCTTCAGCGCCGTGGCCCCTGCGAAGAGGCGGTCGCATTTGGCCGAGGCCGTGCTCTTCCCGAAGAGGAGGCCGACCGATTCGAGGGCCGTGCAGTTCTCCAGGGCGTTGGAATAGGTCGTCACTTTCGGGTTGCCGGCGAACAGTCCGTCGGGCAGCGTCGTCAGTGCGGCGCAGTTCTGGAACACCTTGCCGAAGGTCGTGACGGAGGGATTGCGGCTGAACAGACCGGCGGGAACCGTTTTCAGTCCCGACGCCGCGAATACGCTGGTGGCGGTCGCCAGATTCGGCATCCCGGCGAAAATATCCTCCGGAACGCTTTCGAGCAGCGTGCAGTTTTCGAACAGGCTGCCGATGCTGGTGATCGCGGGTGCGCCGGCGAAAGCCTCCGCGGAAACGGTTTTCAGGTTGTCGCAGTCCTTGAACATCGAGGAGATATTCTTGCAGGCGGCGCAGCCGGAGATGATGTTGGCGCCGATCTCTTCAAGCCCCGTACAGCCTGCGAACAGGCCCGAGAACGAGGTGACTTTGGAAAGTCCGCCGAGGACGCCTTCGGGGATGCTTTTGAGCGAGGTGCAGCCTTTGAAGACATTGGTGAACGAGGTGACCGCCGTATTGGTGGCGAACAGCCCTGCGGGGAGCGTCGTGAGCGACGCGCAGCCGTTGAAGGCGTCGTTGAAGGCGGTGACCAGGGTAAAGCCGTCGAACAGCCCTGCGGGCACTTCGGTCAGCGAGGTGCAGTCCTTGAAGATGTTGTTGAAGGCGGTCTTCGTCACGGTCGTGAAGGCTCCGCTGCTTTTGAACAGCTCGGCCGGGACGCTTTGCAGTTCGCTGCATCCGGTGAAACAGCTCATAAAGGTCGTCACCTTGCCGCAGCCTGCGAACAGGTCGGCGGGAACGCTCTGGATGGCCGTTTTGCTGAATGCGCTCTGGAAATTGGTGACCTTGTGGTTGTTGGCGAACAAGCCGGCCGGGACGGATTTCAGGCTTGTTCCCGAGAAGAGCATGCGGAACGAGTCGACCTCGGGGTTGTTGGCGAACAGGCCGGCCGGGACGGATTCGAACGACTCGCTGTTGGCGAACAGCGAGTTGAAGGTTGTCACCTTCTTGTTGTTGGCGAAGAGTTTTTCGGGAACCGTCTTCAGTTTGCCGTTCGAGAAGATGATCGAACAGTCGGTCAGCTCCGTGTTGCGAGAGAAGAAATCCTCGTCGATCTGGGTGATCGCCGTGCCGGAGAAGAGCGAACCTACCGAGGTGATCTTCGTGCAGTTGTAAAGCAGGTCGGCGGGCACTTCGGTGACCATGTTGCAGTTCTGGAAGCAGTAGGCGAAGGTTTCCGCCTCGGTTGCATGGTCGAACAGCCCGTCGGGAACGGCTTCGAGGACGCGGCAGTCGGTGAATGCATAGTGGAAGGTGGTGACCTTGGCGAAGGCTTCGGTGTTGTCGGAGGGAATCCGTTTCAGCTCGCGGCAGTTCTGGAATGCGCGCGCCATCGAGGTCAGCCCCGTGCGGCCCCAGTTGTAAACCTCCCTGAACTGGTTGCCCAGTCCGTAGTCGGGGATGTCGTAGGAGTTGAGCGACGTCACGCTGCCCTTGACCGAGACGATGTAGTAGCCCGGGTCGGTGTAGGTGTGCGAGGGGTAGGCCGAGGTGACGTTCTCCTCGATGCTGCCGTCGCCCCAGTCGATGGTGGCGTCGATGGCCTTGTCGAACGGCAGATAGGTCTTCAGGCTCGACGAGGTGATGTCGATTCCGAGGATGAAGGCGTCGAGGTCCAGGCCGGTCTGGGAGACGGTGACGACCTGTTCGGTCTGGTTCTGTTTGCCGTCGCCGGCCGATACGGTGATGGTTGCGGTGCGGGACGATCCGCTCGAATTGGTCTCGGCGGTGATTGTAAGTCCCTGCTCGGTTTTCGTGGCGGAGAGCCAGTCGGAATTTTCGGAAAGCGTGTACTCCCAGTCGTAGTTGGATCTGATTCCCAACTCTTTTTTGTCGGATTCGGTGGGAGTGGGCGAGAGGGGAATGGTTTTTAGCGAAACGTTGACGTAGACGGCGCGGTCCTGCGTGACGCGGATCGTTTCAGAGACGGGATTTCCCCCCCCCTCGCCGGCAATCAGCACGAAGGTCGTTTCGCGGTCCTCGATCTCCTCGTTGGGGTCGAGCGTCATCGTGACTTTGTCGCCCTGCTGTTCGAGAAGCAGCCACGGGCAGTCTTTGGTTTCGAAGATCCAGTCTTCGTCGGTCGACTGCACTTCGAATTCGGCGGTCAGTTCGCCGACGGCGGGAATCTGGAAGTTGTTTTTCGATGCGGCGATTTCGAGCGTGCCGTACGCGTTCTGCGTGGCGGAGATGGTCGCGGTCTTGTCGCCGGCGGTAATGGTGATCGTAGCCTGCTGCTGCTCCTCGACCTTGTTGCCCTCGCAGTTCAGGACGAGCTGGTCGGCGACGTCGTCTTTCTCGATGGTCAGCCAGCCGGCGTTGACGGCGTCGTATTTCCACGTCGTGTTGGTCTGGATGTCCACGACGACCTCTCCGCCCAGGCTCTTGAAGCCGATCGAGGCGTTGCGTTCGTCTTCAGCGGCGAACCATGTGTTTTTCGACGAGATGCCCAGTTCGGCCGCAATGCCGGACGGTTCGTCGCCCGGGACGGGGTTGGTGTAGGTGATCGTCTCTTCGGAGCACCCCATCATGCCGAGCAGTAAAGCTGTCAGTGCATATAATTTTTTCATGTGTGCTGCGGTTTAATGTTTCGATACGGGAAAGGTGCTGCCCGAGGGCGCGATGCCGTCGGCGGCCCGGGTGACGGAGGTCGGGGCCGTGCCGGTGTCGGCCGGAATGTCCCAGTCCACGAGATACATCGTGCCGGTGGCGTAGTAGAGGTCGCCGAACGACAGCCACTGCTGCTCCTGGTATCCGATGATGCCCAGCGTGGTGTACGGCGATTCGAAACCGTTCAGGAGGATCGCCTTGCGGGTTTCGTCCGCGTCGTCGTTGTAGCCCTCTCCCAGCCTGCCGGTCAGCATGCCGTTGTGGAAACCTCCGCCCTGCATGTTGATCGAGTACAGGTAGTGGAAGCGGGAGACCGTCGGGGAAATCTCGCGGGTGTAGCAGAGCCTGCCCAGTTCGATCGACATGGTTTGGGTGTTTTTGTCGTAGGTGGCTTCCACGACCGTGCCCGTCAGGAACAGGTTCTTGATGTAGAAACTCTTGCGGTACTCTTTCTCTTCGACGGTGCAGAACGTACCCGTGCCGCTCACGCCGATCGGTTCACGGCCGTAATACCAGTTTTCCGCATGAAGTCCGTAATATCCCAGCATTTGGTAGTAGGGGTTTTCCTCGCGTGAGATTTGCGAAACGGTCACTTTGCAGGATTCCGTAGCGGAGCCTTTGGTCGCCCGGACGGTGAGCGTCGCATTGCGGTGGGCGTCGGGATTGCGCGGGGCGCCGACGCGTACCGTTCCGCTGACCGGGTCGCTTTCGACCGAAACCCAGTCGGCGTCGCTCGTGACGCTCCACTGGCCGTTGGAGACCACGGTGAAGAGAACGCTCTCACCTTCGGAATCCAGCGAAATTTCCTCCGAAGCGGTGGTGGACAGCAGGACCGTTTCCCACGAGAATGCCTGGTGAACGGCGATTTCCTGTTTGTCGCCGGCCGTTTCCACGGTGATTTTCGAGTTGCGGACATTGTCGGTCGTATTGCTTGCCGCGGAGATGGTCAGCAGGCCCTCTTCGGAGGCCAGCGTCACCCAATCGTCCGGACAGCTCACCTTCCAGTCGGAGGGCGTGGCTACCGCGACGGTGGTCGTTCCGCCTTTCTGGGCGAACGCGACACTACTTCGCGAGAGGACGATCACATCCGCGACCTCCTCTTTGTTCTTGTCGTCGCAGCCGCTTGAGGCGCAGAGGACGAGAACCGTCAATAGCGTAAAGCATCTTCTCATAAAAATTGGATTAGGAATAAAAAATGAATGGGTACGGTATCCCGTTTCCGGAGAACCGTATTTGCTGAAAATTGCATCGTGTGAAATTTTTGGACTTGTTTATTTGCGGCACAATATACGAAAATTTGCCCGAATGCTTTCTGGAAATCCTGAAAATATTGTCGTAAAAGTCTTTTCTTATTGTTTGTTTTTCGGTGTTATGCGTGTGTATAAGGTTGATTTTTAATGATTTTGAAGAATGACAGCCGTTTTGCGGCTGCAACTGTTTTGTTTGTCGGATATTGTCATCGCAGGGATATTTCCGGTCCGGTGAAAAAGAAGTGTATTTGTTATATATTGACCATTTGGGGCGTAAGCTGTTGAATGATAATTGATAATGTCCGTCCCGGCGGCGGTTCCCGCGATTTTCCGTCCGCGACGTCCCGATATTGACCGCTTTTTGTTACTTTTGCAAAAAGAAAAAAATGAAACTCGTCGAACTGTTAGCTCCTGCCAAAGATTACGCTGCGGCCGCGGCCGCCGTGGACTACGGCGCCGATGCGGTCTATATCGGCGGCGCGCGGTTCGGCGCGCGGCAGGCCGCGGGGAACTCCGCGGAGGAGATCGCCCGGGTCGTGGAGTATGCCCACCGCTTCGGAGTGCGGGTCCACGCCACGCTCAACACGCTCGTGTGGGACGACGAACTGGAGGCCGCCGAACGGCAGGCCCGCAGCCTGATCGACGCGGGCGTCGATGCGCTGATCGTGCAGGACATGGCTCTGCGGCGGATGGACCTTCCGGTGGAGCTGCACGCCTCGACGCAGGTTTCGAACCGCACGCCCGAGGGGGCGCGGTTCTTGGGCGAGGCGGGGTTTGCGCGGGTGATTCTCGAACGCAACCTCACGCTGGAGGAGATCCGGGCCATCTGCGCCGCCACCGCGGCCGAGGTCGAATGCTTCGTCCACGGGGCGGTCTGCGTGGGGTACAGCGGCCGCTGTTTCCTCTCGCGGTCGATGTCCGCGCGCAGCGGCAATCGCGGGGTGTGCAGCCAGCCCTGCCGCCTGACGTGGGACCTCACCGACGGAAAGGGCCGGACCTGGATTGCCGGGAAGCATCTGCTGTCGGTGCGCGACATGAATCTTTCGCAACGCATTGGCGATCTGCTGGATGCGGGCGTCACTTCATTCAAGATAGAAGGTCGGCTCAAGGATCTCGCTTATATCCGGAACGTTGTGGCCCACTACCGCCGGGCGGTGGACGAGGCGCTGGCCCTGCGGCCGGGGCTGGTGCGGTCGTCCGTCGGCGAGAGCGTCCCGGATTTCACGCCCGATCCGTCGAAGAGTTTTACACGCGGGGAGTCCGACTATTTTCTGGACGGAAAGCGCGCCGGAGTGGCGTCGTTCGACACCCCGAAGGCGGTCGGCGAACGGGTGGGCCGCGTGGCGGGCGTTTCGGGCGGCACGTTCACGCTCGACGGTGCGCACGATCTTGCGCCGGGCGACGGCATCTGTTTCCTGACGCCGCGCGGCGTGACCGGGACCAACGTCAACGCCGTGGAGGGTCGCCGCATCACGCCCAATCGCCTGGAGGGGATCACGCCCGGGGCGGAGGGCCGCCGCAATTTCGACCGCCGTTTCACGCTGGCCGTGGAGCGCAGCCGCACGCGGCGGGTGATTCCGGCGAAGGCCGCGGCGGAGGCGACGGCCGAAGGGCTGAAACTTACTTATACGGATTGCGAGGGCGTTGCGGCCTCGGCCGTGCGGGCCGTGCGGCTCGACCCGGCGAAGAATCCCGACGCCAATGCCGCCGCACTGCGTGCGCAGGCGATGAAGTCGGG
>OGZM01001576.1_pt1 | contig 17053 bp, 15 predicted proteins | sample 1576821 | NCBI WGS metagenome assembly OGZM01 (sample SAMEA3541491, study PRJEB24748) | human gut metagenome | biome: human gut; feature: human-associated habitat; material: faeces | place: China | collected 2012
TGTTCTCTGTTCTCTGTTCTCTGTTCTCTGTTCTCTGTTCTCTGTTCTCTGTTCTCTGTTCTATTATGCCAAATCTTTCGATTAATTTAGGATAATCTTTAGTTCCTATAAATTCAATTTCACTTTTTCCTTTAAAATTTAATGCTGCTGTTGAAAATAAAGTAATTACTTTATTAAAATTTATATTCAACAAAAATAATATTTCTGCTGGAAAATCTTTTTTTATTATATTAACTTTTATATTTTTAAAATTTTTAACATAATCTGTTCTTTCTCTCGGATGTAATTTTATATATATTTCTTTTATATTTTTTTCTATCAATATATTTTCATACATCTTGATTTTTTCTTCTTCACTTACTATTCCATCTTCTGATAAGGGTTGGGTTAATAAAAGAATTTTATTACTATTATTTTTTAAAATTTCAAGTTCTTCAATTTTCATATTAAAAATAGCTAAAATTTCTTTTTGTTTTTCCTTAGATAAATTAGTCCAAATTTTTTCTATATTTATTATCTCTACTTTTGATTTTATAACTTCAGGTATTGGTAGAATCCCTGTTAATATAATTTTTTCTACTTTTTCTGATACTCCTAAAGGTGGATAAATTTTTTTTATTCCAAAAACAAAATTTCTTTTTATTTTTTTTGAAAAACTTACTTTTCTATTAGCTTTTTCTAACTTTTCATTTAAAACTTGACTATTATAATTTAAAGTTCCATCTTCAATTGAAATAAAAATACTATCGAAATTATTAAAAAAATATTGTGTAAAATCAGTTGCATCATGTATATAAAATTTTTTATCTTTAGTTTTATTATAGAAAAATAATTTTATTACTCTGAATAATATAGTATTTGCTATATAATATACTATTTTTATACTTCTTATTTCTTTTATTATCAATTTATTTTTTAAATTTTTCATTATTACTTTAGAAAATTTACTTGAAAAAAAATAAAAATTTTTATCTAAATTATTTTCTAATAACAAACAAATAAAAAGACTATATATTGTATCTATATAAAAAAATTTTTCCAAATTTTTTTTCATTTTATATTTTCCATCCTTTTTTTCTAAGTTCTTTTTTCTTAGACTTTATTTTTTTTATTAACTTAGTATTTTTAAAATTCTTTAATAAATAAGCTAAATAAAACCATATATTTTTTTCTTTTAAATAATATTTATCTCTAACATTATAATTTAACTCTTTTACTAACAAATCATTTTCCAAAGTAAAAATATCATACCATCTTTTAAAACTTCCTATTTTTTCTTTTTTGCTTTGAGTATCTAAAATTCTTATTTTTTCTTTTTCTTTTATAAAGTTTGAAGTATTCAAATCCCCATGATATATTTTATTTTTATGAATTTTTTCTACTAATTCCATTATCTTGTCTATGTCTTCTATACTTGATATTTTTTCTCCTTCAACATATTCCATTAAAAGATAACTTTGCTTTATTGTTAGATTTTTCTTTACTAAAGCTGTAATAGGTTTTACTAACTCTTCTATTCCTAACTCAATAGCCTCAGTCGTATTTATTAAAGTACTTAATGCTTCACCTTTTTTAAATAAAGTTTGTACTTTTCTTTGTGGAATAATAACTTCTGAACGAAACTCTTTTAAAATATAATTTTTATTTTCTATTTCTATTTGTGCTACATAATTTCTTTTAGTATCTTTATAAACTCTTTTTATTTTATAGTTTTCATCTAAAATTATTTTTCCCAAAACTCTAGCATTACTTTCTGTCTGTGAAAAAAATATTTTCCAATCTAAATATTTTTCCTCTTCTATTTTCAATTTAATCTCCTTAAATTTCATCTATTAATTTTTCATACTCTTTTAAAACATTTTCTTTTTTAAAATCTTCTCTTCTTTTTTTCATACTTAATATATATCTGTTTCTTAAATTTTTATCATTTAATACTTTTTCTATTTTCTCTGCCAATTCTTCACTCTCTCCAACATTAAATAAAATTCCACTCTTTCCATTTTCTAAGATTTCTGTTGGTCCTACAGGACAATTTGAAGATATTACTAGTTTATCTAATATTGCAGCTTCTATTAATACAAGCCCAAAGCCCTCATATTTAGAACTATGAATAAAAAAATCTGCATTGTTTAACCATATATATGGATTTTTAAATCTTCCTAAAAGTTTAACTTCTTCAATTAAATCATATTCTTTTATCATATTTTTTATTTCTTCTTTTGAAGGACCATCACCAACAATATATAATTTTTTATCAATTCCTTTTGACTTTAAAATCTGAAAAGCTTTTAATAAAGTTTTATAATCTTTTTGTACTGTATCTAATCTTGATATAGCAATACAATAATCTTCTTTCAATAAATTTCTATCTTTTTCATTTAATTCACTCAAATCATCTTTTAAATTTAAAACTCTTGAAAAATTAAAAGGATTATATATTCTTAGTATTTTATCTTTTAAATTTGGATAAATATCTATTAACTCCTCTTTCATCTCATCACAGATAGCAACTATTTTATCATATTTTTCTAACCTTTTTCCAAATCTTTTAATCTTACTTTCGCTTTTTTTCAGATTAGGAATTGAATTATGTATCCATACCACTTTTTTATCTGCTTCTATATTTTCAATATATTTAGTTGCTCCAGCATCATAATCAATAAATACATCTATTTTCCCTAATTTTTTTATTAATTTCTTTATATTTTTACTTTTTATATATGTCTCTATATTCATATAGATATTATACATTAATTTATATAATATATTTTTTCGTCTTGATTTATAATAGTTAGTTTTCTCTATTAACTTTTGAGGTTTTAAAAAATAGTATGGTATTTCTTTAGGAATATCCTTCTCAAAAATATTGTCTTCTCCACAATCATCATCAACAACTAATGTTAAATTATATTTTTTTTTATCTATATTTTGTAAAACCTCTATTAAAACTCTTTCTAAACCACCCATTCTAAGGCTACCACTTCTTATTATCACATTTTTTTTCATCATTTTAATTCCTCTAACGCTTTTTTAAAGCTTTCTACTGATATACTATTTATTCTTTCATCTGGATAATCTTCATCTTTTATACTTATGTCTATTTTTTCTGAAGGTCCTATATTTTTTAACCAAGGTACTTCATGAGCAAAAGGAACAGAAGTATCTCTAAATAATCCAATTCCTTTTTTTCTAGTAACAAAGCATAAATTATATAATCCTGATTCAAAACCTATAAACAGTTTTGATTTAGTTACTAATTCAAACGCTTCCATTAAATTAGTTTTATCTACAAAATCAACTATATTTCTATTAGGAATCATTTCTAATATTTTTTTAGCGTAATTTTTTTGTAATTCTCCATTTCCTACTAAAATTATTTTTTCTTCTGGATAAAATTTAAGTATCTCTTCTATATACTCTTTCATTTTTAAAGGGCTACATACTCTATTTCTAGCTGTTGATCCAATTGCTATTACTACATCTTTACTATCAGTAGGAAATTTATCTCTTAAATCTGGAATAATCTCCTCTAAAGACACTTCTCTTTCTAAAATTTTTTCTCCAAGTTCTCTCATTTTATTTAAAATTTTTCTATGATCTTCACTTACTTTAAATGATTTTGTAAAATATTTATTATAACATCTTGTCATTTTGCTTTCATCTAAATTTCCAATTTTTTCTTTTGCTACAATATTAGCAGTAATATTGTCATTTCCAAACTCTAAATTTATATATCTTTTAAATTTATATCTTTTATTAATTTCATAAAACTTAAAAAATCTTTTTAATAAATTTTTTTCAGTTTTTCTATCAAGACCAATAACATTATATCCTAAAAATGTTCCTAAATTTTTATATTGTTCTTTCATTAAAAAATAAACTTTAGAATTATCTAATCTATTTTTTTCTACTACTAATTCTGCAAGCTTACTTCTTACTAAAATATCCCCTATTCCATCCATAGATTTTATTAAAATATTTTCTTCTGTTTCAAATTTACAAAATTTAAAAACAAAATTAATTATCAAACTATTTAATCTATCTCTTATGTATGCTTTTTTTAATATCATTTCAACTCACTCTCAAATTTATTTTTTTATAATTCTTCTTATTTTTTCTTCAATAATTCTTCTAAAAATTTTTTTATTAACAAATTTATTTTTCCAATAAAAACTATCAAACAGATTAATATAACTATACTCTCTATTTTTTAATACTCTTTTAACATCATCTTCTATTATTTTTCTTTCTAATTTTGACAGTTCCAATTCAGAATAATATTTTTTTAAATTATTTTCAAAATCTGTTATTTCTATTTTATTCACATTGCCTTCTAACCTCATTCTAAATATTAAATAATAACTTTTTAATAGATAAAGTCTCAATTTTTCAAAATTAGTCCCATTAAAATTATCACAAAATTCTCTTACTTGCTCATAGATAACTTTATAATTTTCTAAATGTTTATTTTTATCTCTATCATACATAGTACTATTTTTTCTATTAACTCTATAATAATAATGGAACTTTTTTACATATTTTACTTTTTCAGCTAAAAAGTGACTTTTTATTGTAAAAATATCATCTTCATGAATTATTCCTTCAATAAATCTTAAATTATTCTTCTCTAGAAAATCTCTTTTATATATTTTATTCCACACAACTGCTGAACTATACATGCATACATAACTACCTTTATTAATCATCTTATCAAAGAAAAAATATCTTTCTCCTTTTGAAATTTTGTTATCAATCATATTATAATTTAAACTATCTGAAAATACTATATCAGTATTTTCACTTTCATTGTATAATTCTTCTAACATTTTTTCTTCTATAAAATCATCACTATCTATAAAAGAAATATATTCTCCCTTTGATATTGCTAATCCAGCATTTCTTGCGGAAGATTGCCCTCCATTTTGTTTATTTATTATTTTTATCCTCGAATCTGAAAAATATTTTTCTATTTTTTTCATTGAATTATCTTTAGTTCCATCATTTACTAGTATTATTTCTATCTCTTTTAATGTTTGATTAACTACTGAATCTAAACATTTTTCAATATATTCCTCTACATTATATACTGGAATAATAACGCTTACTTTTATTTTTTCTTCCATTATTTTATAGTTTCCTTTCTTTTATTTTGTAAATCTTTTAAATAAAAATACATTAATATAAATAACATAAATTGAAATATACTTTGTACTGCACCATAATACCCCCATAAACTCCAAACTACTCCCATAACATAATATGATATCATTCCTGCAATAGCTCCAAATTTTTCTCCTTTATTTTTATTTACTTTTAAACTTTTTAAAACTAAAATTGGAATAAAAATAAATAGTTGTATAAAATATAAAATCGAAAAAATTCCTGTTTCTGCTAACATATTTAAATAAATACTATGAGCTTCTCCAAATGTAAATTCTTTTCTATTAATTCCATATAAAGTCATTCCATTTTTATCAGTATTTTCATCTGCAAATTTTTGAACCCAATATTTTGTTCCTCTCGCTCCTGCTCCAAAAATTTTATTGTTTTTCCAAGTATATATACTTCCCCTCCACATAATTCTTCTCAAATTATCTGAACCTGTATTAACACTTTTCATAGATTTTTCTATCGTTATATGTCTTACTCTTTCAATAATTGTATCTGGAACTACAAAAACTAAACTACTTCCTAATAAAAAAAGTAGCAAAACTTTCTTCCAATCAAAACTAAAAATTATTATAAAAATAATTCCTGCTCCTACACCTAACAAACTTGCTCTTAATTTTGTTAAAATTAATCCTATAAAAATAAGAATAAATGAAATAATATCAATATACTTTGAATAAATCTCTTTTACAGTTTTTATCTCCCATATTTTTCCAAATAGATACATTGACCCCATCATTAAAATTCCTGCTGAATAAGTTACATTTTTAAATCCTTCACATCTATAGTTTACATATGTTGATGCAATACTGTAATTTAATATGTAATCAAGTATATAATAAACAGCAACTATTACTGCACCAATTATAAAAGTCTTTTCTGCTACTATAAATTGCTTTTTCTCTTTAATAATATTTAGCATTAAAAATGTTTCTAAAAATCTTTTATTTACTTTAATAAATCTTCCTATACTATTAACTCCATCATAAGAAAAATTTGTCCAAATACAACCAAAAATTAGAATAAAAAAGAACATATACATTATCTTTTTTTCTCCAAATTCTATTTTTTTCTTCTTATAAAAAATTTGGAATAAAAAGCTTAAAATCATTAAACAGCTTCCTCTATTACTAGAATAATCACTAAAAGAAAAACCTAACAAATATAAAACTACTCCTACTATTCCAATATTTTCAATAATGATTTCTCTTTTATTTTTATCTTTAATAAAAGAATATATTAATAATAAAAGAAAGGGTATACCTATTATTAAATTTTTATCATTAACAAAAACAAATAAAATTAATAATACCAAAATTGATATTTTTTCCATTGAATTAAATTTTTTTAATATTTCTTCAATAACACTTTTCATATAAATTCTTTCTCCTTTTGCTTTAATATATTTTGTACATGCTCAAGCATTAAATTTTTATCAAAATCTTTTATGTAGTGTTTATCTTCACATTTTATTATATAACTCAAGTCTGATATAGGCGAAAAATATTTTATACTATTTTCATTATTTGAAAATATAGATATTACTGGTATATTAAAAGCAGAAGCTATATGTCTACTCCAGTATCTACACTAATCATAATATCACTATATTTTATTAGAGCTGCTGCATCTAAAATATCTTTAGTTTCTGGACAAATCATTATTCTATTTTCATTCCATTTTTTAACTTTATCTAACAACTCTTCATATCTGTTAGGCAATGTCATTATATGGACTATTATATTTTCTTTTATTTCTAACACTTTAAAACAACTTTCTTTTAACTCTATATATGATAAGTTCTTATTATCACTTCCTCCTAGATAATTAAAAATAATATTTATCTTTTCTTTATCGAAATAATTTTCATATTTTTTCTCTAAACTTCCTAAACATACCTCATACTTTCTATCTTTAACAATCTCACCAATTATTGTTTCTATCCCACTTAAACACAAATCTCTCATATGTTCTCCTTGAGATTTATCTATATACTTATCATAAATAGTTAATTCATCTTTTTTTATTCCAAATTTTTCTCTTCTATATGAACTTATAATATATTTAGGAGATAATATTTTTAGACCTAAAATTGATGAAAATCTCATTTCATTAGTAAAAGAAAAATATAAATCATATTTCTTTCTTATTAACCAAGTTTCATATAAAGAATTAATTATTCTTAAGGCTTTTATCTTTTTTATCCACTTATTTTTATTTCTTTTATTCAAAATTACATTAATATATGGACAATTTTTAAATAATGGAGCAACAACTTCATCTAAATATACATCTATTTCAGCTTTAGGAAACTCTTTATGTAATGCTTTTAAAAATGGTGTTTCACAAACCATATCTCCTATTCTTCCACTAGGAACTAAAATTCTTTTAACTTCTTCTTTTTTTAACTCTGATTTTACTTTTTTATTTCCAATTATTCTAATAAAACTTCCCCTTAAACTAAACATATTCTCTCCCTAATTATTTATAATTTTCTCAATCTCTTCCAACTTAAATTTATTTATATCTGATTCTTCCCCTTTTTTCACATCTAAATCTCTTGAAAAAACTTGAATTGCATCACTATAATTTGGACTCCATAAATTTTTATTTTTCACTTCTATATTTAAATCTTCTCTATATACAGCTATCATTTTTTTCTTAAAAGCTGCTGCAATATGAACTATTGAAGTATCTGGTGTTATTACAAAATCTGCCTTTTTTATTAAAAAAGCTGTTTCCATAATACTATCCAATTTTGCAAAAAAAACATTTTCTGAATACTCTTTTATAATATTTTCTATCTCTTCTTCACGTTTCTTCTCTCCAATTAAAAATATTACTCTATTCTCTTTTTTTAAAATTATATCAATTATCCCTTTAATTTTTTCTCTATTAAAATCTCTATGTTTACTCGCTGCAAATGGATTTAATACAAAAATTTTCTTATCTCTAAAATTATTTAATAATACTTCAACATTTTGCTTTTCTTTCTCTGTGAAATGTAAATCGTAATCTAAATTAGGATTCTTTATTCCAATCTCTTCCAAAACTTTTTTATAAACTTCTACAATATGAAACTCTCCTTTAGGAAAACTATAACTTTTATCAAATAATTTCCAATCCTCTCTATTTAATCCCATATTGTATCTAGCCTTACATAAATTAATTAACATCATTTGATTTACTCTTAACATTTCCGAAAAATCTATCAATAAATCATATTCTTCTTTACTTATCTCATTAGCTAATTCTTTTATCTTTTTACTATTTTTTTCATAGTTATATATCTTATCTATATATGGATTATTTTTTATTATCTCTTTAGCTGCTCCTCTTGCTACAACTCCTATCTTCATACTTGGATACTGTTTCTTTATTTCTCTAAACATAACAGTATTAACTACCATATCTCCTATTTTACCATCATATCTTAAAAAGAGAATTGATTTTATACTATTTTTTTCAATAAAATTTCCAGCTACTATCTTTTCTTTTTTTTCTTTTCTATCCCAAATATATCTTCCTATTTTTAATCTTTTTTCTCTCATATAATCTTGAAAAATTCTGTTTAATTTTCGTATCATATTTACCCTCTTTTATTTTTATATTTTTTTGCTTTGTATTGAGCATATCTAGGTGATATTTTTCTAAAAAAATCCAATAAAGAAGTTTTATCAATAGCAGTTCTTCTTATGTCGTATAGATCATCTGTAAAAATTCCAGCTCCTGTATCTGTTGATACTGCAAAGTCATATCCTGCTTCTTTTACTAATTTTTTAGTTTCCTCTTTTCTATGTCCATAAGGATAAGCAAATACAGTTAATTTTTTATTTAATCTTTCCTCTGTTATCTCTTTATCCTCTCTTATCTCTCTTTCTGCTATCTCTTTTTCTGCTTTATGAAAATCTAAGTGTGTCAAAGTATGTCCACCAAATTCTACCAGTCCACTATCTTGCATTTCTAGTATTTCTTCTGTTGACATCAAATAAAATTTCTTTTCATTGTCACTTTCTATTGTCCATTTATTGTAATTTAAACCTGAAACTAAAAAAATTACTGCTTTCATACTATATTTTTTTAATAAAGGAAACAATATCTCATAGTTATCTTTATAGCCATCATCAACAGTTAAAATTATATATTTCTTAAAAAATCTATTTTGAAGTCCTATACTTTTTAACTCTTCAAATGTAATTGTTTCATAATTTAAAAATTTTAGTATTTTTAATTGTAGTTCAAAAGTTTTTTCAGTTACAAAAAGTTTTATTTTTCCTCCAGCTCTTTTATTCTTTACAAATTGATGATACATTAAAACAGGTATTTCATATCTTTTTATTTTTGCATAATGATCTTCAAAATCTAAAACACTTTCTATTTTTCCATATAGATATGGTACTTTTAAAATTTTTTCACAGAAATTTAAAACAGTTTTTTCTTCTTTGCTATAAATAATACTTCCTTTATTAAAAAAACAAAATATTATAGCTTGCATTAAATTTAAGTTTTTTAATAAATTTCTTTTTTGGTTAATTCTTTCTATATATTGCTTCTCTTTATCAATTAATACTATATTCATAACTCATCTATAAACCTTTCTATCTCTCCTTTTACAATATTTCTATCATAATTTTTAGCTCTTTCAAATCCTTTTATTTCATATTTTTTTCTTTCTTCATCATTTATTAAAAAATAATAAAGTTCCTTTTTTAAGTCTTCTTTATCATTTTTTATCAATTTACCATAAATAGAATTCTTATCTAATAATTCTCTTGTACCATTATTTTCAACTGCAATTACCATTTTTTGCAAAACCATTGCTTCTATTGAAGTTAATGATAATCCCTCATTTTTTGAAGTACTTACATATAACTTAGATTTTTTCATATACTTATATGGATTTTGTTTTTGTCCCAATAATAAAATATCTTCATTTAAAGCTAATTCATCTATTCTTTTCTTCAATTTTTCTTTTTCTTTTCCGTCACCTATTATAATCAATTTATCTTTAATATTTTTTTCTTTCTTCAACTCTCCAAAAGCTTCAATCAATAGAATATGATTTTTATTCTCTGTTAATGAACCAACTGAAATTATATATTCTCCATACTCTTTTACTTCTTCATTTGATTTTTCTAATATTTTATCAAAATTCATAAAATTATTTATTTTTAGTATTTTAGGATCATTTAAATTCTTTTCATATCCTTTTTTCATAACATCATTTATAGTCACTATATAATTATATTTTTCTATATTTTTTCTTTTTTGTTTATTTTTAGGAAGAGTTCCCTCTCCAGCATGACTCCATCCAATTAAAGTTTTACTTTTTAATGGCAATTTATGCAAATTTCTTAATAAGCCCATATCATAATCTATAATTATATCACCAAAATTTAAATTTTTTTCAAATTCTTTTATTGCTACATTTTTCTTTTTCTTTAAGAGAATTGAATAATATAGCTTAGTAAAAATATTCTTTTTATTTTTTAATAAACTTATATCTTCCATTAACTTTTCTGAAGTTAGAAATTTATAATCAACCCATTTAGGAATTTCATCTATATAATCATTATTCTTTCCTTTATTCTCTTCTATTAAAAGCAGAACTTCATATTTTGTGGGATCTAAAATATTTAAAAACTCAATTAACATTTTTTCCTGTCCACCTATTGATATGTTTCCATTGTGAATAATCAATCTTTTTTTCAATACTTTCACCCTTTCTTAATGTTTTTTATTTAATTATATCAGATTATTTCTTCTTTTTCATCCTATTATATTAAAATAGACTTTTTTTATTTTTTATAGTATACTTTTTAAATATCAACTTTTCAAATCATCGTATGCAAAGGGGAAATAAATGAAGATAATAAGTGAACAAAAACGTTCTTTAGTCTATTTTAATGAAGAAGAAGATACATTTATAAAAATTTTTAAACCTAAATTTCTAAATAGATTAAAATATCTTTTTAGATTTAGAAAATATCCTGGTGATAATTTTTTCTACATCTCTAAAGAACTAAAAAAATTAGAAATAAAAACTGTAGAGATTCTTTCATATTCACATTATAAAGTAATTACTAAAAATATTCATGGAACTCCATTAAATATTTACCTAGAAAAAAATAGAGATAACAATGAAATTATACAAAAATACATTTATTTGGTAACTAAACTTTTAAAAAATAATATTTATAGTGGAGATTTATCTTTTGATAATTTTTTTGTAAAAAACAATGAAATTATAGTTATTGATTTAGAAGATTATAGAAAAGTCAAATTTTTTAAAAGAGATAGAAAAGAAGCTATTAGGAGACTTCATGGAAAAATCAATGAAGAGATTATAGAAAAAATAGAAAATAATTTAAAAATTTTAGCCTAGTATTTTCACTCTATATTTGCTAAACTATCTATATAACCTATTTTAAGGAGGAATTTTAATGAAAAAAGTTAAATTTATATATAACCCTTTTTCAGGAGAAAACCTTATTTTAACTCAATTAGATAAAATAATCAAACTATATCAAGAAAAAAATCTACAGATTATCCCTTTTAGAATTAGCCTTGATACTCCCTTAGAAAGAGCTTTTATAGATATAGATGAAACATATGATCATATTCTTGCAGCTGGTGGAGATGGAACTATTAACCAAGTTGTAAATCTTATGAAAAGTAATAATTTAGATCTTCCTCTTGCTGTGCTTCCAGTAGGAACTGCCAATGATTTTGCAAAGTTAATTGGTGCTACTTCAGATATAGAAGAAAATTGTAAAAAAATATTAAATAGCACTCCTAAAGCCGTTGATTTAGGTTTGGTAAATGATAAATATTTTATAAATGTATTTAGCTATGGTTTATTTACTGATGTATCTCAAAAAACACCTACTCATTTAAAAAATATCTTTGGTAAATTAGCTTACTATTATAGTGGAATAAAGGAACTGCCAACTTTTAAAAGTGTGAATATTGAGGTTGAGTCTGAAGAGATGAATTATTCTGGAGAGGCTCTTATATTCTTTGTTTTTAATGGAAAAACAGCTGGAAATATCAATATTGCTTACAATAGTGAAATAACTGATGGATTACTAGATGTAATTATTGTAAAGCCAGGATCAGTTGTTTCAACTATCTCATCACTACTAAAATTCTTTAAAGGTGAGCATTTAGAGGAAAGTACAAATTTAATACACTTTAAAACTGCTAATTTAAAAGTTAATTGTAAAGATTTTAGCAGCAATAATATTACAACAGATATTGATGGAGAACCTGGTCCAGAGTTTCCTTTGACAATTACTTGCCTTACTAATAGCCTAAATTTAATTTTTTAATAAAAATTTTTCTCAAGTGAAGGGTAATCTCTTCACTTTTTTATTTTCCCTTTTCTAATATTTTTTTATTATATTTTTTATATATTTTTTATATATTAAAATATATTTTTATTTTGTTTTAAAATGATATTTTATATTTTTTTATACTTTTGTTCGTTTTTTATAATCAATCGAACTAAAATAATATGTTTTTTACGAAAAAAATCTATTTTTAGTTTTTAAATCTCTTTTTTGAAAAGCTTATTACGATAGATAATATATATTTTTTTTATTACTAATATTGTTTTAGTAAATTCTTTCTCCTATTGACTATTTAAAAATATAGAGTATCATTAATATTAATAGGGTATCATGACAAAAGGATCATAGGAGGTTCAAAAATGGAAATGAAAGTAGGTATGGCTGAAACACTTGCTATATCAGTAGTATTACTAATGTTAGGAAGATGGATTAAAAGTAAATCCCCAGTTTTACAAAAATTCTTTATTCCTGCACCAGTAGTAAGTGGATTAATTTTTTCTATCTTTATTCTTATAGGACGTCAAACAGGAGCTTTCTCAATTGCTTTTGACTTAACTCTTCAAAATTTCTTGATGATTGCATTCTTTACAACTGTTGGATTTATGGCAAGTCTTAAACTTCTTGCTCAAGGGGGAGTTGGAGTTGCAATATTCTTAGCTGTTGCTACTGTATTAGTTATTTGTCAAGATATAATCGGAGTTGGACTAGCACAAGTTATGGGACAACATCCTCTGTTTGGACTTGTAGTTGGATCTGTACCTCTTACTGGAGGACATGGAACTGCTGGAGCATTTGGTAAAACTATCGTTGACTTAGGTGTTCCTGGTGCTGACACAGCTGGTATTGCTGCTGCTACATTTGGACTAGTTATGGGATGTTTAATTGGTGGACCAGTTGCTAGAAGACTTATGATAAAACACAACTTAAAATGTGAAGAAAATGATGTTGAAACTAAAGAACTTAACAAAGAAGATTCAGCTATTTCTGAAGATAAAATATTATATGCTGTAGTAGCTATATCTGTTGCTATGGGAATTGGAGCTTACATTCCTCCATTTGTTAAGGCACATACTCAATGGTTAATGAAAGGTGGATTATCTCTTCCTGCATATATTGGACCAATGTTAGTTGCTGCACTTATGAGAAATATTTGTGACTCAATGAAAAAACCTCTTCCAATGAAAGAGATTGACGTTGTTGGTAATATTTCACTTTCTATATTCTTATCAATGGCACTTATGACAATGAAACTTTGGGAACTTACAGCACTTGCTATTCCTATGATCGTTATACTTGCTATTCAAACAGTATTTGTAATGCTTTATACATATTTTGTAACTTACAATGTTATGAGACTTCCATTCATTGCTACAAAATATGATGCTGCTGTTATGGCTGCTGGACACTGTGGATTTGGACTAGGAGCTACTCCAACAGCAATTGCAAACATGGAAGCATTTACTTCTGTAAATGGATTCTCAACAAAAGCGTTCTTTATAGTACCTCTAGTTGGAGCACTATTTATTGACTTTACAAATGCTGCTGTAATTACAATATTTATTAATATGTTCTCTTAATATTAAAAAATAGCTACATAAATTAAATACTTGATTGGGGGGAATTAAATTATGAACAATAATTTTAACATTGGAGTATTTGATTCTGGTGTTGGGGGAACAACTGTTTTAAAGGAAATCATCAATGCTTTACCTAATGAAAATATTCTTTACTATGGAGATAATGGAAATGCTCCATATGGAGAAAGAACATTAGAAGATATACAAAGATTATGTCTAAAAATTATGGAATTTTTTAAAGTTAATAATTGTAAAGCTGTGGTTATAGCTTGTAATACAGCTACTGCTGCTTCATTAGAGATAATCAATGAAAGATATAATATTCCTGTTATAGGAGTTATTAATCCAGGAGCTAAATCAGCTATTAATGCAAGTAAAAGTAGAAATATTGGGGTTCTATCTACTCCATTTACTGCTAAATCAAATGCTTATGCTAATGCTATTAAAAAACTAGATGATAGTATTACAGTGTATCAAGAGGGTTGCTCTGAATTATGTCCTATGATAGAAAATTCTTGGGAAACTTATGAAAATAGAGAAGAGATTCTAAAAAATCATATTTCAACTTTCCCTGAAACTGTGGATACTGTAGTATTAGGATGTACTCATTATCCTATTATTAGAGAAGATATAGCTAAGCTATTTACTAAAACAATTGTAGATCCAGCAAAAGAAACTGCTATTGAACTACAAAAAACTTTAGAAAAGCTTAATCTTCTTAATTCATCAACTGAAAAAGGAAAGATTGATTTCTTTGTAAGTGGTGAGATTGAAAAATTTAAAAAAGTTGCTGAAAAATTTTTAGGGTTTAAAATAGATAACATTTATCAAGTTGACAAGTAATATTTAAAGATTTAAAGAGCCGAGAAATTAATCTCGGCTCTTTTCGTATCTAATCTTTCTTTATTTTTTCTATTGTAAATCCTGTAAATCCATAAATTATAGATAGAATAGGTGAAATCAAATTAAAGAAGCAATATGGTACATATACCCAAGGACCTACTCCTAAAGCACTCATCATAAATGCTCCACAAGTATTCCAAGGTACAAGTGGTGATGACATTGTTCCTGAATCCTCTAAAGCTCTTGATAAGTTTTTAGCAGCTAATCCTCTCTCTTCATAACTTTCTTTAAACATTCTTCCTGGTATAACTATTGATAGATATTGATCTCCTGCTACATTATTAACAAATATAGGTGTAAGTATAGTAGCTAAAATCAACTTTCCATCAGTATTAGCAAATTTCAGAATTTCTTGAGCTATTCTTCCTAACATTCCTGATTTTTCCATAATTCCACCAAAAGTCATAGCACACAATATTAGTGAAACTGTCCACATCATTGAATCAAGTCCACCTCTTGTAAGTAACTCATCTACCATTGGCATCCCTGTATTACCTACATATCCATAATGTAGTGAGTAAAGAGCCTCTTTTAAACTAGCTCCTTGTACTAAAACTGCTGCTCCAGATCCTATTAATGATCCTATAAATAGCCCTGGTATTGCTGGAACTTTCATTATTACCATTCCTATTACAAAAGCTGGAATTAAAAGTAAAAACGGATTTATATTAAATGCACCTGATAAAGTATCTAAAATCTCATTTATCTGTGCAGTATCAACCTCTCCCCCTGCTGTTTTTTTCAAACCTAATATTACAAATGAAATAAGGGTAATTGTATATGCTGGTACTGTTGTATATAGCATATGTTTTATATGTTCAAACAGATTCGAGCCTGCCATAGCTGGTGCTAATGTTGTTGTATCAGACATTGGGGACAGCTTATCTCCAAAGTATGCTCCTGATATAATAGCCCCTGCTATTATCGGTCTAGGAAGTCCTAATCCCTCTCCTATTCCTACCAATGCAATTCCTACCGTGGATGCAGTACTCCACGAACTTCCTGTAGCTATAGATACTATTGAACATATAACCACAGTAACTGGTAAAAATACAGTTGGGTGTATTATCTTTAGTCCATAATATATCATTGTTGGAACTACTCCTGATAAAATCCAACTTCCAATAACCATTCCAATTATCATTAGAATTAATATAGCTCTCATAGACATCTTTATCGTGTCTACGACACCGTCTTCCAATTCATTCCAAGTTGCACAACCAGAAACTTTTGCTACTAATGCTGCAAAAATAGCTGAGATAAAAATTGGAATATGCACATCAAGTTTTGCAACTTGAACAGAATAATAAAGTGTTACTACCAAGAAAACTACTGGTAGCAGTGCATAATAAAGTGTTACCTGTTTCTTTTTCATTTCTCTTCTATCAACTCCCTTTGTTTTTAATTTATATCAAACATTAATATACGTTATATGGTTATAAATGTCAATAAAAATTTCTTTTTATTTTAAGCACTTTTTTCCATTAGATGATGATCTTTTTTTCTGTCTTCCATATATGTATCTTTCATGCTTTCAATCAGCTCTTCATACTGATCTTCATTTAGTTTTAAATTTTCTATCAACAGTGATACTCCATTCTTTTTAGAGTAATTAAATTCTGTTGCATAAAAGCTTACTGTAATTTCATTTTCAATCTCTCCTATTGCAATATAGAAATCTGATTCCTCCTTAGTTTTACACGAAAATAGATATTTTAATGATTCAAATCTATATTTTTCCAACTGAACTTTTAACCACTCTATATCTCCAGCAAATCTATAATAAAAACACATTTTATCATCTATATCAAAATTATTCTCATGTTGCTGGAATTTATACAGTATTATCCCTCCTACAATAATAGCTATCACAATTATAAGTACTATATTGATTTCCATAATTTTTTCTCCTTTATAAGTATGTGTATTCTAAAAAATTATTATAACATTCCTAAATATTTTTTCAAGATAATTTTTTACATTTAATTTTTTTCTCTACTAAACTATAATTTATCATTCTAATTTACGTTTACAAAACTTATAATTTTTAAC
>OGZM01001590.1_pt1 | contig 16903 bp, 12 predicted proteins | sample 1576821 | NCBI WGS metagenome assembly OGZM01 (sample SAMEA3541491, study PRJEB24748) | human gut metagenome | biome: human gut; feature: human-associated habitat; material: faeces | place: China | collected 2012
ACCGGCATATTGCGTTGCCCGCACGGTGAAACCATTCGTGCTCGTCACCGAAGAGTTCTCAATGATTGCACCAATCTGTGCACCGACAAAGCCGCCGGCCTGCGGGTTGTCCTTGTTGCCGATCACCACGTTCTTTTTGAACCCGTTCACCGAACTATTCGAGATAACCGGGTTGTAGTAGCCCACCGGAATCAAGGCATTCAGCCCGAGCGTGCCGGACAGCAACCAGTCCACCAAATCGCCCAGCCCGAGGAACGGGATGACACCCAAGATCTTCGAGAGTACATTGGTGAGCGCTCCTACGATGCCGGAGACTGCATCGTATCGGGTTGCGCCCTCAACATATCCCACGAAACCACCGGTCATACGGCTTACGCTAGATACCGAAACATCTGCTACCTCGCAGTCCGTAACCTTGGTGTCCCCGTAGATACGGCCGGCAAATGCACCCGTGGCGAGGTTGGAAGGATTGTCTTTGTGCAGGGTGAGCAGATCTTGAAGATTGAGGTCAAGATCTACTTGTCCGAATGTCAATAGTTTTAACGCCTTCAACAGTGTGTCGAGCAGTAATCCCACTGCCGAAGTGAGCATACCGAGCAAGGTCGGCGGAATATACGATTCACTCGTATGATTCGTCACCGACACATCCTGCAGCTTGAGGTTCGACACCACGGCCGTACCGGCGCTGCCCAGACTGTTGCTGTTCATCACGGTCTTGTTCGTGATCGAGGCGAAGAAGCCGATGCCCTGCTGCTTGCTGACATCCAGCTGGTCGCCTTTGACATTAGAGACCATATCTTTCTGATTGACGACCACATGGCTGATGACCGGCCGAGCTGCGGTAGCGTGAACCACGCTTGCGCCATCGGCCCCAACAGCCTTCCACAGGCTGGCTTCGGTGTCGCCGTCATTGGAGACCGCACCGAGCATAGTGCCGGAGAACATGAGCGGAGTCCACTCGGTGTTGTCGGTATCCGCCGCGTTCTTGGACAGGTCGATGTCACGGAAGATCAGGTAGTTGGCGTCTGCGGAATAGGTCAGGCCGGTGTTGGCAGCGGAGTAGTCCGTTTGCGTGCCATCAGCACCCACGCCGTAATACTTGGTGCGGGTCCTGTTGACGCTTAACGCCGTGCATGCCAGCAGTGGACTGTCGTGGTCGGAGGCATCAGTATCGCGCAAAATATCTGAATCGGAGAGATCGGCGTCACCGGCGTATTCGGAAGACGGCGTGCCGTCCACCCACTGATAATTGAGGGCTCCTTGCTGCATGCAAGTCTGCGTGACCTTGTTGATGCGGCCAATAACCTTCTTGCCAGAACCAATCGCACGCAGCTGCTGCTCGTTACCAATCAGGATGTAGGTCTTGCCGTTGATCTCCTTGGTGACCTGACCCTCAAAGTCACGGCCGCCAAGCGCCGTCGCGGCGACCTGCACATCGGCCTTCGCCGGCGATTGATCCGTCGCATTTGAGGAATCGTTCTTGGCATCTTGAGAAGAAGCATCGTTTGGAGCCTGCGTTTGGGCTCCATCATTAGTGGAATTGCCAGCGGTAGCTTCTGCTGAGTCGTCCGCCTTATTGCCTGCCTCACCATTTGAGGATTCGGAAGAATCACCAGTAGTAGAAGATGAAGGAGATGAATCCTGCTGTGCGTCTTGATTCGTTTCGGAAGGTGTTGGCGCACCGTTTGATGTATTGGCCTCTTCTGACGTCTTATCGTCAACGTTGACATTGCGGGCAGAAGGAGCAGCTACGACAGTATTACCCCCCCTCTCCAGAAATTACGGCGTTAGGAGAGCTACTCACATCGTCTATATTCTGAGCATATGCTGCAGGCACCATGCACACGATGGACAAGGAAACAGCAATAACCGAAGCAAGGCAACGCTTCAAAGACAGGCACTGCCGTCCAGATTCCTGTTCCGTTCCTCCGTTAAACCCGCAACGGACGAACTTCAATTCCGAGCTCATTGTCTCCCCTCATAGATTCGCAACCCCCTTTCGGGAGATTACTGCATACAACTATACGGAAGAGGTTGACAAAAGAACAAAAAACGTTCATTTGCTGGGGCCGGTTAGCGTATGTCTTTCTGAGCAAAAAGAAAAAGCCCCGCAGCTATGCAGGGCTTTTCCAACGAGGTCATGAGAGAGGAAGAGAACGACCCCGTTTAATGGTTGACGAAGCTTTAGGACCTCGCCAAATCACTCATCATTCCGCACTTTCAAGTTTACGCCAATCCCGTTTTCGATTTTACGCCGACAGCACTGCTGACGATTACACTTTCGATATTGAGAAATCACAAGAAAGCAGCAAAAGGTCATAAGAAAACCCGCCCGGGAAAGAGGGAAGACTGGGCGGGTTGAGGAAGGGAAGAAAAAGAAGTCAGCTATGAAGGGTTACTTGGCCGTCTCCTTGGACTTGCTCTTCGGCATAACCCAGAACTTGAGCAGCGGGTAGCTCACGATCACGGCGAGCAGGGTGTTGACCACGGAAGCGATGGTGCCAGCAATGCCAGCGCCCATGCCCCAACCCTGGCACAGACCGGTCACATAGCCCGGCAGCACAAGGTTCACAACCACGATGATCACAGCGAGGATCACGTACTTCCAAGCGGCATCCTTGAAGCTGGAGTCAGACTTGAACACCCACTTCATCTGCACGAAGAAGTTCACCACCTGGGCGAGCGCCTCGGCAAGCAGGAAGGTGAGGAAGCCGCCCAGACCGTTGCCCTGAGTGTCGTAGTTGAAGATCAGGAAGTGGAACGGCTGCGTCAGGCCCATGCCACTGATGAAGATGGCGGTGCCGATCCACGTCACCACGAAACGGGTGATGGTGGAGATGTTCGACAGCACGTTGAACAGGATGAACTCCCAGATGTTCGGGTGGTCCTTGATCCACTGGCGGATCGGACCGACCTTCTCAGCCGGCTGCGTTGCGTTGTTATCAGTCATTGTTCAGCTCCTTTGCAGTACGCTTGTTTGCGGATTGGTTGCGGAAGAAGCCGGCGATGACGCCGCCCAATCCGCGGAAGGTGTGTCCGTTGGCGATTTTGACGATGGCGTCGACCATCGCGGAATCGACCATGCCTTGGGTCATCTTGCTCATGGCTCGCGGAGGCATGTTCAGGATGAACAGGGTGTTGAGGTCCGGAGCGCCGGTCTTCTGACGAATCTTGGCCTCCTGCTTGGTGAGCGTCTTGGCGACGGTACGCGCCACGAAGCCCTTGGAATCCACCCACGACATGATCGGATCGTTCACGCCGAACGTCACCGGCTTGCCCGGTGCCACAACCTCATGGCCGAACAGCACGGCCATTTCGGCGTCGGTCACTTCCTTGACGTGGCCGCTGAGATAATGGCCGAGCGCAGTATCCGCGGCAACCGGATTGACATCGCCTGCGACGGTGTGCGGAATCGTAAGCGGCAGGTGTTCGGCGTTGTCGCCCACCATCAGCGTCCACTCGCCGGTTTCCGTCTTCCATTCGTTGCTGGCAGCGTCGAAGTGACGGAAGGTGTAACGGTCGAAATCGATGTGCACGCTCTTGCTTTCGTGTGCGGCAAGCGAAACCTTGGCGAAGCCCTTGAGCTCGCGATCCGGACGCAACACACCACCCTGCGGACCGCGCACGTACAGCTGTACAACGGTCGAACCGGCAACATCGGAATCGTTGCTGACCATCACGTCAATGCCGTTCTCACCAGCAGTGGCGGCACTGTAGGTGAACGTGGAGTAGCTCAAGCCGTAACCGAACGGGAAGCGCACGGGCACACCGGCGGTCTCGTAATAACGGTAGCCAACGAACGGGCCTTCGCGATAGATCGCATCGCGACCAATCGCCGGATACCAACCGGAGCTCGGGCAATCCTCGTAATGCATCGGCCAGGTTTCGGCCAAGTGGCCGGACGGATTGATCTCACCGGTCAGCGCGCGCACGGTCGCGGAAGCGCCGGCCTGACCCGACAGACCCACGTAAAGCACTGCGGCAACGTCGTCAATCCACGGCAGTTCCACCGGAGAGCCGGCGACAAGCACGACCACGATCGGCTTGCCCGCGCCCTTCAGCGCTTCGACCAGATCGTTCTGCACCTGCGGAATCGCCATGGTGGAACGGTCAAGGCCTTCGGATTCGCTGCGTTCGTCAAGACCGACGACTGCAAGCACCACATCAACGCTTTCCTTGCCAGCCAGCGCGACTGCGTCTTCCACGAGCACGCGGTCAGCCTTGCCCTGGCGGTCATAGCCCTGCTCATAGCCGGCAAGCACGAGGCCTTCGGCGTTCTTGACCTCTTCAAGAATGTTCTCTTCCTTGGTGGCGTTTACCTTGGAGGAGCCGGAACCCTGATAACGTGCGGTTGCGGCCATATCGCCGATCACCGCCACGCGGGTGCCGGCCTTGAATGGCAGGGTCGCGTTATCGTTCTTCAACAGCACACTGGAGCCTTCGGCCACCTTGCGTGCCACGTCGTGATGCGCTGCTGCGATATCGTCTTTGAGCAGATCGTTACGTCCAACACCGACCAGCTTGGTCGCTGCCGCGATTTTTGCGACTTCTGCGGCACGCGCGTTGATATCGGCTTCAGACAGAGTTCCCGCCTTGACCGCGCCTTCCAGCTCACGCACGGAAGTGAAGCCCGGAGACGGCATTTCCAGCGATCCGCCTGCCTTGACTGCTGCGACCGCGGAGTTGGATCCGCCCCAGTCGGAGACGACCATGCCGTCGAAGCCCCATTCGTCGCGCAGAATCTCCTGGAGCAAATGCTTGTTTTCGTGCGCGTAGACGCCGTTGATCTCGTTGTAGGAGGTCATGATGGTCAGCGGCTTGGCTTCACGTACTGCGATTTCGAAACCGGTCAGATACAGTTCGCGCATGGTACGCTCGTCGACCACGGAGTTGCTGGCCTGGCGGCGCAGTTCCTGGCTGTTGACTGCGAAATGCTTCGGGCATGCGGAGATGCCGTTGCTCTGGATGCCGCGGATCAGGCCTGCCGCCATACGTCCGGCGACGATCGGATCTTCGGAATAGTATTCGAAGTTACGTCCGCACAGCGGGTTGCGCTTGATGTTCAGACCCGGGCCGAGCAGCACGTTCACGTCAAGATCGTGCGCTTCGCTGCCGAGGGCCTCGCCCATTTCTTCGGCGAGCGCCGGATCCCAAGAATTGGCCACGGTTCCTGCGGTCGGGAAGCAGGTGGCCGGCTTGGATACGCCGATGCCGAGATGATCGCCTTCGCCGAGCTGGCGGCGCACGCCGTGGGGGCCGTCGCTCATCACGAAGCTGGGGATGTCTGCGCGGTCGTTGCCTCGCGAATCCCATTCGGATCCACCGGAAAGCATTGCGGCCTTTTCAACGACCGAAAGTTCTTCGAGTTCCATTGGTTCTCCCTTGCACTAACTCCTCGAACCCGCTTGGCCCTCCCTGAGCCTGCGCTGTTCTTGTTGCGGATGTTCTTGGCTGCATCGCATGTGAGCATCCGCCGCTAGTTTGATTGAACCAGCCTTTCGCCGCCAACCTGCGCTCCATTACACAACCTGTCGTTTTGCCCGCACAATCGGATATTCCTAAACTGATTTCGGAATCAAAGGAACTCACATGGCAGATACGTTTTTACCGCTCCGCCGCGCTTTCGTATGCGTTCCATACACACCATACGGCGTAGGAAATGAGTGGACAGATGGTGGCGGAAATAATCACGTCGGTCGGATAGTGCAAGCCGAGCAGCAATCGAGAACAGGCGACCGCCACGACAAGCGCGACAGCGCCGATGACCGCCCTGCGGAGGAACACCCGTCTTCCGTTTGCACGCCCGTCATCTTCTCCGTCGGGAAAGCGTTTGCGCGTGAAATTACGCACGGTAAGAATCATCATGACCGATACGATCACCGCGGCTGCCGTGTGACCACTCGGAAAGCTTGGATCGCCCGGCAACAGACCACTGCCGACGGACGTGATCGGACGGGGGCGTTCGACCAGCCATTTGACACCGGTCACGTACAGTATCGGCGCCGCCGACACGACGACATCGCGGATGACGACGCGCCTGCTGCCGGTAATACGCAAATCGACAGCGGCAAGCGCGGCGACGATTGCGATGCAGCCTACCGTTGAAAACAAATACGCAAGTACCGTAGAGCAGTCGCGCAACCCTTCTGGCAGCGCCGCTAAAGCCTGCAAAATATTGGTCTCACGCATTGTCGCGATTGCCGAATTGCGCAGTGCGACGCCAATCATAGGCACAATGCCGCACAATATGGCGGTTGCGATTACCACAGCCGTCGCTCTCGCAATACTTCCGTTCTTCATATGCATGATTCCAGTTAAGCACAGTTCACCATGCCGTTGCCGTGTGTTCACATCCGGAGTATCCCCGAAAATCGACGGATTATCCTTCAGGGCGCTTCCCCGACACGCGCGCTGCAGACGGCCGCGCAACACAAATATGGCATACCCACACGGGAAGTACCGCGAACGATGCGAGAATCGGAATTGGCGTTTAAGAAGGAGAGAAGGAAATATGACCGAACCAATCGCAATGACCATACGCCATATGAAAATCGAGGATTATCCGCTGGTATACGGACTGTGGACACGATGCACAGGTTTCACCATGAGGGATATAGACGATTGCGAGGATGCGATAAAGACGTTTCTCAAACGCAATCCCGACACCTGTTTCGTAACTGAGGACGATGACGGAAGGATCATTGGCGCGATTCTTGCCGGTCACGACGGAAGACGGTCACGCATCTACCACACGGCGGTCGACCCCGACGCACGCGGTAGGGGCATTGGCTCGATGTTGGTGGGCCGTGTGGTTGAAACGCTTCGTGCAATCGGTCTGCCGAAAGTCGCTGTCGGAGTGCCCACAGACAACGACGCCGGCAACGATTTCTGGGAACGGCAGGGCTTTGCAGTCCGTGACGATTTGGTTTATCGAGAACTGCCGTTGTAATAACGAACCATCCACGATGCCGCGCACGTCGCCCAGCCCACGTTGTTCGCGGACAGCAAGTAGAAGCCGGCCAGCATGCCGCCCCACCCATGGACACGTAGGCAGCGGAGGCGATGCCGCGGCCCAACGCGTTCATTACGTGGCGCAGCAGCCACGTGTCAAGAGGCCCCTGCCGTAACGGAAGTCCGAGAGGCCACCGATGGTGGATCGCTGTTCGGACGGAAGACACGGTTTAGGCGAGCGAGCTATGCCTTGGCTAGCTTCTTGTGCCTGAGAGTGTAAACGGCATCGGCGGAATCGGCGACACGCTTGGAATGCGTCACCACAATGACACATTTACCGAGTTGATGAGCGGCATGCCGCAAAAGATCAATCACCTCATCAGTCATTTCCGGATCCAGGCTGCCAGTCGGTTCATCCGCCAGAATCGCGCGGCCGGGCGCCACTAGGGCCGCCACTCGCTGACGTTGACCGCCCGACAGGTGCATGATGTTGCGCTTCGATTCCTCACGGCTCAGTCCCAAATCCTCGAGGATCTTCATATCGGCCTTGGGATTGACCAAACGCAGATTCTCTTCGGGAGTGAGATAGTCGATCAGATTATGGTCCTGGAACACCAAGGACACGTGCTCGCGACGGTGCTTTGAATAACCCGTCGTAGCTATATCCTCACCCTCGAAACGGACCACTCCATCAGAGGGGGCATCCAGACCGGCCAACAGGGACAGCAGTGTGCTCTTTCCCGCTCCCGATGGACCGGTTATCGCATACATCTTTCCGGATTCGAAATCAGCGTTCACGTCCGAAAGAACGCGGATCTTCGCCGCGCCATATGAGTAATTGACATGGTCCAATTGCAGACAGATAGTCATGATTAATATCTCCTAACGCATAGAGGAAAGAATGGATTTCGGGGATTTGGCCAGCACCGCGGCGCACGACACGGCAAGCGCAATCGCGATGACCGCGCATCCGAGCAGCAGGATGAGCAGCGTCTGTTCTGGCGGCAGAGCCTCCACCTGCAATGATTCAAGAGGCGCGACTCCAGAATCGTGCAGCAGAAGCGAGGACACGTATCCAGACAATAGGGAGCCCGTGCCCAGCGAGCACAGGGCTGCGACCACAGCCATGAGACCGGTTTCGATTGCGAACTGGGCGATAATCTGCATCTTGCCGATGCCGAGAGCCAGAAGGGTGCCTATCTCATGAATACGTGAGCGGATCCAGAAGACAAGCGCCATGCCCAGTACCAACACATCAGCCAAGCAAACGGACAACAGCACCATACGAACCAGATCGCGCACCGTTTCCACCGACTGCAGCACACCAGAAAGCCGCGCCGAGTCATCGGTGACGCCATACTTGCTTCCAGCGATTTTTTTCGCTTGGGCCACTGCGGCGGAGAGAGCCTGCGGATTATCCGAAAGACACCGGATCGTGCCGACCCGTTCCTCTCCAGTCAGCGCGGAAACCACTTGGGCACCCGCATAGATAAGATTCTCCGATGCGTCCGATGGCATAGGGCTCTGTGCCTGCACATTGCCAGAGAAGATTCCGGCCACGCGAACGGTGGAATCGCGGTCTTCCTGACTGAGCCGGAGTGTTGATCCCACCGATAGCCCATTCTCACGTGCGAAATCCCGGTGAATCAGTACGTTCCGGCCATTACCTGAAATGTGGTGTCCTTGTTCCAACCGGTACAGACCGCTTTGGAACTCTTCGGACAACGAGGAGTCAGTGGTGCCCAGCACGCTGACCTGCGTGGATAGACCGGAATCCAGCCGAGGACCATGTTCGGGGACAACCGGATGCGCTCCATCCACCCCTGCCAAGGTCTTACGCTCGTAAACGGTTTTTCCTACGCCGGGGATGCGCGAGAACCGGCTCGCTTCCTTTAGACTTGCAGGATTCTCGCCTGTGTCGACAGTAAAACCTATTCCCATGCTTCTGCCGATATCGTCGGACATTTTCTGAAGTGCCGTTGACACTCCAACCTGAGCCACAAGACTGGTGAAAACCATCAGCATCAGCAGTCCGATGATTCCGCTGCGTACCGGTTTACGCACGATTGCCAGCGTGGCACGATTCCACACGTTCATGCCCGTCATCGGAGCTCCGACAGGCTTCGCGGCGACTTGCGCAGCATCGGTATGCACGATATGGCGACGCATACCAGCATCACCGCCAGCAGGCCGAGCGACACATACAGTACGGCAGTCGTGTCGATCGATACCGTGAGCGAATCCAAGGTACGAACCGACATATTGGATTCGAGATCGCCGCCAACCTGCCCCATGCTGCTCAGCTCCTTCGCCGCGGAGGCGTTCACGGAACGGAGGGCCGAAGTGCCAAGCCATTGGGCCACTCCTCGTGCGCACAACCATCCGAGGACCAGGGACGGCAGGCCGATCAGAATCATCTCGGTTAGATATTGGGCGATCAGGGATGGCTTGCCGATGCCAAGGGACACCAGTACGCCCATCTCCTGACGTCGGTCGTTCATCCACAGTAAGAGCATGAGACTGAGAACTATCACGGCCGAAATGGTCACGCCGATCAAAGCGCCGAGCATCATGGAACGCACACCTCGGGCGGCATTCAGCATGCTCGACGTATATTGGTCATTGCGCGTGATCTGGTAGTTGTTCCAATCCACCGGAAGCTTCTTCGCCGCTTCCATGGTTTTCTCCACGTCGACACCCTTGTCCAGAACGAAAGTGGCATCCTGATATATTTCCTTGCCGGCCTTGTACTGGTACAGAGTACTTGTAGTGTCCAAATCGGTGTACACAGTGTTGGAGGTAAGTTCCGCGCGTCTGGATACCTTTCTGTCGCTGTCTCCTTTGAATATTCCAACGATGGTGGTTTTGACGGTTGCCGTCGAATGCGACTCATTGTCGGCATCATATGGATTGGCCTTGAGTGTGAGGGTATCGCCGACTTTAAGACCATTGGCTTTGGCGAGATCCTCATGGATCATCGACATATGCTTATCGGATGCCTTGAGATGGCGTCCTTCGACCATGCCGAGCGTGTGCGACGTGAACACATTGAGTTTTGACGAATCGTTTGTGCCCATGACGTTGGCCGTATTGCCGAACTGCTGTTCTTTCTCCGCATCGTAATCATCGCCGCCGGGGACCTTCACCACGCTGGCTCCCACGAGATCGGCGGTGGCGTTCTGCCTGACCATGTACGAGTCAACACCGGACAGCTTCGAGATTCGTTGCACATCAGCGGGACGAACCATTCCGCCTCCGCGAGGTGTCAGCATGCTGCCTTGCAGGTTACTGGCCAGCACGAATCCGCCGACCGCCTGTTTCTCAATCTGTCCGGCCTCATGTTGCGCTGCCCGAGAAACTGCGGTTGCGGACAGCATACTCGCCGTTATGATGGTCAGCACAATGAACAGCACTGCGGTGCGCACTCGCTTTCTGAGCACATAGCGCGCCGCTCGTGAGATGAATGTCATTAATACCCCCTGTGAAGCTGGGACCTTCTCATCCGAAACAATGAAATCTAATTCGATTCTTCGATTGGTCATTCGCCAAAATACATGGTTCACCTCGGAACATGGCAAGATATGCCTTGAGCGAAAAAACGAAACAACATTGGTTGCATTATGCTCCGGGACATCGGTCGTTTTGTTCATTTGACAAACTTTGAACGGCTATAAAACAGTGCATATACCAATGGAGGCCCCAATCGAAATTGGGGCCTCCATCAGAGAGAAAGGAAGGAGTGGCAAGTATTGGTTATTTATTCGGTCAGAATCTTGGCCTTCTCGTTGACGCTTCCACCGTCTCGACCGTCTTGACTTCCTCGTCGGGGATCTCACCGGCCGCGAGCTTGGCTTCGAGCTGCTCGACGATTTCGGCGTGTATCTTCTCGTTGATCTTCACCTTGAACATGAACACCAGCAGGCTGAGCACGATCAGGTCGAGCGGCACATAGAAGGCGCAGACTTCGAAGGTGTGGATGTTCGCAGAGGTCATATCGGCTGCAGTGGCGTTGCCGGTCATACCTGCCGCAATGGCGGTGAAGCCGACGATGCCGTTGGACAGGGCGCCACCGACACCTTGTTCAAGAAGGTTTTCAGCAAGTAAGATTTGAGTCTTTATCAAACGCCTCGGCTGCTGTGATGAACCGGTCCAGCAGCCGAGGCGTTCCCATATACGCCCCAGCCGTTCCCAAATCCACCTATCCGCTTCGCCGACTTCGTCCAACTTTCCCGACAATGCCATTGCTCAATGGCGACGAAGGATCGCAGAACGCATTGGCCATTGCCTCACGGAACGCCTGACGGCCAAAATCAGGCAGATTGACATGAACCAGACCGCTCATGATTTCGTGATTCGGATTCCAAGGCTTCAATGCGTTGATGTGCGAGAACATATCAACCAACGGCATCCGCGAAGGGCTCGGCGTTGACGGCCAAAGACACCCCTTTCATCACTTGAAACACTTCCGATGCCATGGGCATGGAACGTCGGATCGCATCCACCTTGCCGATGGTCAGCACTCCGGCAAGCGATGGTTGCGGACCGTAGGGACCGTCCACCACCATCAACAACGCATGGTCGAGGTCATCGTCATCTAACAGCAGCAATGTATCGCCGGAATTGGTGAGACGAATCCTGTCGCGCAACCGTTCGCGCGCGACAGGATCCCAGTCGTCCAATCGTGATTCCGCGCGGGCTGGGCGCTGTAGTCGTAGTTGCGCAACTGGGATAGGCGACTGACGAACCGGCTCGGGAACAGCGGCACCACCTCGGGCGTTCCACCCGCCTTCAGACGGCGCTGTCCCGCCCCTGGATACTGGACACAATCTGCAAGTTGCGGTCTACCTCGATACACGCCACCGACAACCCGTTGTCCGCATGGATGATTTCAGCACGCACCACGCGACCTGCGGCACCGTCTTGCTGAAGAAGATAAACACCGCCAGCCCGTCAACGCTGCGATGTTCCCTGCTAACACCGGTTACCGTGCCGTTGTCTTCGATGCCAAGGTACAACGACCCGTTTTTTCGGTATTGGCCAACGCCACCACGTTGTCCACGAGCTCATCGTCAATCTGAGGTCGGGATGCCTCGCTTGTAAACTCAACCGTCAGGCTTTCATGGTTCAGCAGCACAAGTTTACTCACATTGATACCGTTCCATAACCGTTTTCGATGTGAATAAGCTCACGGTCACAACCCACGATAATCGGCCACGGAATCACCGTAACGGCGTTATAGTGCTGTTTGTCGGCGTCGACAAGAGCCAGCGGCGCCGATGAAAACAACACCAAAGATGTTCAGCGAATTGTTCGCAGTACATGTGGTGTGCATCCGTTTCCTCGACGAAACTCCTCTTGTTCCAACCGGCAGGTCATCGTACGCCAGTTGCGAAAGGATTCGCCTATACATGGCAAGGTTTACCAAGAATCGTTGGACCAGCGCAATCATCCCCGCACTATTGATCCATATCCCAATCGGCACCGTCTATTGCTGGAGCGTGTTCAAGCAGTTGATCGCGGACCAGCTTCACGCCAGCCCCGCCTCCGTGGAATGGGGCTTCTCTCTCGCCATCTTCTTTCTCGGCATGTCCGCTGCATTCGCCGGGCCGATGGTTGAGAAAAACATCAAGAAATCTGCTCTTATCTCAATGGTCTGCTTTGTGGTCGGTTTCGCCGGTACGGGCGTGAGCATCGCCTTGGGATTCCTGCCCGGCGTGTTCATCTGCTACGGCGCGATCATGGGTGTCGGCCTGGGCATCGGCTACCTGACCCCGGTCAAGAACCTAATGCTGTGGTTCGCCGACAACAAGGGCCTCGCCACCGGTATCGCAGTCGCCGGTTTCGGCTTGGCCAAAGCCATTGCCAGTCCGGTGATGGAGTACCTGATCGGCTCGATCGGCCTGGTGAACATGTTCTATACGCTCGCCGTGGTTTACGCGATAATGATGCTCGTGGGATTCCTGCTCATACGCCGCCCCGCCGGCTGGGTCTATGATCCCGCGACCTCCTATGTCAGCCGCGTCTCGATTCTTAAGAAACCCGTGTTCTGGGGCATCTGGCTCGCCTTCTACATCAACATCACCTGTGGTCTAGCTCTTATCAGCCAAGAGAAAGACATCCTGCATGATGTGCTGAAGGCGTTCCCGCAGTACGCTCCGCTAAGCCCGAGCGCGTTCGCGGCCGCCATTTCCGGCATTATCGGTTTGGTGCTCGCCGTGGACACCGTCGGCCGCGTGGGCTTCTCCACGCTGTCCGATCACATCAAGCGCCGCGAAACCGTATATCAGGTGATTTTCGTGATATCGATCGCCGTATGCCTGCTGCAGGTTTGCACTAACAGTATCGACCGCGCTTTGTTGTGGGCCGTGTTGATGATGCTGTTCCTCGTCAACGCCGGATACGGCGGCGGCTTCTCCACCCTGCCGGTACTGCTCGATCAGCACTTCGGCACGAAAACCGTATCCACCACGCATGGGCTGACCTTGAGCGCCTGGGCATTCGCCGGCTTGTCCGGCAATCAGCTGGCGTCGTTCGTCGTCACGCACGCCCCCGATCAGGCGCACCGTTATGCCGCGTTGATTCCGGTACTCATCGTGCTGTTCATAATCGCGCTGATCAGTATTTCGCTGGTCAAGGCCGCAGGCAAGCGCGTCGCCGTCGCCTAGTCCCCCATAGGTTCGTGGTTCCTAGTTCGTGGGATTACAGCGGATAATCCCACGAACTGGGTGCCTGCGCCATCGCATATAAATATGCCCGGAATCAAGCCAAAACCTGATTCCGGGCATATTCGTCATCGCGTGGCATTCGGTTCACAGAATCAGGCAACGGAATCCCGTGGGCCGAAGCGTGCTCACGCGCTTATCACCGTTTGTCACACGCTTGTCACGCGCCGATGAGATCAAGCATCTGAGGAATGCTCTTCTTGCCGAATTCGACGGTCTGCTCGCCACCACGGTTGATGACGATGCAGGGCACGCTCATTGCGCCGTATTGGTCCTTAAGCTCAGGAAAATGCGAAACGTCGTAGGCCTCGGCGCGCACGGCAGGGTTTAGCGAGGCGAGGCGTTGGGAGGCGAGCACTGTCTCCGGGCACATCGTGCAGGTGAGCGAGACGAGAATCATGATACTCAGCGGGCTTGCAATGGACTTTGCCCGTTCGATCAGATCATCGCCCAACGGCTGACCAGGACCAGCCACGTTGTACAGGCCCAACACGAACGAATTAAATTCATGACCGGAAGGCACGCCATGGAAGGCGAGACCAGTCGGCTCGCCATCCACCACCATGCGCACGCATGGACGCGCTGCCGGCAGCACGCTGTCGACGTCGAATACCGCACGACCCGTATCATCCTTCTCGTACTCACCATCATCCACCGTCGATTTCAGCTTGCCACCGGACAGCGCGACCAACGCATCGATGAATCCCCGCAGTTCCGTGGACAGCGGCGTATCGTCCAGTTCCAGAGCAAGCGTGACCGGCCGAGACATGCGGCCAAAGACCACGTTGAGCTGCTGTCTGGTGGCGTCGGAGAACAATTCGCCGGGCTTCCTAACGGCGTTCGCCGCGGCATCGGCGTTGCGTTTGGTGGCGGGCGCAGGCGTAGGTGTAGGCGCTGTAGCGTCCAACGAGGCAGCATCTGTCTTCGTTGTGGACTGCTCGTAGACGCAAGAGACCGGGCGCTGTGGCGTCAAACCGGTTTTCTCGCTCATCCGCTTGGCGTACCGTTCCAACTCCACTGCGGCAATAGCGCCATCGGCGGTGGCAGTAACCACTTGTCGCAGGTTCTTGGCCCGCAGATCACCGGCTGCATACACGCCCGGCACCGAGGTTTCGAGATAGCCGTGCGTGACCACGTAACCATAATCGTCCAGCTCCACCACGCCGCGCACCAAATCCGTGGCGGGCACATATCCTGCGAACACGAACACGCCGAACGTGCCGCCATCAACAGGTTTCCACGTTTCGGTCTGGCCAGTGGCCCGGTTTAGGATCGAAGCTTCACGTAAACCACCTTGCCCGGCAGTGACACCTTGCAGCTCGACCTGGTAACGCACGTCGATTTTCGGATTGTTTTTTGCTGCGGCGGCCACCACAGCGTCGCAAGTGAAGTCCTGTTCCCGTACGAGAACGGTAACTTTGGAGGCGTATGTGGTCAGAAACACGGATTCCTCGGCTGCTGCGAACCCTCCGCCGACCACCAGTACTTCCTTGCCGGCAAAGAACTCGCCATCGCAGGTGGCGCAGTAGGCCACACCGCGGCCAGCATATTCGGACTCCCCTTCGAACCCTAGTTTGCGTGGGCTGGCACCGGTGGCGATGAGAATACCAAAAGCTTTCAAGTCGCCGCGCGAAGTATGCACGGTTTTGACATCGCCGTGCACGTCGAGGCCGATGGCTTCGGCGGAAAGGAATTCAGCGCCGAAATCCTGCGCCTGTTGACGCATGGTCTGGGTAAGCGCACGGCCAGTGGTGCGGCCAACGCCCGGATAGTTGACCACCTCATTGGTGATGGTGATCTGTCCGCCAAAATCATCTTTCTCGAGAATCAGTACGCGATATCGGGCACGGGCCAAATACAATCCCGCCGTCAGACCAGCGGGACCGCCGCCGATGACTATGACATCGTACAAATCATTTCGAGACATAACGACTCCCTTCGTGCCTTGATCTGGCTATTCAGGAGGTGCCCGGAGGATTCTCCTGGGCACCCCGTCGGATTAGCTTGACAAGCCGTCCGTCAAGCGACGATCACAGTTGACCAACAAGATCAAGGCTAGGTTCAATAGTGTCCTCGCCTGGAGTCCAGTTGGCAGGGCAAACCTGATCGCCATGTTCGTGGACGAACTGAGAAGCTTGCACACGGCGTAGCAGTTCTTCGGCATTGCGGCCCACATTGGAAGAGATGACTTCATAAGCCACGACCTTACCTTCGGGACTCACGATGAAGTCACCGCGTTCGGCCATGCCATCGACTTCGTTGTAGGTGTCGAGATCCTTGGCCAATAGAGCGGTCGGGTCGGCAAGCATCGGATATTGAATCTTGGCGATCTTTTCATTGGCGTCATGCCATGCCTTGTGCACGAAGTGGGTGTCGCAGGAGACAGAGTAGACCTCGCATCCAATTTCCTTGAACTTGGCGTAGTTGCGGGCCAGATCCTCAAGTTCAGTGGGGCACACGAAGGTGAAATCAGCCGGGTAGAAGAAGAACAGGGACCAGTGGCCGAGCACATCAGCCTTGGTCACCTCATGGAACTCGTTGTTCTGGAACGCGTTCACCTTAAAATCGGTCAGTTCATGCTGCAGGAGAGTCATCATCGGTCCTTTCGCTGATTGTCAATTATCGGGCTTCTGCCGTTTTCCATCGTAACGTGATTCTCTGGAACCCGCGCGGGCGTAACGCGTGAGCCTCATCACATCATTACTAACAGTCACGCTGACGGACCATGCGATGCAAGGGTGTTGTGGATTGGGAGCCTCCCGCGCGTCGCGGGAAACACGAACCGGAAGACAAAAAAAGGGGGTTCCCGGAGCGTCACGCTCGACGGGAACCCCGACGAAAGAATGCGGCGGCGTGCTACTCTCCCACACCCTCTCGAGTGCAGTACCATCGCCGCGACCAGGCCTTAGCTTCCGGGTTCGGAAAGGGACCGGGCGTCTCACCTGGGCCATGACCACCGCAAAACCAATATAACGGCCAACCACAAGGATCGGCCGGCAGAACCGGAACCATGCCACGATTCCGATCGTGGCGGTCCGGGAACCGGACAACGGACGCGAGCAAAAACGCTTCACCGGTATCGTTTCCGTGACCACAAGAAAACAATGCTCCTTGCCATCCAACGAAAGAAACCACCACAGGACGAGACCCAACCCACCACAAAGGAAAGGGTTGGAAAGTGTGCCGCGTTCGCCCGTTAGTACCGGTCGGCTCCACCCCTCGCGGGGCTT
>OGZM01001596.1_pt1 | contig 16864 bp, 17 predicted proteins | sample 1576821 | NCBI WGS metagenome assembly OGZM01 (sample SAMEA3541491, study PRJEB24748) | human gut metagenome | biome: human gut; feature: human-associated habitat; material: faeces | place: China | collected 2012
GGCTTAAGCATCCGCGCCACCGGAGACAACCGGGATATGGTGCGGGCGTCGTCGGTGAACCCGGTGTTTACCATTACTGTGGGACTCTGTATCTCCAACGCCTTAACGGCCCTTTCGGGAGCTGTGGTGGGACAGTACCAGAAATCGGCGGATATCAACAGCGGAGCCGGGATTGTGGTCATTGGCCTGGCCTGCCTCATCATCGGTGAAACGGTTCTAGGACGCCGGACCGTTACCAAGGGCGTGCTGGCGGTGATGATCGGCTCCGTGATCTACCGGTTTATCTACGCCGTTGTCTTTTACACCAAGGTCGTACCGGTGGAGTGTCTGAAGCTGCTGACGGCCGTCATCGTGGCTCTGGCCATTGCAGCTCCCAGCATCCGAAAGTGGGCGGCCTTCCAGCAGCGGAAACTGGCCGCTGGAAAGGGAGGGAACTGACATGCTGGACATTCAACGCATCTCCAAGACCTTCAATCCCGGCACCGTCAATGAGAAAAAGGCCATCACGGACCTTTCTCTCCATTTGAACAAGGGAGAATTTGTCACGGTGATCGGTTCCAACGGCGCGGGCAAATCCACCCTGTTCAACGCCATCGCCGGCAGCTTTTACGTGGATGCAGGCGCCATCACCGTAGGCGGTCACGATATGACCTTTCTGCCTGAATACAAACGGGCGAAGCGGATCGGCCGTTTATTTCAGGACCCTCTGAAGGGGACTGCCCCCAATATGACCATCGAGGAAAATCTGGCACTGGCAGCGGGAAACGGCGGTTGGTTTTCCCGCTTGACCCAGAAGGATCGAACTCGTTTCCGCGACCGGCTGGCCCTTCTGGACATGGGACTTGAGGATCGGCTGAATCAGCCGGTAGGGCTGCTCTCCGGCGGCCAGCGGCAGGCGCTGACGCTGCTGATGGCGACCATGAATCCCCCCTGGCTCCTGCTTCTGGACGAGCACACCGCCGCCCTGGACCCCGGCACAGCGGAAAAGGTACTGGAGCTGACGAAGCGGATCGTGGCAGAGGGGAACATCACCTGTCTGATGGTAACGCACAACATGCAGCAGGCTTTGGAGCTGGGAACCCGGACATTGATGATGGCTGACGGCCGGATCGTGCTGGACGTTTCCGGCGCTGACCGGGCGGGCATGACCGTAGAGGATCTGATCCACCGGTTCAAGGCCGGTACCGGCAAGACCCTGAGCAATGACCGGATGCTACTCTCCTGAACTTAATGATAGAAAAACACCCGTTTCTTTACGAAACGGGTGTTTTTTGCCGGAAAAGTTCCTGCTTTTTATGATTTCAGGACTTTTTGCTTACTTTTTGCTCTCAGCAACAGCAACGGCCACAGCGACGGTCGCACCGACCATGGGGTTGTTGCCCATGCCGATGAGGCCCATCATGTCGACGTGCGCGGGCACGGAGGAGGAGCCGGCGAACTGGGCGTCGGAGTGCATACGGCCCATGGTGTCGGTCATGCCGTAGGAGGCAGGGCCGGCGCCCATGTTGTCCGGGTGCAGGGTGCGGCCGGTACCGCCACCGGAGGCCACGGAGAAGTACTTCTTGCCGGCCTCGAGGCGCTCCTTCTTGTAGGTGCCCGCGGTGGGGTGCTGGAAGCGCGTGGGGTTGGTGGAGTTACCGGTGATGGAGATGTCCACGTTCTCGTGCCACATGATGGCAACGCCCTCGCGGACGTCGTCGGCGCCGTAGCAGTTGACGGCGGCACGGGGACCATCGGAGTAGGGGATGGTCTCGACGACCTTGAGCTCACCCGTGAAGTAATCGAACTGGGTCTTCACATAGGTGAAGCCGTTGATGCGGGCGATGATCTGGGCGGCGTCCTTGCCCAGGCCATTCAGGATGACGCGAAGCGGCGTCTTGCGGGCCTTGTTGGCGTTGAGGGCCAGCTTGATGGCGCCCTCAGCGGCTGCGAAGGACTCGTGACCGGCGAGGAATGCGAAGCACTCGGTGTCGTCGGACAGGAGCATGGCGCCCAGGTTACCGTGGCCCAGACCGACCTTACGGTCCTCGGCGACGGAGCCCGGAACGGTGAAGGCCTGGATGCCCTCACCGATGATGGCGGCAGCCTCAGAAGCGCTCTTGGCGCCCTTCTTGATGGCCAGCGCGCAGCCCAGGGTGTAGGCCCACTCGGCGTTCTGGAATGCGATGGACTGGGTGTCGTGCACGATCTCGCGGGCGTTCACGCCCTTGTCGAGGCAGATCTGCTCGGCTTCCTCGAGGGAGGCGATGCCGTTCTCGGCGAGGCAGGCGTTGATCTTCTCAACGCGGCGCTCGTAACCTTCGAAAGTAACAGCCATTTTCTATCCCTCCCTTTCTACTCGTGAACCGGGAAGACGTTGGCGACCGTGTGGGTCTCCTCGTCGGTGCGCGGGTCGATGTACTTGGCGGCGTTCTCCCACTGGCCGTAGTGGCCCATGGCACCGGCGATGGCCTCCTCGGGGGTCTTGCCGGCCTTGAGGGCGTCGGTGAACTTACCGAGGTTCATGAACTCGAACGCGATGATCTCGTTGTTGGCGTTGAGGGCCATGCGGGTCACGTAGCCCTGGGCGAGCTCGAGGTAGCGAGCGCCCTTGGCCTTGGTGCCGAACATGGTGCCGACCTGGGAGCGCAGGCCCTTGCCGAGGTCGTCGAGGGAGGCGCCCACGGGCAGGCCGCCCTCGGAGAACGCGGTCTGGCTGCGGCCGTAGACGATCTGCAGGAAGATCTCGCGCATGGCCACGTTGATGGCATCGCAGACGAGGTCGGTGTTGAGGGCCTCGAGGATGGTCTTGCCGGGGAGGATCTCAGAAGCCATGGCGGCGGAGTGGGTCATGCCCGAGCAGCCGATGGTCTCGACGAGGGCCTCCTCGATGATGCCCTCCTTGACGTTAAGCGTGAGCTTGCACGCACCCTGCTGCGGGGCGCACCAGCCAACACCGTGCGTGAGGCCGGAGATGTCCTTGATCTCCTTGGCCTGGACCCACTGGCCCTCCTCCGGGATGGGCGCGGGGCCGTGGTATGCGCCCTTGGCGACGGGGCACATGTTCTCCACTTCCTGTGAGTACTGCATGCCTCTCCTCTCTTTCGTAGTCGCTGCCGGACGCACGGTTTTGATTCCGATGGACCGGGCAAACCTGACATGCAGCTTTATTTTAACCCGAGTTGGGTCGCCTGCGAGGGAGAAGGTAAGTTGAAACGCTTTAATATGGGCGAAGCGTGGCAGGAGTGATCATGTCCGAGGGGCCGTGCCAACGAGGGACGCTATGCGTTGCGATCTTTGCAGGTGCCCGATGTGGAACCGTCTTCGTGCGCGCGCGCCTCCTTGTTCGTGCGTTTTGCAGGAACCTTGAAGGTGACACCGTCGGACTTGCGCGCGGCGTTGACTCGCGTCGGCGTGCTTGTTCGCTTGTCCGTCGGCCTGAACTTGACGCCCGCCGGCCGTTTGACCCCGCCCCAGTCACCATGTGCCACATGATGGGCGTTATGCGCGCGGCGGCTCCAGCGGTTGTAGATGCTCTCTCCTGTAGTGGAACGCATGCCCATGCAGGGGGCGGCGATGACGACGGGCAGCAGATACTCGATGGAGCGCCATATGACGAGACCTGCAGACAGATGCCATCCGAACATATTGCCAAACAGGTAGGTAAAGCCGACTTCGGCGCCGCCCGCTCCACCTGGCAGCGGAATAGCGTTAACGAGCAGCTCGACCATGGAGCCGGAGGCGAGGCAGACCAGCAGGTCGGCCTCGAGGCCAAACGAGCGCAGAACGAAATAGGGCAGCGCATACATGCAGCCGAGTTGGATCAGGGTAAGGAGCTCTACGATGGGGAGCACATGCCAGTTGGATGCTGCAGAGCGGAAAGCCTGTGAAAACGTGGTGACCTGCGTGGTGAGGAAGTCGAGGTAGCGCTCATAGCGCTCCTGGTTGAGGATGTGCAGCGTGCGCCCGATCTTGAGACCGAGCGAGCCAAGTTTTTGGATCGGTCCGGGTAACAGGCAGAGCAACAGCACACCGCCGACCTGGATGAACTTGTATCCGAACATGAAAATGCCGATCCAAATAACATCGAGCCCGATGATCTTGACGTCGGCGAAGGTCTCTAAAAAGTAGTTGCCGCAAAAGAGCAACATGATGGCGGCGAAGATGCCCTCACCCGCCTCATAGAGGGTGAAGCGTACGAATTGCAGGGCGGAAGCATCGGCAAGGGAGAGTCCCGCGCGCGTGAGGCGGTAGATTTGCGACGGGATGACGCCCGCGCCTCCCGGGGTAAGACGCATGAAAAAGACGCCGGATGCCTCCACGCTCATGAGGTCGCGGAACCCGACGGGGGAGTCGTGGTCGATGACGACGATGGCGGCGTACGCCAGGATGCCGAAAACGTAATAGCACAGAAAGCACGCGACGCCCGCGATGATCCATTTGGGATTGACGCCGATGAGCGCGCGGATAAAGTCATCGAGTTGTCCGCTCATGACGAGGTAGGCGGCGTAGGCGACACCAATGAACGCAAGGAAGATGAAGGTGGAGCGCACCTGCTTCATGGAGGTGCTGTCGGCCTTGCGGTCCTGGACGGCGGAGACGTCTCCAACTGCGATTTTGGGGGCGCGGCGTTCACGCTGCTGCTCGGTTGCCCCGGGCGTTACGGACGCCGTTGAGCGCTCCTGTTCGCGATCGGTCTGTGACGTCATCCATGCCTCCGTGGGTACATCGTGGCCGCGCCGTCGCGACCGTGTACACAGTGTACCCGTCTGTCACGGCGCCGCGCCGGGCATGGGCTGATACACAAGAAGGTTACGCGCTGAGTATGCCGTCGAGCGTGCGCCAGGCGAGCTCGGCACACTTGACGCGCGCGGGCATGTGCGAGATGTCCTTGAGTTGGGCCGCCTCGTCGAGGTCGTCAAAGTCGTCCTCGGTGAGCTCCTCGCCGCGGATCATCGCCAAGAAAAGCCCGGAGAGGCGCTTGGCCTCCTCAACCGTCTCGCCCGTGATGAGATCTGCCATGATATCCGCTGACGCCTGCGAGATCGCGCAGCCGTGCCCGGTGAAGGCGGCCTCTTCAATGACACCGTTCTCCACGCGTAGGGAAAGCGTGAGCTCATCGCCGCAGCTGGGGTTGATGCCGTCATGCGTGTGCGTGGGGGCGTCCATCTCGTACTTGTAATCGGGGTGCGAGCTGTGTTCCATGAAGGATGCGGAACGGTAGATGTTACCCATTGAAGGCACTCCAGACGTGGTTGAGGGAGTCGATGAAGCGGTCGATGTCGTACTTGTCGTTGTAGAAGGCAAGGCTGGCGCGGCAGCAGGCGAGGTTCTCCACGCCGAGCCACGTGAGGAGCGGCTGGGCGCAGTGGTGTCCCGCGCGGATGCACACGCCGTCCATGTCCATGATGCTCGCTACATCGTGTGGATGGATGCCGCGGATGTTGAAGCTGATGGCTCCATGGTGTTGGTCCCAGTAGATGGACCCGATGATGTCGACGAAGGGAAGCTCGACCATGCGACTCATGGCGTAATGGACGAGCGCGCGCTCACGCTCGGCAATGACGTCATAGCCGACCTTGTTCACGAGGTAGTCCAGCGCCACTCCGGTGGCGTAAATGCCGGCGGCGTCCTGTGTGCCGGCCTCGAACTTCTCGGGCACGGGGGCCCAGACGGCGCCCTGCTCGGTGACGGAGTCGATCATCTCGCCGCCGGTGAAGACGGGGTCGGTTTGGTCGAGCAGCTCCGCACGTCCCCACAGCACTCCCACGCCCATGGGGCCAAGTGCCTTATGTGCGGAGAAGGCGAGGAAGTCGGCGCCGAGCTGGTTCACGTCGACGCGCATGTGCGGGATGGATTGGGCGGCGTCGACCACCATGTAGGCTCCGTTTGCATGAGCGGCCGCGGAGAGTTTGGCGATGGGGTTCTCCACGCCCAGGACGTTGGAGACGTGCGCGGCGGCGACGATTTTGGTCGCAGGCCCGATCTTGGCAGCGATTTCCTCATCGGTGATCCGACCGGTTTTGGTGGGGTAGAGGTAAACGAGTTTCGCATCTGCGGCGCGGCACGCCTGCTGCCACGGAATCAGGTTGGAGTGGTGCTCCATGATGGTGATGGCGACCTCGTCACCGGGCTTGAGCACGTGGGGCGCGAAGCCCTTGGCAACAATGTTCAGCGCCTCGCTCGTGTTGCGGCAGAACACCACCTCGTTGGCGCGGGCACGACCTCGCTCGTCTACCGCGCCCAAGAGCTCGGCGATCTGGGCGCGTACGCGTGCGATGGCCTCGGTCGCCTCAACGGAGAGCGAGTACAGACCGCGCAGGGGATTGGCGTTCATCGTTTCATAGAAGCTCCTTTGAGCCTCGAGAACGCATGCAGGGCGTTGCGCGGTGGCGCCGCTGTCCAAAAAGGCGATGTCCTCTCGCTGGGCGAGGAGCGGGAAGGAGCTTTTATACGGATTGAGCCCGATGTCGACGCGGGGCCATCCGCGACTTACCTCATCAGAGGCATCGAATACGAAACTGGAAGGTGCGGTGCAGGTGTCGCAGGTCACGTTGTCGGTGTCGATCACGCGATCTCCTCCTCAAAATCCGGGACGATCTGGTTGCCCAGGCGGACGACATGGGCGCGAATCGCGTCATTGGGCGCGCGTAGAGCGGCGTCCTCAAGTTTGGCGGAGAGGAACAGGGCCTCCGTCTGCTCTTGGGAAAGGCCGCGACATGCGGCGTAGAAAAGCTGCTCGGGACGCACATGGCCGATGGTGGCACCGTGGTTGCCCGCGACGTCGTCCTCATCGCATAAGATGGTGGGAATGGTTTTGTTGTCCACGCCATGGTTTGCCAACAGGACCGTCTCGCGCTCGGCGCCCTCGGCTCCCTTTGCCCCGTGGATGAGGTCGATGGTGCCACGTAGGCATTTCTTGGACGAGCCGGTGAGCACGCCGTTTGCGTCCATGTTGGAGAGCGTCTTGCGACCGCGATGGCGGATTACGTAGTTAAAGTCGCGCTGTTCGGTACCAGCGGCGAGATAGCTCGTCTCGACGTCGATGCGGGAGCGGTCGCCCCGGAGGTCGGCTGCGAGGCCTGTGGCGGTGAAGCCGCCTGCGAGGACCACATGACGGACGGTCACGCGCGCGTCCTCGTCGAGCACGAAGCCGGAATCCTCCATGAGCGTGACGGCATCGCTGGCGGTGACATAGACCGTGAGGTCGACGCGGGCGCCGCGTCCGGCGAACACACGCAGAGTGGAGCCCATGAAGGTTGGCTGCTCGGCGGTGGAATCGAGGGAGATGGTCACGGCGAAGGTGGCACCGTCCTCGGCGACGATGTCAACGCTGGCACCCGATGCAGTGCCATTCTCAGCAGTAACACGGATGTTCGCCTGCTCGGTCTCACCAGCCTCGGCTGCGAGGACCGCGGTTCCGCCGGCGAGGAAGTTCAGATAGGCGCGGGCGTTGATACCGATGCCAGTCTCAAAGTCGGCGGCGACATCACCGGCCATCTCTGAGAGGGCGGCGCGCTTCTCGTAGGAGGAAAGGGCGGGGACATCGAGGTCCTCGGCGCCCTTGTCCTTGCGCGTGGCGGCAACGCAGATGGCGCGGGAATCTGCACGGGCGTCGCTGCGTTCGGCGTCGAGGCGCTCCTGCAGGCGAGCGATGGCGCTTTCAAAACTCGTGGTGTTGTCCAGGGTGTCGCCTGCCTCGATTTCGACCTGGCATGTGCGCTCCAGGCCATCGGGGATCTTCACGGTGACGTCGTTCATCTTGAGCCAGCTCCAAGTTGGAGCAGGCATCGCACTTGCATGGCGAATGGTCATACCGTCCATCTTCATTATCCGATAGCCCCTTCCATCTCGAGCTTGATCAGGTTGTTCATCTCGACTGCGTACTCGAGCGGGAGCTCCTTGGAAACGGGATTGGCGAAGCCGTTCACGATCATGGTGCGCGCCTCTTCCTCGGACATGCCGCGGCTCATGAGGTAGAACACCTTATCGTCGCCGATGCGACCAATCGTCGCCTCATGGCCGATGTCCACGTTCTTGGCGCGGATGTCCATCGCGGGGATGGTGTCGGAGCGCGAGATGTCGTCGAGCATGAGCGACTGGCACGACACGCTCGCCGCAGAGCCCTCGGCGGCCGGGGTGGCGACGATGGAGCTGCGGAACGTGGAGATGCCTCCGCCCTTGGAGATGGACTTGGTCTCGACCGTGGCGGTGGTGTCGGGCGCGCCGAGCACGACCTTGCAGCCGGTGTCGAGGTTCTGGCCGGCGCCCGCGAAGGTGATGCCGGTGAAGCTCGAGCGGCTCTTGCGGCCCGCGAGCACGCTCATGGGGTAGAGATAGCCCACGTGGCTGCCAAAGGAGCCCGAGATCCACTCGATCTCGCCCTCCTCCTCGCAGCGGGCGCGCTTGGTGTTGAGGTTGTACATGTTCTTCGACCAGTTCTCGATGGTCGAATAGCGCAGGTGCGCGCGCTTGCCCACGAAGAGCTCGACCGCGCCCGCGTGGAGGTTCGCGACGTTGTACTTGGGCGCCGAGCAACCCTCGATGAAGTGCAGATCGGCGTCGTCCTCGACGATGATGAGCGTGTGCTCGAACTGGCCCGCGCCCGCGGCGTTGAGGCGGAAGTAGCTCTGCAGCGGGAAGTCGAGCTTGACGCCCTTGGGCACGTAGACGAAGGAGCCGCCGGACCACACCGCGCCGTGGAGCGCCGCGAACTTGTGGTCGGTGGGCGGGATGAGCGTCATGAATTTCTCGCGGATGAGCGCCTCCCACTTGGGCTCGTGGAGTGCCTCCTCGATACCCGAGTAGACGATGCCCATCTTGGAGGCGGTGTCCTGCATGTTGTGGTAGACGAGCTCTGAGTCGTACTGGGCACCCACGCCGGCCAGATAGCTGCGCTCGGCCTCGGGAATGCCCAGACGCTCGAAGGTGTTTTTGATATCGTCGGGCACGGAGTCCCAGTCTGCCTTTTGGTCGGTGTTGGGCTTCACGTACGTGACGATGTGGTCCATGTCGAGGCCGTCGATGCCCGGGCCCCAGGTGGGGTTGGGCGTGTTGTGGTAGATCTCGAGGGATTTGAGGCGGCGCTCGAGCATCCAGGCGGGCTCGTTCTTGCGCTCGGAGATCTCGCGGACGATGTCTGGCGTGAGGCCGGCTTCGAGGCGCTCAAAGCCCTCTTCACCGTATGAGAAGTCATAGAGGCTGCGGTCGATGTCCGCGACCTCGGTTCGGTTCTTAGCCATGACTGCGGCCTCCTAGCGGGACTCGCCCGCGGCGAGCTGCTCGGCTGCTTCGCGCTCAAAGGAGTCGAAGCCGTTGGCGTCGATCCACGGGATGAGCGAGGCGTCGTCCTCGCGCACGATGCGGCCGTTCACCATCACATGGACGCGGTCGACCTCGAGGTGCTCGAGGATGCGCGTGTTGTGGGTGATGATGACGAGCGAGCCGTCGGTGGAGCGGCGGTAGGCGTCCATGCCGCGGGAGACCACGCCGAGCGCATCGACGTCGAGGCCGGAGTCGGTCTCGTCGAGGATGGCGAGTTTGGGCTGGAGGAGTAGAAGCTGCAGCATCTCGACCTTCTTCTTCTCACCGCCGGAGAAGCCCACGCCCAGCTCGCGGTTGAGGTAGGCGGTGTCCATGTCGAGCTCGGCGGCGAGCTCCTTCACGCGGCGCCGGAACTCCTTGCCCTTCATCTCGAGGCCGGGGCGCCCGGCGATGCTCGCGCGCAGGAAGCTTGAGAGTGGCACGCCGGGGATCTCGACGGGTGCCTGGAAGGAGAGGAACAGACCTGCGCGGGAGCGCTTGTCGGGGGAGAGGTCGGTGATGTCTTGACCGTCGAAGGTGATGGTGCCCTCGTTCACGGTGTAGACCGGGTCGCCCATGATCACGTGGCCCATGGTGGACTTGCCCGCGCCGTTGGGGCCCATGAGGACGTGGGTCTCGCCGGCGGCGACATCGAGGTCGATGCCGTGGAGAATGGTCTTCTCGTCCACCGAGGCGGTGAGGCCGGTGATGCTGAGCAGGGGTGTTGCGCTCATAAGAAATCCTTTCGAGGTGCACGGGCGATGTGCGATCCGCGCTAAACTCTAGAAGTTCACTCGGATTAACGATACGATGATAGCCGATTTCTGCGAGAATATGCAGACGTTTCGAGACCAGGCTCGCTGTTTCACATGGTTTACCGCAAGGGGGTTCGCCCATGCTCATTTCCTCAAAGGGCCGCTACGCGCTCAAGCTGATGATATACATTGCCGCGATCGGCGGGGATCCCGTTGCGGGAAGTGCCGTTGGTGATGACGCCCCTGCACCAGGGAATGGGTCGCGCTCAGGGTCGTTGGCCCTTGATACCCCCGCACGACCCCTCGCGAGCGCCTCGCGTCCCCAGACTAAGGTGTCGCTGCGCGAGGTCGCCGAGCGGGAGGTCATCTCGCTCAAGTACTTGGAGCAGCTGGTGCGCCCGCTCATGAAGGCGGGTCTGCTCAAGAGCGTGCGCGGCAAGGGCGGCGGGTACGTGCTGGCCAAGCCAATGGGCGAGATCAGCGCAGGTGATATCTTGCGCGCTGCGGAAGGGGAGCGCTCTACCGTGGCGTGCGAGGGGCTCGACGGGACGTGCGGCCGCAGCGATTTGTGCTCGACGGTGAAGTTCTGGACCGGCCTCGAGGAGACCATCGACGCCTACGTGGACGGCGTGACCCTCGACGAGCTCGCCACCGTGCCGGAGATTAAGGTGGAGATTGAACTGTAGGTGCTAGTGGCGGCATCGGCGCGAATTGATGCCGCTATCGCGCGCACCGATGGTGCCGGGCAATGTTGTGGCTACGCGCTCCCGTGTTAGGATGATGTTTACCGTCTCCTTACCTTGTCTTGAACGGATCGTTACATGCCCGAGTTTGCTCCTGCGGCGTATTCTACACCGCTTTTCGTCTCTGCGCTTGCCCTGACCGCATTGGCAGTTTTCCATGCCGTGAGCATGTGGAGGCAATGCCGCCGCTTGCCTCTTGGAGACATCATGTGGTCGATGTTCTATGTGGCACTCTTGCTCGTTGTTAGCATTTTTTGCTTGCTCGGTGGCATAGACGCCGAGGCTGGAATCCTCGACCTTGGCGCTTGTGCGGTGGCGTTGTTTTTGTGCGGCACTATCACGCTCACGCGAAATCGCATTTCGGACGGCATGGCGGAACTTCCCATCAAACTGCGGGTTGCCCTACGTGCCGTCGCCATCGTCTGTGTTATCGCATTTGTGTCCATCCTTTCCGCATGGATGATTGATTACGTCTGGTTGGATTCGAGCGGGTCGATTCAGCTGCAATTTTTCGCCGTTACCGTTTCACTGTTTGCCGTTGTTTCTACGGCCCTGTATTTCCTGGGTCAGCGAGGGGGAGCCCTTATGGCGTTTGTCCCCCTGTGCGCTTTGGGATTTGGCATCGCCCAGCATTTCGTGGTGATGTTCAAGGGTACTCCCATCATGCCCACGGATCTGCTCTCGCTTAAGACGGCTGGTGCGGTTGCCTCCGGTTATAACTACGTGCTTACTCCCAAGATGGTTGTGGCCCTGTGTGCGACCGCCGTATGCGCTTGCAGCCTGTCCCTTCTTAAACCGGACTATAGGAGCTTTTCTCGCAGAGCGCGCGCAATCACTGCGGGCGCGAGCACGCTGGTGGGCGTGGTTCTGTTTGCCATCCTGGGCGGGTTGTTCAACAGGGTGAAACTTGAGGAGATAATTGTTTTTGGGTACGACCGATTTATGCCCATTAATACGTATCAAACGCTCGGATTCGTCCCCGCGTTCATTGAGGTCGCCCAGGATCTGAAGATTCCCGAACCGGAAGGATATGATGGGCAACAGGCGACGGACTTGCTTTATCAGCTCGAAGACGAATTCAATGCCACCATGGGTTCCACGCCCGAGCGCCTTGCGGCGGAGGCTCAGTTCAACGAGATCAGGCCTACCGTCATCGCTGTCATGAACGAGACGTTCTCCGACCTGTCGATATACGATGCAGTGCGTGATGCGGGCTATGGAGGACCTCAATTCTACAATTCGCTCGAGGGGACGCTCCAGCGCGGCACACTCATGGTGTCGGTTATGGGCGGTGGTACGGCAAATTCGGAGTTCGAATTTCTTACGGGGAATTCGATGGCGTTCATTGGCACGGGGAAATACCCGTATCAGCTCTATGATTTGAGCGAGTCCGATAGCCTAGTCAAGCAGTTTAAGCAGCTGGGATACGGCACGGTCGCCATGCATCCGCAGAGTGCAGTTAACTGGAAACGTTCTTCCGTGTATGAGCAGCTTGGTTTTGACCGGTTCCTCTCTATTGAGGATTTTGAGTCCGCGCCCGTGTACCATTCCGGCGCGACGGACGCGTCTACGTACGACAAGATTCTCGAGCTGCTCGAGCAGGATGCCGCGCCGCAGTTCATCTTCGATGTCACTATGCAGAACCACAGTGGTTACGGCGAGGGGAGCGTGCCTGCCGAGGATGTGGTTAACCTGGATGTTACGGGTGTTAACGACTCGGCGGTCTTGTCTGAGCTCGGTGTGTATCTGGCCTGCATCAATAGGTCAGATCAGGATCTGGCGCAGTTCATCGAGAGATTGAAGGGCATCGGTCACCCTGTTGCGCTGGTGTTTTTTGGCGACCACCAACCGGGGCTCGCTGGTACCTTGGCGGATTCCCTGTATGCCGATGCGGCTCAGCTTGACCGAGAGTTCAAGAAGCATGAATCGACGTATATGGTTTGGACGAATTACGAGGTTGCCGGCACGGGGTTCGGTCAAGTTCGGACGACGAGCTCATCGCAACTTGCCGCGCAGGTTCTCTACGCACTTGGTGCACCCCTGACTGATCGTCAGAAGGCAGATCTTGTCTTGGGGCAAAGCGTGGGGGCAATCAACCTGCTGGGCTATATTGGAGCCGATGGATTGAGGTATGAGCTCGGCGTCGAGAGCCCCTATCGTGAGACGATTGCGCAGATGCAAGCGATTCAGTACCTAAGGTTTACGGAGAAGCTTGGCCAGTAGTTTAAGTGTGACTGCGCTTGTCTTTCATTCACAGCCTACGCGAACTGCGCGCGATACGCCTTGCAGACCTCGTCCACGGGTCCGTCCATGCGTAAGTCGCCCTTCTCGATCCACACGGCGCGCTGGCAGATGCGCTCCACCTGGTCCATGGAGTGGCTCACGAAAAGCACGGTGACGTTGCCGTCCTCGATGAAGTGCTGGATGCGGCGCTCGCACTTCTCCTGGAAGAATACGTCGCCGACGGAGAGCGTCTCGTCCACGATGAGGATGTCGGGCTCGGTGATGGTTGCGATGGCGAAGGCGATGCGCGCGACCATGCCGGAGGAGAAGTTCTTCATGGGCATGTCCACGAAGTCGGGAAGCTCGGCGAAGTCGATGATCTCCTGGAAGTGCGCATCAAGGAACTCCTCGGTGTAGCCGAGCAGCGCGCCGTTGAGGTAGATGTTCTCGCGCGCGGTGAGCTCGAGGTCGAAGCCCGCGCCCAGCTCGATGAGCGGCGCGATGTTGCCGCGGACGATGCACTCGCCCTCGCTGGCCTCGAGCACGCCGGCGATCACCTTGAGCATGGTGGACTTGCCCGAGCCGTTGGTTCCCACCAGGCCCACGACCTCGCCGGGGCGCACCTTGAACGAGACGTTCTTGAGCGCGCGGAACTCGTTGAAGAACAGCTCGTGCTTCATGAGCTTGATGAAGTACTCCTTGAGGCTGTTGAGCTGCTCGGACGCCATGTTGAAGATCATCGTGACGTCGTTGACCTCGATGGCGTATTCGGAAGATGCGGTGGTTGCCATTGATGTGTCCTTAGACGTAGAGGATGAACTTGTGCTGGGATTTGCGGAAGACGAGGATGCCGATGGCGAGCATGACGACAGCCCAGACGGCACAGAGCGCGAGAATCTCGAGCGAGGGGCTCTGATTCCACAGGAAGATGTCGCGCATGAAGGTCACAAAGCCGTACATGGGGTTCGCCTTGACGATGCCGATAACCCACAAGGGGGCACCCTTGTCGATGAGCAGCTGGAAGTCCCAGAACAGGGGCGTGAGGTAGGTCCATGCGGTGAGGATGACGCTCCACAGGTGGATGACGTCGCGGAAGAACACGGCGAGCGAGCCGATGATGAGGCCGATGCCGATGCAGAAGATGATGAGGAGACCCAGGCACACGGGCAGCCAGATGAGGTGCCAAGTGGGGACGACGCGGAACCACAGCATGACGAGCGCGACCGCGACGAGCGAGAAGGCGAAGTTCACGAGCGCGAAGAGGACCTTTTGCACGGGGAACACGAAGCGCGAGATCTTGACTTTTTTGAGCAGCGGTGCGGCGTCGAGGAACGACGTGAGCGCGGCGCTGGTGGAGTCGGACATGAACGAGAACGTGATGTTGCCCAAGATGAGGTAGAGCGGGAAGTTCTCGATGCCGTTGCTGAACAGGAACGAGAACACGATGCTCATTACGACCATCATGAGCAGGGGATTCAGCACCGACCAGACGACGCCCAGCACGCTGCGACGGTACTTGAGCTTGAAGTCCTTGGTGACGAGCTGCTTGAGGATGAAGCGGTTCTTCTCTGTTTCGTTCTTGGCATACGGCTGGATGGCAGCCGTGTCGGTAGAGTTATCGGCCACGAGCAGTGCTCCTAGGGCGTAGAGGTTTGTCTAACGAAATGACATCTTACCATGGGGTCCCGTGCCGCACCGTATCTGCACGGGGCGGGGTGACGTAAGACGCGTGGACTGCGAGGTGCTATCGATTGCATGCCATGCTGCCGATTTAAGCGAGTTCCTCGATATGATCACACTCATACCGAGCGGTAAGAAATTGTCTGATGTTTCAATAGCTTACCGAGCGGTAAGACATTAGGAGATGGTAGAATTTAATCCCGTTCGGTACGAAATCGAGTTGTCAGTTGCGGAAATGAGCGGAGCGGAAAAGAGTAACGGTCCGAGGTTCTCGTACGATTCTGGATATCTCGCCACGCCTAACGCGACAGCCATCTCTAGGAGCTTGCCTCTTGTCGGTGAATCGTTCCCCCTCCAAAGCACCCGGGCGTTTTTCGATGGTCTGATTCCAGAGGGTCCGATGAGGGAGGCGTTTGAGCGCTCGACGCGAGCAGGGAGGAACGACTTCTTAACGGTTCTGGAAGCGGTCCGTAACGAGCCGATCGGCGCCCTGGTCTTTTCTCATGATGACGATTTGGATAATTTGGAAAGAGCATACGAACCGATAGATATTAAGGGTCTTGAAAGGTTGGCGGTGGCTCCTGGAGAAACTGCAGTTGAGTACGAATTGAGCCCAGATTCGTCCGTTGACTCAATCTCGCTCGCAGGCAACGCCGCGATAGCATCTGGTGAAGTATCGATGGACGTTAAGCGGCCGAACCTACGAGTGCTGATGAAGCACCGTTGCGGCGAGGGAAAGGGGCTGGTCGTCACAATCGACGCGGTCCAAGATGCGCCGCTTGAAGCCATGCAGCTCATCACCGCCTCGGGTTTGATTCTCGACGATGATCAACTTGAGATAATGGCACATGCGACCGAGGGTTACGCATACTTAATCCAGCTGATCTGATATTACGTTTGGCGATTTGCGGACTTGCACCGCGCGAGTTCGATGCAGGTTTCCGACGAAGATGTGCGCCTCGGTGTGGAAAACGCCATGACGCGATTCCATGAAGTGGTCCATGAGCCTGCGGTCTCCATGCTGACCAAAGGGACGATGGGGTACCTTGTTGCGATGGCGCAAGAGGGCGAGCGCGCCTCGACCGCCGATGCCGCGAAGAGGATGGGAAGGGAGCCGAAAGCCACGAGCTCATTCCGGCGTTCGCTCATACAGCACGAGGTGATCCAAAGCCCCGTTCGTGGATATGTTGAGTTCTCCGTTCCTCTTTTGAGGGAGTACGTGCTGGATAACGTGGAGGAGTTGCTTGACAGGTACTAATTAATCTGGTGACTGGCGGGTATTATCGGGTGCACCTTAAAGTACGGGCAAGCGTTTCATACAATTTGGAGGAGACTATCTTGATTGAATGGAATCATTATTGTGCGCGGGGACTTCACCTGTTTTATGGAGGCTGTGGATGTAAGGAACTCGGATATCTCTGTAAGGTGTGTAACAAGAGCGGGGGTGATGTTTGGCAAGTAGAGCATGCCCTCATGTTGCTCCCATTTTATCCTGTCGGAGGTCATCGCATGCTCGATGGGGAGGAGCCCCGGGACATTCTCCTTGTTAAGAAAATCGACATCGTTCGTGATATCTCGAGGTCTGTTTCAGACGACCGCACTGCTCTTGATTTTGTGCTTGCTCTGTTGCCGGTCTACGCAGCAGTGGGCCTGATTGGCGTCTCAAATCCCGTGCTGTTCCTCCTCTGCATATTGATAGCTTTCGCTCTATGGCATTTTTCTAGCTGGAGAAAGCGTTCGCTCGTCAGACTCCTCTTTGCGCTTGAGACAATTGAGGCGGAATATGAGGGTGAATGAGCCTGTCTTTACACAGGCAAACCAGCTTTCATTTGAGGCTTTGTGAGTTCGTGTGGATAGGGGTTGCGTTGCCGTCCATCCCAACAGTTCCGATCTCAGGTCCTTCTATCTGAGCATGATGACGGCGTGGTCTGCGTCACCGGCGACGCCCACGAGGGCCTCGAGCGCGCGATCCGGGAGGCCTTCCCGGGCACCGCGTGGCAGCGCCACATCGTGCATCAGATGCGCGGCGCCGCCGGCGACGCGCCGACCAGGCGGAGAAAGGGCGCCGTGCCGGGCATCCCGAAGGCCGTGTCCGCCGAGCGCGACCCCGAGCTCGCGAGGGGGCTCCACTGATGTGGCTGATGTGGCTGATGTGGCTATACTAAATTGGACAGTCGGATG
>OGZM01001611.1_pt1 | contig 16670 bp, 9 predicted proteins | sample 1576821 | NCBI WGS metagenome assembly OGZM01 (sample SAMEA3541491, study PRJEB24748) | human gut metagenome | biome: human gut; feature: human-associated habitat; material: faeces | place: China | collected 2012
GTTCTCATCAACCATTTCTTCGGGAATACTACCGCCATTGACAGCAAATTTCTTAAAGAAATAGGTCAGGATAGTGGCATTAAACAACCGTTCGGCTTTCGGTTTAAAGCGATAGCCATCGTAGTTGTTTACGATAAGTTGCCATATCTCGTCATAACGGTCCTGGCTGCCCACATACTTATCGAGCACATAACGCAAATACGTTTCCGTTTCCGCATACGTAAAACCAAGCATATTCAAGAATGAAGGTTCCAGGGTCAATATTTCGGCTATATTGTAACCACTGGTCAAGTCGTCCATTGTGACAGGCAATACGCCGGTACAGAAACAGGTACGGATGCTTCCTTCACCGATACCAGCCTTTATCACTTTAAAGAAGGTGCGAAGGAAACTGTCTTTAGTAGTCACCTGTTCATACAGCGGATCGTTGTAAGCTGTAAGCAGCTGGTTGGTGAAATTATCGTATTCGTCTATCAGCACGTAGACTTTAGGCAAGCCATGTTCACGGGCATATCCTAAAGCTTCTTCCAACATTTTTGAGCTGATAGCACAGTCAGTTGTAACGAAAGAAAGCATTGTACCCATATTAATATGAATCATACCGCTGCCCTTTGCAATACCGCCGATTGTAACCTTTTTGCCGTCAAGAACCGTTTCGACAGCCCACTGCTTTTTTACGGTGTCGGTTGTCATAATTGCCTCTGCGGCAGAGATTCCGCCGTCCTTTGAAAGCGTGCCTTTGAGCTTTTCAATTCCGCTTGCAATGGATTCAATCGGGAGAGGCTGACCGATGACACCTGTTGATGCAACGATTACATCGTTTTCGTCAACACCGAGAGCGTCTGCGACAAGACTGCACATTTTCTCAGCCTTTTCATAGCCGTCAGGGTTACAGGCATTTGCATTGCCTGAATTTACGACAACAGCCTGAGCCGTACCGTTTTCAAGGTGTTTTTTAGTAACATATATAGTGTCGGACTTTACAAGGTTCTTTGTAAAGATAGCCGCACTGTTGCAAACCTTGTCGCAGTAAATGAGCGCAAGGTCTTTTTTAGTTGTGTTAGATGCTTTGACTCCGGCACAAATTCCGTTGGCTGTAAAGCCCTTTGCGGAAGTAACCGAGCCGTTTTCAATATACTTGATTTCCATAGATATTCACCCTTAAAATGCAGGCGGAACAATTACCAAGCCTGTTTTTTCGTCAAGTCCGAAGATGATGTTCATATTCTGAATAGCCTGACCTGCGGCACCCTTGACCATGTTGTCGATTGCGGCACAGGCAACGAGCTTGTTGGCTCTCTTATCGTGATGAATTGAAACATCACAGAAGTTAGAATATTTAATATTGTGAATGTCGGCACATTTGCCGTCATCAAGAAGTCTTACAAAAAATTCGTCCTTGTAAAAGTCCTCATAAGCCTTTCTGATTTGTTCAAAGGTTACACCGTCTTTGATGTCGGCATAAACAGTTGCGAGAATGCCACGGTTTACGGGGAGAAGGTGCGGAACAAAGGTGATAATAACCTTTTCGCCCGAAAGCTTTGAAAGAGTCTGCTCAATTTCGGGAGTGTGGCGGTGGCTTGCAACCTTATAAGCGTGGAATCCCTCGTTGAGTTCGGGATAGTGGTTGCCCTGATTTGGCTTTCTGCCGGCACCGGTAACACCGCTCTTGCAGTCGCAAATGATACCCTTTGTTTCTACAAGTCCGTTTACGATTGCAGGAGCAATTGCGAGCGGTGAACAGGTTGTGTAACAACCCGGATTCGCAACAAGCTTTTTGCCCTTGATTTTATCTCTGAAAAATTCAGGAAGTCCGTAAACTGCCTGTTCGTGAAGTTTTTTGTCGAGAAAAGTTCCGCCGTACCATTCGGTGTATTCTTCTTCACTTTCAAGGCGGAAGTCAGCACCGAGGTCAATAAATGCCTTGCCCGCATCAATGCACTTTGCGGCAAGCTCCTGTGAAAGACCGTGTGGAAGAGCGGCAAAGATAACATCGCTCTTTTCAACAACGGCGTCCTGATTTTCACAAACCATATCGTTCAAAAATGTATAAGACGGATAAACATCGCTCAGCTTGTCACCCTCAAAGGAAACAGAGCTGATTGCCGAAATTTCAGCCTCGGGATGAGCGGTAAGAAGCCTTACAAGCTCCGCACCTGCATAGCCGGTTGCACCGACAATACCTGCTTTTATTTTCATTGCTATCACCTAATCTATTGTAAATTTATATCAATCTTTGCCTGTATGTGTTGAATACGGCAGTTCACTTTTTGCACAAATCATATGTTCCCACTTGTAGGGGCGGATATCATCCGCCCGCAAGTAATGGCAGATATTTTATAATAAATACAAACCATTTAAAAGGAACAAGTTTACTGTTATCTGTAGGGGCGTTCATCGGACGCCCGCCCGTATGCAATCGCATACGGATTGAACACATAGCGTTCAAATATACATTGCTTTTTATCGCTTTAAAACATTTTGATAAATATAAAATTTCATCAAGTCGGGCGGATAATATCCGCCCCTACGGACTTGCAATTACAGCTTTTCCGCAATTTCTGCAACACGCTTAGCCTGAGCTTTTACATTTGCCGATGCAGGGCCGCCGAATACTGTACGCTCGTTTGTACAGCGTTCAAGTGAAATTGCACTGTAAACATCATCGTTGAACACATCGCAAACCTTTTTGTATTCGTCCATTGGAAGATTTTCGAGGTCTGTACCGAGTTCAATACATCTTGCAACGAGTTCGCCTGTTGCCTTGTAGGCATCTCTGAATGGAACACCGTTCTTTGTGAGCCAGTCGGCACAGTCTGTTGCGTTGATGAAACCGCCTGCTGCGGCTTTTCTCATATTTTCGGGAATGACACGCATTGTGTCGAGCATGGGAGTAAAGGCTGTGAGGCACATTTTAACCGTGTCGAGTGCGTCAAAGATAGCCTCCTTGTCCTCCTGCATATCCTTGTTGTATGCAAGTGCAGTACCCTTCATAATTGTGAGGAGCGTCATATTGTCACCGAAAACTCTGCCGCTCTTACCACGAACAAGCTCTGCAATATCGGGGTTCTTTTTCTGTGGCATAATTGATGATCCTGTTGAAAAAGCGTCATCAAGTTCAATGAATTTAAATTCCCAACTGCACCACATAATGATTTCCTCTGAAAATCTTGAGAGGTGAACCATTATTATCGAAAGCACCGATGCAAATTCGATGCAGTAATCTCTGTCGGAAACACCGTCAAGAGAGTTGTTTGTAATTCTGTCAAAGCCTAGGAGTTCGGCTGTGATTGTTCTGTCAATCGGATATGTTGTGCCTGCAAGCGCACATGAACCGAGTGGCATTTCATCCATTCTTTTAAGGCAGTCTTCAAGTCTTGAAACATCTCTCAAAAGCATTTCACCGTAAGCAAGGAGATGATGTCCGAAGGTAATCGGCTGTGCTCTCTGGAGGTGAGTATAACCGGGCATAACGGTTTCGCTGTACTTTTCAGCCTTGTCGGCAATAACCTTAATAAGACCTACAACGAGATTTTTTACATTGACAACCTCTTTTTTGAGGTAAAGCTTGATATCAACTGCAACCTGATCGTTACGGCTTCTTGAGGTGTGAAGTCTTTTGCCGTTGTCGCCGATTCTTTTGGTAAGCTCACCCTCGATAAAGGTGTGAATGTCCTCAGCCTCCGGATCAATGTGCAGAGTACCGTTTTCAATATCCGCAAGAATGCCTTTAAGACCTTTTACGATATCGTTTGCCTCTTCTTCTTTAATAATGCCGCATCTGCCAAGCATTGTTGCGTGGGCAATGCTGCCCTCGATGTCTTCTTTATACATTCTGCTGTCGAATGAAATCGAGCTGTTAAAATCGTTAGTGGTTTTTGAAAGCTCCTTTTTGAAGCGTCCCTTCCAAAGCTGCATTATTATTTCTCCTTACATTATGTTTAGCCGTTGTAAAGCACTTTGTTGCTTTTGGTTTTAAATATTTATTTACACCTTTCGTTTTATCAAGACTGATGACCTCTGCACGAACTAAAAAACGCATAAAAATAAAAAGGTGTAATAAACACTTATCGGGGCAGAGAAATTCCCTGCCCCCGATTATGTATGCAAATCAAAGATTTAATTATTTGATAAGGCCTTTCTTTGCACGAACCTTGATTGGAAGACCAAAGAGGTTGATGAAGCCTGCACTGTCGTTCTGGTCATAAACCTGATCTTCGTCAAAAGTAGCAATTTCCTCGTCATAGAGTGAATACGGGCTTGTTACGCCTGCATCAATGATGTTGCCCTTATAGAGTTTAAGTTTTACATCACCTGTTACATACTCCTGAGTGCTGTCAACGAAAGCTGAGAGAGCCTCACGGAGAGGTGTGTACCACTTGCCGTCATAAACAAGCTCTGCAAAAGCATTTGCAACATTCTGCTTGTAGTGGAGTGTGTCCTTGTCAAGGCAGATTTCCTCAAGTTTTGCGTGAGCAGCATAGAGGATTGTGCCGCCCGGAGTTTCATAAACGCCACGAGCCTTCATACCAACAAGACGGTTCTCAACGATATCTGTGATACCGACACCGTTTCTGCCGCCGATTTTGTTGAGTTCCTTAATGAGTTCAACGCTGTCGATAGCCTCGCCGTTAAGCTTTGTGGGAACACCCTTTTCAAATGTAAGAGTCACATATTCTGCCTTATCGGGAGCCTGCTCAGGTGAAACACCGAGTTCAAGGAAGCCTTCCTTATTGTACATCGGCTCATTTGCAGGATTCTCAAGGTCAAGACCTTCGTGGCTCAAGTGCCAGAGGTTCTTATCCTTTGAGTAGTTTGTTTCACGGTTAATCTTGAGCGGAATATTGTGCTTTTCAGCATATTCAATCTCATCTTCACGGCTCTTGAATTCCCATGTTCTCCAAGGAGCGATAATCTTCATGTCAGGAGCGTAAGCCTTGATAGCAAGTTCAAAACGAACCTGATCGTTACCCTTGCCTGTACAGCCGTGACAAATTGCGTCAGCACCTTCGGCTTTTGCAATTTCAACGAGTCTTTTTGCAATGATAGGACGGGCAAAAGATGTGCCGAGGAGGTACTTGCCCTCGTAAACAGCACCTGCTTTTACTGTGGGAATGATATATTCGTCAACAAATTCCTTGTTGAGGTCTTCAATGTAAAGTTTTGATGCGCCTGTTTTGATAGCCTTTTCTTCAAGACCGTCAAGCTCTGTACCCTGACCAACATCACCCGAAACAGCGATAACTTCGCAGTTGTCGTAGTTTTCTTTAAGCCACGGAATGATGATTGAAGTATCAAGACCGCCTGAATATGCAAGAACTACCTTTTTAATCTTATTGTCAGCCATTTTTGATTCCTCCGGAATTTGGAAACACTTTATGTCGGTGTTTCCTTTACTTAATTTTTATTACTCTTACATTATACACTCTGTTTTCAAAAAATCAAGTGTTTTTTGAATAAATATTCAATGTTTTTTCAAATTTGCATTTTGGGGTACAATTTGACTGAAATCTGCTTTGTTTTCGCTGTATTATCGGTGTTTTTGGCGGTTGATATGTCACATTCACCCTGCGTTTTCTCAAAAATGTATATATTCACAAAAAATGAATATTCATTTTATTCATTTCTTTTTGCATAATAATTCACTCATATACACTCATTTTGCATATTTTTCATTTTATTCGGTTTACAAACAACATAATCATAATTACACACCGCATATATTCAGATAAAGTCAAAATAAATGAAGATTGAATTTTTAACATATTTTTGTTATACTGTTTTTAACAGATCAAACATTATGAAAGGAAGATCTATATGTCAGCATTCAAAGAGATAAATCCGAAAGAAATTGTTGAAAGTCCGTTTAAGCTTATCGGTGACGACTGGGCGCTTGTTACGGCAGGCGACAGGGAAAAATTCAACACAATGACGATAAGCTGGGGCGGTGTCGGCATTATGTGGGGCAAACCGGTTGTGTTCACCTTTATTCGTCCGCAGAGATATACATTTGCGTTTATGGAGAACGGCGACCGCTATACAATGAGCTTTTTTGATGAAAAGTACAGAGATGCCCTCAAATTCTGCGGTTCAAAGAGCGGCAAGGATTATGACAAGGTAAAGGAAACAGGTCTTACTCCTGCGTTCACGGAAAACGGCTCTGTATATTTTGAAGAGGCAAAGCTTGTCCTTGAATGCAAAAAAATGTACGCTCAAAGTCTTAATACCGACAGCATTACCGACCGTGAAAGCGTTGACAAATGGTATGACAACGACTTTCATAAAATGTACATCAGCGAAATCACAAGGGTTCTTGTAAAAGAATAATCGGTAATTTTAAAATCATTATGACAAAATGGCAGACAATCACACGGTTGTCTGCCATTTTCTATTTAAAAAACTGTACAAAAAATGTCCCTCACAAAATGTGAGGGACATTCCTTACTATATCGACTAAACGGAACGATATGTCAATTGCTTTAAAACTTATTAAAAGTTGCTGATGAGGTTTACAACAAACTTCTGAATAGTAGTAGCATCCTTAACTGTGATTGTGCTGTCATGGTCAACATCGGCAGCAGTAAACTGGTCGTTTGTGAATGCAACGAGTCGAACAACATACTTCTGAACTTCGGTTGCATCTAAAACTGTGATGTCGCCGTCCATGTCAACATCACCAAGGGCTACATCGCCGACAAATACCGTTGATGCGTCTACTGATACTTTTTCAAAGCCTGCAATGCCTGTTACATCGCAAACCTTGCTGTTATTTACAACAGATGCCTGATTAAGCTTGTTGCCCTTTACATAACCCAATGTAAGGTACTGTGTGTCAAGATATACGCTTGCAGTACCTGAACCGATAACCTCAAATGTGAGTGAGATAAATGTATCTCCGTTGTACTGAGTAGGTACCTGTGGGTTAGTAAATATACCCTTAATTACATTGCTGTAAGCATTGTGAATAAGGTTTGACTGTGAAGGCATGATTGTCTGCTTGCCGTCTGCCTTGTTATCAGCCATGTTGAATTTGAGCTTGCTTGAATCATATTTAACAGCCCACTGTCCGTCAACAACGCCCATGTTTGAGTTGAGCTTGTAGAGAACAGTTACCTTCTTGCCGTCAGTGCTTACTGTCTTTGATGCCGAACCAAAGTAATTTGAAGTAGCGTTTACTGTGAGCTTCTGAGCAGGAGCAGTAGTCGGCTCTGTAGCTGTTGTAGGCTGTGTAGGTGCAGTCGGCTGAGTAGCTGTTGTTGGCTGTGTAGCTGTAGTCGGCTGAGCTGAAGTAGTAGGCTGTGTCGGAGGTACAGGAGATGTAGGAACAACTCCGCTTTCAATGTCGCCGTTATTCATAGCATATGAATATGTGCCGTTTACACCGTTTCTTGTTGCGTCAACCTTGATTGTGCTTGTTTTCTTGAGAGCTGATGTTGCAACTGTGAATGCACCTGTTACATCGTCTGCAGTAGCAGTATATGTCTTACCGTCAACTGTAACAGTTACCTTTGCAGCGCTGGCTGTAACACCTGATACAACGCTCTTGCCTACAACTGCATATGTGAGTGTTGCAGGAGCAAGTACAAGTGCCTTCTGAGCTGACTTGAGGTCTGCAATCATAGCATTCATATCTTCAGCTGTTGTAGCGTCTTCGCCTGCTTTAATCATAGCCTCGGCTGACTTGAGAACCTTCTGAGCATTTGCCCAGCTCTCTGCTGTGTAGTCTGATGCTGTCATAGCAAGAATCTTTCTTGCTTCTTTCTTGAGTGATTCATAAGGTGAAACAACGATTGGCTTTGATGTAAGCTTGTATGTTGTACAACCTTCGTTTGTAATTTCGATTGTAGCGCCGTCTCTAACGCCTGTGATATCTGCTGTCTGACCTGAACCGCTGCTGAGAATAATGCTTACTTCGTCAACATTATCGAACTTAACAACATAGTTGCCGTCAGAATCTTTTTCTGTAAGAGCAACGCCCGGCCATGCGCCTGTGAGCTTCTGTGTATCATTCCAAGCATAGATTTTGTAGCTTGCAGATGGGCTGTAAGGCTTGATTGTTACGGAAACAGAACCCTCTGCAGGCTCTGGCTCGCCGCCGCCTCCCTGCTGATTACCGTTGGTTACTGTCTTAACCGATGCGTAGTTGCCGTTCTGAATTTCGAGAACAGCACCGTCATAAAGACCTGTGATATCGCCTGACTGTGAGCCGCTGCCGTTGTTGAGAACAACGCTGAATGGCTTGTCGGCTGAAACAGGAAGTGTGAGTTCATATGTGTTTGCCTGACCTGAAACGGCTGCTGCCTTTGCACCCGGCCATGCACCGTTGAGTGCTGTGCTTGCACCTGTCCAAGCGTAAACATTCGGAGCGCCTGCTGTGCTCTTGATTGTAAGCTTTGATGTCTGACTTGCTGTCGGACCGGGAACAGTTGTGCTCTGTGTAGGGCTGGTTGTAGGCTTTTCGTCGTTTTCGCCGAGCTTGAGGAATGTGAATTTAGCCTCTGAGGTTGCCTTGTCGTTTGTAGCTTCAACAGTTACTTCGATTGTATCGTTCTTGTAAGCTGTCTGACCGATTGTGAATGTGTCGCCGTCCTTAACAACAAACTTGTTACCGCCGTCAACAGAAACCTTTGCGCTGTCGCATTCCTTGAGAGAAACAGTAACCTGCTCTGTGCCGTAGAACTTCGGCTCGCCTGTGATTGATACAAGTGGCTGACCGTCAGCATTTTCCATAAGGATTGTGCCGTTTACACCGCTGTTGAAAGTTACCTTACCGTCAGTAACAACTGAAGATGAGTTGTCATAAGTATTGATTATATAACTGCCGTCTTCCCAAAGAGTTGAAACATCAACAGTTACGCTTGAATTTTTGTTACAGCCGATTACTGCAGCTGCCTGATCTGTTACGCCGTACTTATCGTATGTACGGCCGAAAGCAACACCGCTTGTAGCAGAGAGCTTAACATTTGCGCCGGCACCGATAGATACGTGCTTGTTACGGAACTGACCAACCTTCTGCCACTGAGCAAGAAGAGTTTTGTCCATGTCGTTCCAGTTCATATCACTTCTGAGTGCGTGACCCGATCCGCCGTAACCGTCAAATGCAACGCCGGGATAGAGAGGACGGTTGGTTTCGTCACCGTAGAAAATCTGAATTCCGCCCGGGAGAAGGAGGAATGCAGCCGCATTGTAAAGCATTGTGTTCTCATCGCCACGGGTAAGTGTTTCATCGTGTGATGACATAAATGAAAGAACGTTGAAGCCTTCCTTTGTGTTGATCTGGTCTGCATAGCCCTGATATGTATTTGCAACACTACCGCTTGCAAGAGCACCGCCGCCTGTAACTGCGAAGTTAATCATTGAGTCGAAGCCGCCCTCGGAATAGTATGTGTCGTAGCCTACACCGTGATCCCAATGCTCGCCTGTCATCCAGAAATCTTCTTTCCAGTCAGCACCTGCTTTGCCCTGGTTGTTGGATCTCCACTCTCTGAGAGCAGAAACACAAGCCTGCTTGAGCTGGTTCCAAGAAGCCTTATCAACATGCTTTGCAGTATCGCAACGGAAACCGTCAACACCGTACTCCTTAACCCACTCTGAAAGCCAGGTTGAAAGGTAGCCTGTTACTGTGTTTGAATTACCGTATTTTGCGAGCTTCTGAGCATATGTACCTTCCTGCTTCCACTTTGTTTCGAGGATCGGAGGAATTGTAACATCCTTTGTCTGCTCTGTTCTGAAGTCGGGAAGTCCGCTGAGTGACATTGTAAGATCACCGCCGGCACCCTCTGTATATCCGGGAAGACCGCTGCGGATCCAGTCATTGCTCCACCATTTGCCCCAGTCTTCTTCTGATGTTTTATAGTCAATGTGGTCGTTTACTTCACCTACATCTGTGAGCTTGTATTTGAAGTCTGATGCACCGTCAAGGAGAGTACCGAAGCCGAACTCCTCCATATCTGCAACGGTGTTGTAGCCTGTGTGGTTCATTACGATATCCATGATAACTCTGATACCGTGCTCATGCGCTGTGTCAACGAGAGTTTTGAACTCCTCTTTTGTACCGAAGTTTGCATCGGTTTCGGTATAGTCAAGAACATAGTAGCCGTGATATGAGTAGTGAGCAAAGCCCTTACCTGAATCACAATAGCCGTGAATCTGCTCATACGGAGCTGAGATCCAAATTGCATTTACACCGAGGTTATCAAAATAACCCTCTTCAATTGACTGAGTAACACCTGCAAAGTCGCCGCCGTGGAATGTACCTGGGTTTGTATCCCAGCCGTCAAGCGGTTTGCCGTCCTTGTCAAGTGTTCTGCCGTATGAATGGTCATTTGCGGTGTTTCCGTTCTTAAAACGGTCGGTAAGCAGGAAATACACATTGGCATTATCCCATGTAAAGCCGTCATCCTCAACAAGTGAACCTGCGGCAGTTGATGATGCAGATGTGCTGCTGTCATCGGAAACTGTTGCAGCACTTGCCGAACCAAATGCTACGGAAGCACCGGGGAGAGCCATACAAAGTGTCAATACGGCACTGAGCGCTCTCTTCATACTTCTTTTTTTCATTGTTTGATTACTCCTTTCAAAGCTTTTAAAACGTAGGGTCAAACATCCCTAGACAATTTGATTTTATCACAAAACTCTCACAAAAACTACACATAATGCTTTTATTTTGTAAAAATAGCAAGTTACACAATCTTTACACTGGAATTTTATGCAAAATTACCCTTGTCGCTCTTCTGTTTTTATTTATAAAGACAGTTTCAATTGCCCCCCTGCCGAAAAGTACATAAATACGGTCGGGAATAATAAGATTTGTACTTAACAAAACTTTATTCCCGACCGCAATTTTCGCTTTTTAATTTTTAGCTTATCTGAGTCTTACATTCAAAAATCTGAGTTTAAAGGTTGAGCCGACGCCGAGTTTGGAATCTGCGGTAATATATCCGCCTGTTTTTTCAACAATTGATTTTGCAAGTGACAGACCTATGCCGACGCTTGACGGGGATGAATTCTGTGCTTTATAGAACCTCTCAAAAATGTGGGGCAAATCCTTCGGGCTGATTCCGCATCCGTTGTCGCTTATGATGATTTCCGAATACATACTGTTCCTTTCGGCAGAAATTCTGACATAACCGCCGTCGGTATGCTCAATACAGTTTTTTACAATGTTTGAAACCGCCTCGCAAATCCAGCGAAAATCGCAATTAAGCTTAAAATCATTTTTGACGGTTTTTTCAATTCTCACATCACGGATATCGGCAAGAACTTCTGTGCGTGAAATGCACTCGTCAATTATTTTTTCAACCGACACATCTCCAAACTTCAATTTAACAGTTCCCGAATCAAGCATTGAGAGCGTGAGCAGACTTTTTACAAGGAAATTAATCAAATGGGCATTATGCGCTATATCCATAACAAAATCCCGTCTGATTTCAACGGGCATATCATCGTCATCAAGGATATTTTCGGTTGTAATCAAAATTGAAGTCAGCGGTGTTTTAAGCTGATGTGAAATGTCGGCAAGCGAATTTTTGAGGATTTCTTTCTCTCGCATTGAATTGTCGGCATACTCACGAAGCATTACCGTTGTTTTTTGAATCTCCTGCTTTAACAGCGACATATCGTCGTCGGTTGAGCCGTCAAGGTCGAGGTCGTACTCTCGGTTGTTTATTTTTTCAAGACATTTTACAATTTCAAGTCGCTGTCGCTTTTGCTTTTTACAGTATCTTATGAACACAACGCAGAGCAAAATTCCGAACACACAAACACCTGCGGTTGCAATCACAATTGTAATCGTTGCATAACTTCCGCTCTGAATGTCAACCCAGCCGCTGTCGGATTTTATTCCGTACTTTGCAAAGTCGCCTTTTATGTCGGCAGTGTCGTTGTTCAAAATTTGAGCAAGCTCCTTTTCCGAAATGTCGGGATAATTTTCCTTAACTTTTTCCGCAACGGCAATTATCTTTTTATTCGTGCTTTCACGAACAGCGTTAAATCCTGCCCCTACTCCTACTGCAACGGCACAACAGAAAAGTCCCGTTATCGCAAGCATTACCGCAAGAAATTTTGATGTGCTTTTCATTATACCTCCAGCCTGTAACCAAGGCCCTTTACGGTTTTAATTATATTTGTATCAAGTTTTTTGCGAAGTCTTTTTATGTACACGGTCAGCGTGTTGTCCTCAACATAATTCCCCGACAAATCCCATATGCGTTCAAGAATCTGTTCACGGGTCAGCACCTTGCCGCTGTTTTTGGCAAGCATTGCAAACAGGCGGTATTCAAGCGCCGTAAGCACAACGGGATTGCCGTTTTTGCAAACCTGTTTTTTGTCAAAGTCAATGCTGATGTCGCCAAAATTCATAGTCATAGTTTTGTCGAGTTTCTTGGTGATTCGTTTAATTCTTGCAAGAAGCTCACGGCTTGAAAACGGTTTTGTTATGTAGTCCTCCGCTCCGAGGTCAAAGCCTTTTACAATGCTGTCCTCATCGTCAAGTGCTGTGAGAAAAATCACGGGAGTTTCGCACACTCTTTTTATCTCGTTACAAAGTTCAAAACCGTTGCCGTCGGGAAGCGATACATCAACAATAAAAAGGTCAAAGTCACCGCCGAGAGAGTTAAGGGTTGATTCGGCATTTTCACACAACGCAACCTCAAAGCCGTTTTGTTCAAGAGTGTAAACAAGTCCTTTTGAAATTGCACGGTTGTCCTCAATAAGAAGAATTTTCACAAAAAGTCCTCCCAAAATGAAATTCGGGCGGATTAAATCAATAATCCGCCCGTCAGCAATGAAAACATACAAAATATTGTGGTATCTGTTGTTACAACTACATTATAACAGAGTGTAAAACTATTGTCAACAAATTTCAACAAAATAGAGTCTGTTGGCTGAATATGACGCTCAGATATTGTCGTTTCTGATTGTTTCAATAATATTTTGTTTATTAACCTTTGAAATTGAGTATTTCATAATCAGCCATACCACAATAAATACAGCCGCAATACTAATCAAAATCGCTTTCCACGGAAATACAAAGCTCATTGGGACGCTTCCTTTTGAAAATGCCGAGAAGATTGCAAATACACCGAGAACGCCGAGAGGAATACCGATAAGCAAAGATTTTATGCCGTACATAAGGCTTTCGAGGCGAATCATACGGTTAAATTCTTTCTTTGTCATACCGATAGATTTAAGCGATGCAAATTCCTTGCTCCTCAACTGCATATTGGTTGAAATTGTGTTGAAAATGTTTGTAAGTCCGATGAGCGAGATAACACCGATGAAACCGTAAACAAATATTCCGACAATCAGCATAACGGCATTGAACTGTCTTACGGTTTCTTCATAGTCATAAATGTAAATGCTGTCGTCCACACCTTCCATAGACTCAATACGGTTTGTAAGCGAAGTGTGGTTCGATGTATTGGCGTAGAGGGTAATATAGCATTTGTGTTCGCCAAGCTGAGGTGAGATTACACCCTGTTCACCGATTATCAAGCCCTGACCGAAAATTGTTCCTTCGCCGATTACAGAATCAGCCGACTTTGGAATTTCATCAAACACTGACGAAACCTTTAATTTGCCTGCTATCAGCTCATTTCCGTTATCATCATTTCCGTAAACGATAAACTTTGTCGGAGCGGTTTTGCCGAACAGTTTCATTGGCTTGGAAGAGTTGCCACTCTCACTGTTATCGGGGGTTACCTGAGAATACACAAGTACACCGCCCTTGACCTTGTTGTAATCAAGTTTTAATTCCCTGCAAATCTGAACAAAGGTATCGTGTTCAAACTCAAGAAATTCCACGCTGAATGACTTTGTACCGTCAGCATTGTCATAAAGGAAATTTTCTCCGCATTCGTTAACAGGCACATCTGCCGACACATGACCGTACTGTAAACCGACTGTCAGATAATTTTCAATTTCAGGCATTTTTTCAATTGTCTGAGCCTGCTTTGTATCAATTCCGGAAACCATATAGCTGTAGTCTGTTTTGCCGTAGTAATGCTCTGTATATGTCATTCCATAGTCCATAAATGCCGAAACAGCAATGAACATTGCAACGCTTACAACGATTGAAATAACCGTTGTGCGATACTTTTTCCTACTGCGTTTAAGGCTCTTTGAGGCGATTTCACCGCCTACACCGAAAAGCTTTTTCGTAAGCTTGGATGTGCGGTACGGCTTGTTATTCTTTACCTTGATATCCTTGTTGCCTCTGATTGCAACAAGGGGCGGAATTCTTGACGCACGCAGTGCAATGAAGAATGATGAACAGAATATAGTAACAGCCGAAAGAACAATTGCGCTGATAATAGGAATTGTCGGAGTTACAAATACAAATGTTGCACCGCTCAGCATATCACTGAGAACGCTGTTGAGTATTGTAATAAGAATTGCGTTTACACCGAGTCCGAGAAGTATGCCGAGAGGGATACCGATTAAGCCGAGAATGAAGCCCTCAAAAAGCACATTCCTGCGGATTTGCCTTTTGGTTGCGCCGACTGATGCAAGCATACCGTACATACTCGTTTTCTCGGTAATTGAAATTGCAAAGCTGTTGCGGATTACAAACACGCTTGCAAGCATTACTATAATAATGATAATAACGGCAAGGCTGAAAATCACAGTATTTGTTGCCTCATTTGAACCGTAGCCTTTCATACTGAGGAGTATGGAATTGAATTCGTATGCATTTATTCCAGAGGTCTGCTGATCTTCGGGTGAAATTTCATCGCTGATTACATTACTCATATCATCAGCTTTAAAGCCTAAAATATCCGCTGTATTTTGAAGATAATTGCTTTCGCTCTGAGGAGTATAGGCGATATACAGCTTATTCATATGCTTTGTTTTGATTGCCTCGACAGGAGCTTTTTCATCAGACACGGTATATATCATAGAAAAATTTGACGGATCATAGAGTTCGCTCGTTTTCGGTCTTTCAATAATACCCGTTACGGTATAGGTTCTTTTTACCGTGTCAATAATGCTGCACTTATTAAAATCTTTTTGCAACAAATTATGAATGCCTTCCTCATCGGGGACATTGCCGTCTTTGTCGGTAAGAACACCGACATCAAGTGTGATTTTGTCACCGACTTTCACATTTTTTCCGTCCTGTGTTTTAAACGATTTTGTAACAACAGCCTCACCCGAATTTGTGGGGAACTTGCCCTTTATAAGGTCTATCTTAAAACAGTTGCCGTAGGTATTTTCGCTCATGGCAAGAACGCTGTAATCGCAGATTTCGCCGTCAGCATTTTTTGTCCTGGCATATCCGAGCCTTTCTTTATAGAAGGCATTTTCAACATTACGGTTCTGTCGGATTTTATCAATTTTTGCGGTGTCGATAATATCAAGTGCAACATCATAATTGCCCGACCAGGTTTTTTGACCGTCAATCATAGTCTGTCGGCCGCTGAGTGCCATTCCCGAAACAACCGTAATAAGTGCCGCCGAGAGCATAATGCCAATGATTGTAACGGCAGTACGCACCTTGTTAAGCCGCAGGTTTTTAAGAGTAAGCTTATTGAGAAGTTTCATAAAATCAAACCTCCTCAACAATTTTGCCGTCGCTGATTGTTATGATTCTGTCTGCCTGTTTTGCAATGTCAAGGTTGTGCGTAATCATTATAACAGTCTGTCCGTAACTCTGATTGCACATTTTGAGCATACTCATAACCTCTTCGCTTGACTTTGAATCAAGGTTGCCTGTCGGTTCATCGGCAAGCACAAGAGACGGATTGTTAATGAGCGCTCTGGCAATAGATGTTCTTTGTTGCTGACCGCCCGAAAGCTGGTTTGGAAGGTGTTTTCTTCTTGCACGCAGTCCGAACGAATCAAGAATCATCTCAAGTCTTTCTCTGTCAACACCTCTGCCGTCAAGGTCACAGGGGAGCGTGATGTTTTCTTCAACAGTCAGAATCGGGATAAGATTGTAGAACTGATAGACAATGCCCACCTGTCTGCGGCGGAATACGGCAAGCTTGTCATCATTCATTTTGCTTATATCGTTGCCGTCAACAAAAATTTTTCCGCTTGTGGGACGGTCAACACCGCCGATAAGATGAAGAAGAGTTGACTTGCCGCTGCCGCTTGCACCGACAATGGCAACAAATTCGCCCTTTTCAACCGAGAACGAAACATCGTCAACCGCATTGACAAGGTTTTCACCGCTTCCGTAGGTTTTTGTAAGATTTTCAATTTTCAGAATTTCCATAAAATATACCTCCAAATTCATTTTACACCCATATTATAGTGACGCAAAATGACTGTAAAGTGAATCCTGCAAACAAATTTTTCCGTAGGGCAGCCCACTTGAATACAAGAAAAACATTTTTTATTGTGTTTACCATAAAGAAATAACCGCCCTGTACTGCGAATACAAGGCGGTTACCAAAAATAATTTGTCTTAAAAGCGGAACAGCTAAAGCCGTTTCCTTATCTATATATTAACATCTAACTATTAATATGTCAATCATTTTTCGGTGTGTCGCTTCGTTGCACACCGTTTTTTTATTTCTCGTTTTTATTTACAATCTAAAAGCAACGCTCGGGCAAATATGTTTTGCATATTGCAAACTGTCTTCACGAATTGGGTGTAGCGACACGCTACCTGCAATTCTGGAAATATATTTTGATGAGATTATTCGGCTTGTCGGTAATGCCTA
>OGZM01001616.1_pt1 | contig 16512 bp, 8 predicted proteins | sample 1576821 | NCBI WGS metagenome assembly OGZM01 (sample SAMEA3541491, study PRJEB24748) | human gut metagenome | biome: human gut; feature: human-associated habitat; material: faeces | place: China | collected 2012
GGATGGTCTGGCCCAGCTTGTTGGGGTCATCATCCACGGCTACGATGACATGGCCATAGCTGGTGTTGGTCTTGCAGACATTGATGGCCCACGCACCAGCCTCGCCCGCACCCACGATCATGACAGGGCGGTTGGGGTCCTTGCTGGCGTTGCCGCGCAGCCGTTCGCCCAGCGGGTGGTTCAGGAAGAGCCGCCAGGCCAGACGGCTCCCGCCGATGAACAGGAAAATGAGCACCGCCGCCATGGCGTTGGCCGAGTTGAAAAGCACGCCGTGGATGAAGCAGCGGTTGACCAGATAGACGATGCCCGTCGGGACGGCGATCATCCCTGCCAGACGGATGAGGTCACGCTCCCCGGCGTACTTCCAAAGGATGGTGTAGAGCCGCCCGGCCAGAAAGCTGAGCAGGTAGACTGCCACGATCCAGGGCAGATTCGCGTAGAGCAGGGCGCGGTTATGGGGCCACCAGGAGGCCTCGACAGCACCGTCTGCGCGCAGCAGCAGGGCGAAATAAAAGCTGAAGGCTACGATGGCTCCGTCCAGCGCCACCAGCAGAGCCCGGCGGGCCAGTACCTGCAGCAGATTTGTTTTCTTTTCCTTCACAGCATATCCTCTTTTGCATCGGGGGCCGGCATCCGAAGATGTCAGCTGCCGTTTTTCATTTCAAGGGCCTATCACCCCATAATATCTTTAGTATTATACTCGATTCTCTTCCCCGTGTCCAGCTATTTCACTTTTTGGACATTTTTCTTATGCCGCCTTTCCCCTGCCGCCACGGCCCGCAGCTCTTCGCCGAGGCCCAGCGGCCACGCCGCCGCAAAGCAGACCACTGCCATCCCCGCGCCGCCCAGCGCTACCGCCGCCAGCTGCAAGGGGACTCCGCCGGTGAGCCAGTCCGCTAAAAGATGCCGCAGGGCCAACCCGGCCCCGGCGCTGACGGCCCCCGCAAAGCCCGGCGCACCCAGCCACCTCCACAGACGCAGCGGAAGGCCGCAGCTGGACAGCAGCCGCCCCGTGTTGGCGGTGCAGGTGTAGAAGCTGGACAGCAAGATCACAAAAAGAAAGCCCTTCATCCCGAAGCGGGGCAGCAGGAGCAGCACGCCCGCAATGCGGAGGCAGGAGTCCCACATACTGTACCGGAAGACCGCTTTCTGTTCTCCTACCCCCTTCATGGCACCGTCCACCATGCTCTCGAGGTACATCAGCGGCATGGCCGGGCCGAGGATGACAAGGAAGCTGCCCGCCTCGGCACTGCCGTAGAGAGCTTCGGCCAGCGGCCGACCCCACACCCAGAACGCCGCTCCTGCCAGCGCCGAGAAGTAGCCGGTGAGCCGGAGCATCCTGTCGATGAGAGCCGCCAGCCGCCCGTTCTGGCCCCGGAGGTGGGCCTGAGTGATCTCGGGCATCAGCAGGACGGAAAGGCTCCCCAGCAGTCCGAATGGAAAGGTCAGCAGAGGCAGGGCCATCCCTTTGAGGCTGCCGTACTGGGCCACGGCTTCGGCACGCCCGCCGGAAAATTGCAGATAGACTGCCAGACAGGCCGGCACCAGCATATTCTCCGCGGTGTGGAGAGCGCTGGCGAGACAACGTCCTCCCTCCACCGGCCAGAGAATGTCCCAGAGGCGCTTTCCCGGCTCCTGCGGGCGGCAGGCAGGCCGCGCACCGAAGCAACGACGGGCCTCTTTACGGTAAAAAAGTGCCATCAGCCCAGTGCTGACGGCCTCGCTGACCGCCGTTGCGCCCAGCACTGCCGTACAGCGCCCGCCCACGTCCCAGCCGAGGACGTCGGCCCGCTCCAGCGCAGCCCATACGATGCCGATGCGGACGGTCTGCTCGGCCAGCTGGCTCAGGACGTTTGGCTCCACCTGCCGCCGGGCGATGAAAAAGCCCCGCAGCACCGACGACACCGCCATCCACGGCAGGCCCAGCGACGAGACACGCAGCGCCCCCGCTGCCCGGACATCGCCCAGCCACCATTTTGCGGCGAGGCCCGCCAGCCCGAACTGCGCCGCCAGCGCCAGCACGCCCAGCCCGGCCCCCGCCAGCAGGAGACAGTGAAGCATCCCCCGGGCTTCCGCCGGGCTGCGGGCCAGCTCTTCAGCCATCAGGCGGGTGGCCGCCACCGAGACGCCCGCCGTCGCCAGCGTGACGAAGAGCGAATAGACCGCCAGCACCAACTGGTACAGCCCCATCCCCTCGCCGCCCAGAGCGTTCGCCAGCCAGATGCGCAGCCCCATGCCCGCCAGACGGAGCAGGACGTCCGCCCCGGTCATCAGGGCTGCGTTTTTCAGATAGCTCTGCCGCACAGCGCACCCCTCCCTTTCCCCAGTGTATCTTTTTATAAATATGTAAACTGCTCTGGGAAATATGAGCGGGGCCGTGGGTTGTTTCTTTCCCAGTTTTATGATATGATATATATCGTATCTGGCGGGAATGTTCCGCCAGACAGGATCTAAGAATGCAAGGAGGAAGCGCACCCCGGTACCACGGCCGTGCGCAACGAGACAATGAGCGAAGAATGTACCCATGACTGCTCCAACTGCGGGGCAGCGTGTTCTTCCCGCAATGCTGCGCCCCAGCATGACGCCCCCAACCCCAATAGCAGCGTCAAGAAGGTCATCGGCGTCGTATCCGGCAAGGGCGGCGTCGGCAAGAGCATGACCAGCGCCCTGCTGGCCTGTGCAATGGCACGCCGCGGCTACCACTGCGGCATCCTCGACGCCGACATCACCGGCCCGTCCATCCCCAAGCTGTTCGGCATCCATGGCCGTGCCATGGCTGACGACAAGGGTTGCTGGCCCATCCAGAGCCGGATGGGCATCGACGTGATGAGCATCAACCTGCTGGTGGAGAACGAGGAAGACCCCGTCGTCTGGCGCGGCCCCGTCATCGCCGGTGCGGTCAAGCAGTTCTGGACCGATGTGGTCTGGAAAGATGTTGATTTCCTGTTCGTGGATATGCCTCCGGGAACCGGTGACGTCCCCCTGACCGTCTTCCAGAGCCTGCCCGTGGACGGCATCGTCGTCGTGGCAAGCCCGCAGGAGCTGGTGAGCATGATCGTGGCCAAGGCCGTGAACATGGCCGAGATGATGAAGGTGCCGATGCTGGGCATCGTCGAGAACATGAGCTATATCGTCTGCCCCGACTGCGGCAAGCACATCAATGTGTTCGGCGACAGCCATGTGGACGAGGTGGCCGCAAAGCATCATCTGCCCGTTCTGGCCAAATGCCCCATCGACCCGCAGCTGGCTGCGCTGTCCGACGCCGGCATGATCGAGACCTACGGCGGTCAGTTCCTCGAGGGTGCCGCTGACGCCTGCGAGAAGCTGCTGAAGTAAGACTCCCCCCTGCACCGCCTGTTCTGAGCCGGTGCAGGGATTTTTTGTTTCTTTACAAAAGCAGGTTTTATCGCAATTTTTTTGATGTGTCCCGTCTTTTTCGTGAAGTGCATTCATCTTTTCCATTGTATTTTGAAAGATTTTCCGGTTTTTGCGGGGCGGGCCATCTTGTAAATCGGCAGATAAAGCTTTATAATAGCAAAGTGGTCAGAGGCTTATCAGCCCCGCCGTGGGAAACGGGAAAGACGGAGCCTCCACACAATAGAGTTAAGGGAAAAGGAGTATATCATTATGCTGACGAATGAATATCTGAAGCGTGTCTACGAGGGCCTGGAAAAGCGCAATGCTAACGAGCCCGAATTCCTGCAGGCTGTCCGCGAGGTCCTGGAGAGCATCCAGCCCGTCGTGGAGAAGCATCCCGAGTACGAGAAGGCCGGCCTCATCGAGCGTCTGGTCGAGCCTGAGCGCATCATCACCTTCCGTGTACCCTGGGTCGATGACCAGGGCAAGGTCCAGGTGAACCGCGGCTACCGCGTCCAGTTCAACAGCGCCATCGGCCCCTACAAGGGCGGTCTGCGCTTCCATCCTTCTGTCAACCAGGGCATCCTGAAGTTCCTCGGCTTCGAGCAGACCTTCAAGAACAGCCTGACCACCCTGCCCATGGGCGGCGGCAAGGGCGGCTCTGACTTCGACCCCCACGGCAAGAGCGACATGGAAGTCATGCGCTTCTGCCAGAGCTTCATGACCGAGCTGTACCGTCACATCGGCCAGTTCGTGGACTGCCCCGCCGGTGATATTGGCGTCGGCGGCCGCGAGGTCGGCTATATGTTCGGCCAGTACAAGCGTCTGACCAACAGCTTCCAGGGCGGTATGCTCACCGGCAAGGGCCTGACCTTCGGCGGTTCTCTGGCCCGTACCGAGGCTACCGGCTACGGCCTGTGCTACTTCACCGCTGAGGCTCTGAAGTGCATGCGCAACGACAGCTTCGAGGGCAAGACCGTGGTCATCTCCGGCTCCGGCAATGTCGCTATCTACGCCTGTGAGAAGGCTACCCAGCTGGGCGCCAAGGTCGTCACCATGTCCGACTCCAACGGCTATGTTTACGACCCCAACGGCATCGACCTGGCCTACGTCAAGGACCTGAAGGAAGTCCGCCGCGGCCGCATCAAGGAGTATGCTGAGACCCACAAGGATGCGACCTACGTTGCTGACTGCACCAAGGTCTGGACTGTCCCCTGCGACATCGCCCTGCCCTGCGCTACCCAGAACGAGATCAACAAGGAGTCCGCAGAGGCTCTGGTGAAGGGCGGCTGCACCGTGGTCTGCGAGGGCGCTAACATGCCCAGCACTCCCGAGGCCATCGAGGTCTACCTGTCCAACGGCATCCTGTACGGACCCGCAAAGGCTTCCAACGCCGGCGGCGTGGCTACCTCCGGTCTGGAGATGAGCCAGAACTCCGAGCGTCTGAGCTGGAGCTTCGAAGAGGTCGATGCAAAGCTGAAGGGCATCATGGAGGGCATCTTCCACGCTTCCTACGATGCATCCGTGGCCGCCGGCTCCGAGGGCAACCTGATGGTCGGTGCAAACTGCGCCGGCTTCCTGAAGGTCGCTACTGCCATGATGGCTCAGGGCATCACCTACTAAGCTTTTTCCAAATCGTTCCAGAGGGCTGCACCCACACCGGGTGCGGCCCTTTTGTTTTGCCCGCCTGTCTGCATAACTGTCTGCTGTCCCGCTCATACTCCTTTCATCAAACGAAAAGAGGTTTTTGCATGGACGAAATGATGTTCTGTTATCAATGTGAGCAGGCGGCAAACTGCACGGCCTGCACCGGAAAAGCGGGTGTCTGCGGCAAATCAGCCGAGACAGCCGACGCGCAGGACAAGCTCACCGGGGCACTCATCGGCTTTGCCACCCTGCTGCTGGACATCGGCAGACCCATCCAGCCCCCGCAGGCACTCCTGCTGACGGAAGGATTGTTCACCACCATCACCAATGTTGATTTCGACCCCCAGACGGTGGCGCAGCTGACCGATAAGGTCTGGAAGGCCAAGCAGGAAGCCTTTGCCTCGGCCAGCCCTGCACCTGCACCAGTGTCGGACTACGATATGCAGAAGCTGTGGCAGGAGCCGGACCCCGACCGGAAGAGCCTGTGCTCCTTTGTCCTCTTTGGGCTGCGCGGCATGGCGGCTTACTCCTACCACGCGCGGGTGCTGGGCTATACCGATGGCGAGATCGACCTGTTTTTCTGCACGGCGCTGCGGGCCATCGCACAGGAGCGGGACAAGGACAAGCTCTTCAAGCTGGTGGAGGACACCGGGCGGATGGCCTACCGGGTCATGGCTGAGCTGGACAAGGCCAACACCGGCACGTTTGGCGACCCGGAGCCGGTGGAGGTGCCCCTGACCATCGAGAAAGGGCCTTTCATCGTCATATCCGGCCACGACCTCTACGACGCCAAGTGCCTGTTGGAGCAGACCGAAGGCAAGGGCATCAATGTCTACACCCACTCCGAGATGCTGCCTGCCCACGGCTACCCGGAACTGAAAAAGCGCTTTCCCCACCTGAAAGGCAATTTTGGCACCGCATGGCAGAACCAGCAGCGGGAGTTTGAGGACATCCCTGCGCCGGTGCTCTTCACCACCAACTGCATCATGCCCCTCCGGCCCAGCTATGCCGACCGGGTATTCACCACCTCTGTCGTCTCCTATCCCGGCGTCACCCACATCGGAGAGGACCGGGATTTTTCGCCGGTCATCGCCAAGGCGCTTGAGCTGGGCGGCTACCCGGAGGACACCCTCATCCCGGGCATGAACGGCGGCAGTGTGGTCACCACCGGCTTTGCCCACCATGCCGTACTGAGCCATGCGGAGGAGATCGTCCAAGCCGTCCACGAGGGTGCCATCCGGCACTTTTTCCTCATCGGCGGCTGCGACGGCACCCGCCCCTCCCGCCGGTACTACACGGATTTCGCCAAGCTGACCCCGCCCGACACCGTCATCCTGACACTGGCCTGCGGCAAGTTCCGCCTCAACGACCTGCCGCTGGGCACGGTGGCCGGTCTGCCCCGCATCCTCGATGTGGGCCAGTGCAACGACGCCTACAGTGCCATCCGGATCGCGCTGGGTCTGGCCGAAGCTTTTGACTGCTCGGTCAACGAGCTGCCCCTCTCCATCATCCTCTGCTGGTTCGAGCAGAAGGCGGTCTGTGTGCTGATGGCCCTGCTGGCGCTGGGTATCCGGGGCATCCGTCTCGGCCCCACCCTGCCCGCCTTCCTCTCCCCCGGGGTGGCCGCTGTTTTGCAGGAGAAGTATGACCTCCGGCCCATCACCACGCCGGAGGACGATCTTGCCGCCTGTCTGGGCCGTCACTGAGCAAAAGGCATACTATTCCCTACCGGGCATATCTGTTTTTCACAAGAAGAACCGTCGCCGTGTACCCAGCTTTGGTGCAGCTGTCACTTGAATCTTTTTCAGCACCTTTGTATAATATTCTTGTTATCCGGAACAAGGGCGTTCCAGATGAGTCTTCGCCGACCCATCTGGGACGCCTTTTCTTTTTACCGGCATTAAGAGGGACTCTGCGGAATGTGCCGCAGCACTGCCAGGATATTCTCCGGAAAATCGAAAAAAGGATGGGAAAGTCTATGGAAAATTTCACGGAGCAAAAAGGGCCTCTGGGCCTCTATGACCCCCAGTTCGAGCACGACGCATGCGGCATCGGTGCCGTCGTGGACATCAAGGGCCGCAAGAGCCACCAGACCGTCAGCGATGCGCTGTCCATCGTGGAGCGCCTTGAGCACCGCGCCGGCAAGGACGCCGAGGGCAAGACCGGCGACGGCGTGGGCATCATGCTGCAGATCAGCCACCGCTTCTTTGCCAAGGTAGCCGACGAGCTGAACATCAGCCTTGGCAACGAGCGCGAATACGGTGTTGGTATGTTTTTCTTCCCCCAGAACGAACACCTGCGCGCCCAGGCCATGAAGCTTTTTGAGCTTGTCACCCGCAAAGAGGGCCTCGAGTTTCTGGCATGGCGCGAAGTGCCTGTAGACCCCGACGCCGTGGGCCAGAAAGCCCGCGACTGTATGCCCGCCATCTGGCAGTGCTTCATCAAAAAGCCCGCCAAGGTGAGCAAGGGCATCGACTTTGACCGCAAGCTCTACATCGTCCGCCGGGTCTTCGAGCAGGCCAGCAACGGCACCTATGTCCCCAGCCTGTCCAGCCGCACCATCGTGTACAAAGGTATGTTCCTCGTCCACGACCTGCGCCAGTTCTACCTCGATCTGCAGGACGAGGACTATGAATCCGCCATCGGCATGGTCCACAGCCGCTTCTCCACCAACACCAACCCCAGCTGGATGCGCGCCCACCCCAACCGCTTCATCCTCCACAACGGCGAGATCAACACCATCAAGGGCAACACCGACGCCATGCTGGCCCGTGAAGAGACCATCTCCTCCCCCATCATGAAGGAGGACATGAACAAGATCCTGCCCATCATCAACACCTCCGGCTCCGACTCCGCCATGCTGGACAACGCCCTCGAGTTCATGGTGATGAACGGCATGGACCTGCCGCTGGCCGTTATGATCACCATCCCGGAGCCCTGGGAGAACAACAAGAACATCAGCCAGAAAAAGCGGGACTTCTACCAGTATTACGCCACCATGCTGGAACCCTGGGACGGCCCTGCCGCCATCCTCTTCTCCGATGGCGACGTGGTGGGCGCTGTGCTGGACCGCAACGGTCTGCGCCCCAGCCGCTACTACATCACCAAAGACGGCAGGATGATCCTCTCTTCCGAGGTGGGCGTGCTGCCCTGTGAGCCGGAGAACATTCTGGTCAAAGACCGTCTCCGCCCCGGCAAGATGCTGCTGGTGGACACCGTCAAGGGCGAAGTCGTGGACGACGAGAAGCTGAAGGAATACTACGCCAGCCGTGAGCCGTACGGCGAGTGGATAGACCGCAACCTCGTCCAGCTGAAGGACCTCAAGATTCCCAACATCAAGACCCCCAGCTATACCGGCGACGACCTGCTGCGCCTGCAGAAGGTGTTCGGCTACAAGTATGAGGACATCAGCACCCTTATCCTGCCCATGGCACGTCAGGGCGCAGAGCCTTCCGGCGCAATGGGTACCGATACCCCGCTTGCCGTCCTCAGCGGCCGGCACCCGCCGCTCTTCAATTATTTCAAGCAGCGTTTTGCACAGGTCACGAACCCGCCCATCGACGCCATCCGCGAGAAGGTCGTCACCTCCACCAGCGTCTATGTGGGCGCACACGGCAACCTGCTGGAAGACAAGCCCGAAAACTGCAAGGTGCTCAAGGTCAACAATCCCATCCTCACGTCCACTGACCTTCTCCGTATCAAGTACATGAACGTCCCGGGCTTCAAAGTCTCCACTGTCTCCATCAACTACTACAAGAACACCAGCCTCGAAAAGGCCATCGACCGCGTTTTCCTGGAGGTAGACCGCGCTTATAAAGAGGGTGCGAACATCATCATCCTGTCCGACCGGGACATTGACGAGTACCATGTGGCCATCCCCAGCCTGCTGGCGGTTTCTGCCGTGTCCCAGTACCTCATCCGCACCAAGAAGAGCACCGCACTGGCTCTCATCCTCGAGAGCGCAGAGCCTCATGAAGTGCATCACTTTGCCGCTCTGCTTGGCTACGGTGCCTGTGCCGTCAACCCCTATCTGGCCCATGAGACCATCGGCCAGCTCATCGACGACGGCCTGCTGGACAAAGATTATTACGCCGCCGTGGACGACTACAACAAGGCTGTGCTGGGCGGCATCGTGAAGATCGCCTCCAAGATGGGCATCTCCACCATCCAGAGCTACCAGAGCAGCCAGATCTTCGAGGCCGTCGGCATCTCCAGGGACGTCATCGACAAGTATTTCACCGGCACGGTGAGCCGTGTGGGCGGCATCGGCCTCGAGGACATTCAGGCTGACGTGGAGGCCCTGCACAACGCAGCCTTCGACCCGCTGGGCCTTGACATCAACATGCAGCTGGAAGACGGCGGCGCCCACAAGTTCCGCAGCGGCAAGGAAGAGCACCTCTTCAACCCCCAGACCATCCACCTGTTCCAGAAAGCCTGCTTCACCGGTGACTACGACACCTTCAAGCAGTTCACCCACACCGTGGACAACATGGGCCAGAACGGCGTCCATCTGCGCAGTCTGCTGGACTTCAACTATGCCCCCGACGGCGGCATCCCGCTGGACGAGGTAGAGCCGGTGAGCTCCATCGTCAAGCGGTTCAAGGCCGCTGCCATGAGCTACGGCGCACTGAGCAGCGAGGCCCACGAGACCATCGCCATCGCGCTGAACCGCCTCGGCGGCCGGAGCAACACCGGCGAGGGCGGTGAGCCCGAAGAGCGCTACCACAGCGAGAGCAATTCCAAGATAAAGCAGGTGGCTTCCGCCCGCTTCGGCGTCACCAGCAAGTATCTTGTCTCGGCAGAGGAGATCCAAATCAAACTGGCACAGGGCGCAAAGCCCGGCGAGGGCGGCAATCTGCCCGGCGCAAAAGTGTACCCGTGGATCGCCAAGACCCGTCACAGCACTACCGGTGTCGGCCTCATCTCTCCCCCGCCGCACCACGACATCTACTCCATCGAAGACCTTGCAGAGCTTATCTACGACCTCAAGAATGCCAACCGTCACGCCAACATCAATGTCAAGCTGGTCAGTGAGGCCGGCGTCGGCACCATCGCTGCCGGTGTCGCCAAGGGCGGCGCACAGGTCATCCTTGTTTCCGGCTACGACGGCGGTACGGGCGCAGCGCCCCGCAACTCCATCAAAGATGCCGGTCTGCCCTGGGAGCTTGGCATCGCCGAGACCCACCAGACCCTTATCCTCAACGGCCTGCGCACCCGTGTGCGCATCGAGAGCGATTCCAAGCTGCTCTCCGGCCGCGATGTGGCCATCAGCTGTATGCTGGGCGCTGAGGAGTTCGGCTTCGGCACCTCTCTGCTGATGACCATGGGCTGCGTCATGATGCGTGTCTGCAACCTCGACACCTGCCCCATGGGCATCTGCACCCAGAACCCCGAGCTGCGCAAGCACTTCCGCGGCAAGCCCGAGTACATCATCAACTACCTGACCTTCGTGGCGCAGGAGCTGCGCGAATACATGGCAAAGCTGGGCATCCGTACCATCGACGAGCTGGTGGGCCGCACCGACCTGCTCCATGTCAAGCCTGCCCCTGCCGACAGCCGGATGTCCAAGATGGACCTCGACTGCATCCTGCACAACCCCGCCATCGTCAACAGCAATGTCCACTTCCAGAAGGAAGACACCTACGACTTCCATCTGGAAGACACTCTGGACATGAAGGTGCTGATGAAGAAATTCAAGCTCAGCAGCAAGAACCCCCAGAGCGTGAAGCTGGATGTCTCCAACACCGACCGCGCCTTTGGTGCCATCTTCGGCAGCGAGATCACCCACAAGTACGGCAGCGACCTGCCCGATGACGTCTACACCGTCCACTGCACCGGTGCAGGCGGCCAGAGCTTCGGCGCATTCATTCCCAAGGGCCTGACGCTGGAACTGACCGGCGACTGCAACGACTACATGGGCAAGGGCCTCTCCGGCGGCAAGCTCGTCGTCCGCCCGCCCGAGGGCATCACCTTCAAGCCCGAAGAGAACATCATCATCGGCAACGTGGCACTCTACGGTGCCACCAGCGGCAAAGCCTTTGTTTCCGGTGTGGCCGGTGAGCGCTTCTGCGTCCGCAACTCGGGCGCTGTGGCCGTCGTCGAGGGCGTGGGCGACCACGGCTGCGAGTACATGACCGGCGGTACCGTCGTCGTTCTTGGCCAGACCGGCAAGAACTTTGCAGCCGGCATGACCGGCGGCATCGCCTATGTGCTGGATGAGAACTGGGACTTCTACCAGCGAGTGAACAAGGAGACCGTCAGCCTCGAGCCGGTGGAGCACAAGTACGACGTCGCCACCCTGAAAGAGCTCATCCGTGAGCACGTCGAGCTGACCGGCTCGCCCCGCGGCAAGGAGATCCTGGACAATTTCAGCGAGTTCCTGCCCAAGTTCAAAAAAGTCCTCCCCTACGATTACGACCATATGCTGCGGGTCATCGCCTCGATGGAAGAGCGCGGACTCGACGGCGAGCAGGCGCAGATCGAAGCATTCTACGCCGTGCAGAAGAACAAGTAAGGAGGGGAACATCATGGCAAAACTCACTGGTTTTATGGATTACACGCGCAAGACCAGCACGGATGTTCCGCCGCTGGAGCGCATTGAAAACTTTAACGAATTTCACATCTGGCTCTCCCGGGAGGAGCAGCAGACCCAGGCAGCCCGCTGCATGGACTGCGGCGTCCCCTTCTGCCAGGCGGGCATGATGATCGGCGGCATGGCCTCCGGCTGCCCGCTGAACAACCTCATCCCCGAGTGGAACGATTTGGTCTATCAGGGCAAGTGGGAGCTGGCACTCCGCCGCCTGCGCACCACCAACCGTTTCCCGGAGTTCACGAGCCGGGTCTGCCCTGCCCTGTGTGAGGCCGCCTGCACCTGCGGCGACGTCACCGGCAGCAGCGTCACCGTCCGGGAAAATGAACACGCCATCGTGGAGACGGGCTACGCCAAGGGCTGGCTCCATGCCGCCCCGCCTCCGGCCCGCACCGGCAAGAGCGTGGCCGTCATCGGCAGCGGTCCTTCGGGCCTGTCAGTGGCCGAATACCTCAACATCCGAGGCCATGCCGTCACCGTCTTCGAGCGTGCTGACCGTGTGGGCGGTCTGCTGATGTACGGCATCCCCAACATGAAGCTGGACAAATCCGTCATCGAGCGCCGCATCAAAATTATGCAGGCTGAGGGCGTCGAGTTCCGCACCAACATGGATGTGGGCGGGGCTGTGGATGCCGCTGAGATCTTGAACAGCTATGACGCCATCGTGCTCTGCTGCGGCGCTAAGAAAGCCCGCGATTTGAACGTCCCCGGCCGCGACGCGAAGGGCGTGTACCTCGCGGTAGACTACCTCACCAGCGTGACCAGGAGTCTGCTGGACAGCAAGTTTGCCGACGGCAGGGCCATCAACGCGGCAGGCAGGAATGTCCTCGTCATCGGCGGCGGCGACACCGGCAACGACTGTCAGGGTACCGCCCTGCGGCAGGGCTGCACCGACCTCGTGGCACTGGAAATGATGCCCCAGCCCCCGAAAGAACGGGCCGCGAATAATCCCTGGCCCGAGTGGCCCAAGGTGCTGAAGGTGGACTACGGCCAGACCGAGTGCCTTGCCAAGTTCGGCAAAGACCCCCGCGTCTACCAGACCACCGTCAAAGAGTTTCTGAAGGACGACGCCGGCAACCTGACCGGCGCGGTCATCTCCTATCTCAAGCCCCAGCGTGACCCCGACACCGGCCGTACCAGCATGGTACCCACCGGCGAAGAGTTCACCTACGACTGCCAGCTGGCCTTTATCGCCGCCGGTTTCGTGGGCTGCGAGGACTATGTGGCCGAGGCGTTCGGCGTGGAGCTGAACGCCCGGGGCAATGTGGCCGACCACGGCTTCCGCACCAATGTAGACAAGGTCTTTGTCTGCGGCGATATGCGCCGGGGCCAGAGCCTCGTGGTCTGGGGCCTGCGGGAGGGCCGCGACTGCGCCGCCGAGGTGGACCGCTATCTGATGGGTTACACCAATCTGTGACCCCCCTATTTATGACATTCTCTTTCCTATCCTAAACAGAAACGGGAGCTTTCCTTCACCGGGAGGCTCCCGTTTCTGCATTTCGGGGCTTTTATTTTCACAAAGTTTTCACAGTTAGCACTTCCTACCCGCTTGAAACAGATACCCCTAAGTGGTAAAATCAGAGTGTCGGGAGATTTACCCCCACAGGGTACATTTCCTCTTCACACCGATACACCCGGAAAGGAGTTATCTGCTATGACCGATGCTGAAAAAAAGCCCTGCTGCTGCGCTGCTGAGCCTGCCGAAAAGGACACTGCTCCCTCCTGCTGCCGCCACAAGGACCGTACCCCTGAGGAGTACCGCGCCCTTGCCAACCGGCTGAGCCGCATTGAGGGCCAGGTGCGCGGCATCCGCGCGATGCTGGACAAGGATGTCTACTGCGCCGATATTCTGGTGCAGGTGGCTGCGGTGAACGCTGCACTGAACGGCTTTTCCAAAGAGCTGCTGGGCCAGCACATCCGCACCTGCGTGGCCGACGATTTGAAAGCCGGCGAGACGCAGAAGCTGGACGAACTGCTGCAGCTGCTGCCCCGGCTCATGAAATGACCCCGTTCCGGGCATCCTATAAGAGGGAAAGGAATCCGCAATGGAACAATACAATGTCACGGGCATGAGCTGCGCGGCCTGCTCTGCCCGGGTGGAAAAGGCCGTGAAGAAGGTGCCGGGCGTCACGAGCTGCTCGGTGAGCCTTCTGACAAACTCCATGGGCGTGGAAGGCACAGCCTCTCCTGCCGCCATCCTCTCGGCTGTGCAGGAGGCAGGCTATGGCGCAAGCCCGAAGAATGCCTCTTCCAGTAAGGCTTCGGACGCCAGCGCCGACCTCAATGCACTGGCTGACCGCGAGACACCGAAGCTCAAGCGCCGTCTCATCGCCTCGCTGGGCTTCCTGCTGGTGCTGATGTACTTCTCCATGGGCCACATGATGTGGGGCTGGCCCCTGCCCCACTGGTTCGATGGCAACCATGTCGCCATGGGCCTTGTCCAGCTGCTGCTGGCGGGCATCGTCATGGTCATCAACCAGAAGTTCTTCATCAACGGATTCAAGGGCCTCATCCACGGCGCACCCAACATGGATACGCTGGTGGCCCTCGGCTCCATGGCAAGCTTCGTGTGGAGCACTTACGCCCTCTTCGCCATGACCCGCGCTCAGGTGGACGGCAACGACGAGCTCGTCATGCACTATATGATGGAGTTCTACTTCGAGTCTGCCGCCATGATCCTGACCCTCATCACGGTGGGCAAGATGCTGGAAGCCCGCTCCAAGGGTAAGACCACCGACGCCCTCAAGAGCCTGATGAAGCTGGCCCCCAAGACCGCCACACTGGTACGGGACGGCGCGGAAGTGACCGTGGCCATCGCCGACGTGCAGAAGGGCGACGTCTTTGTGGTCCGCCCCGGCGAGAATATCCCGGTGGATGGCGTAGTGCTGGAAGGCACCAGTGCAGTCAACGAGAGCGCCCTGACCGGCGAGAGCATCCCGGTGGACAAGGCCGTCGGCGACAAAGTCAGCGCCGCCACCACCAATCAGTCGGGCTTCCTCCGCTGTGAGGCTACCCGCGTGGGCGAGGATACCACGCTGGCTCAGATCATCAAGATGGTCAGCGACGCCGCCGCCACCAAAGCTCCTATCGCAAAAATCGCTGACACCGTGTCGGGCTTCTTCGTCCCGGCGGTCATCTCCATCGCCGTCGTCACCACCATCGTCTGGCTGCTGCTGGGCCATGAGCTGGGCTATGCGCTGGCACGCGGCATCTCCGTTCTGGTCATCAGCTGCCCCTGCGCACTGGGCCTTGCAACACCTGTGGCTATTATGGTCGGCAATGGTCTCGGCGCAAAAAACGGCATCCTCTTCAAGACTGCCTCTTCGCTGGAAGCTGCAGGCCGCACCCAGATCGTAGCGCTGGACAAGACCGGCACCATCACCGAGGGCGCACCCCGCGTCACCGACCTGCTGCCCGCTGAGGGCGTCACCGAGACGGAGCTGCTGACGCTGGCCGCCGCGCTGGAAAGCCGCAGCGAGCACCCTCTGGCAAAGGCTGTTCTGGCCGACGCCGAGGCAAAGGCCATCACTCCCCCGGAAGTCACTGACTTCGCAGCCCTGCCGGGCAACGGTCTGGCGGCCAAGCTGGACGGCATGGACATCTATGCCGGCAATGCCGCCTTCATCCAGACCAAGCTCACCCTGCCCGCCGCACTGGCACAGCAGGCTGAAAAGCTGGCCTCTGAGGGCAAGACTCCTCTCTTCTTCGGCGGCGCAGCCCGTCTGCTGGGCGTTATCGCCGTGGCCGACACCATCAAAGAGGACAGCCCCGAAGCCATCCGTCAGCTGCAGAACATGGGCATCCGGGTCGTGATGCTCACCGGCGACAACCAGCGCACCGCCGACGCCATCGGCATACAGGCGGGCGTGGACGAGGTCATCGCGGGCGTCCTGCCCGACGGCAAGGAGGCCGTCATCCGCCAGCTGCAGGCCAGCGGCAAGGTGGCCATGGTGGGTGACGGCATCAACGACGCTCCCGCCCTCACCCGTGCCGACACCGGCATTGCCATCGGCGCAGGCACCGACGTGGCCATTGACGCCGCCGACGTCGTGCTGATGAACTCGAAGCTCTCGGACGTGCCTGCGGCCATCCGCCTCAGCCGCGCCACCCTGCGGAACATCCACGAGAACCTGTTCTGGGCGTTCATCTACAATATCATCGGCATCCCGCTGGCGGCTGGTCTGTTCATCCCCTTCGGCCTGACGCTGAATCCCATGTTCGGTGCTGCTGCCATGAGCCTGTCCAGCTTCTGCGTCGTGAGCAACGCCCTGCGGCTGAACCTGTTCGATTTGCACAGCACCAGGCACGACCACAAAACCGCTTCTCCCGCTGCTGCCCCGGTGCAGTCTGCGGCTGAAAATAACAAAAAATCGGACGCCGAAGCGCCCGAAGTCAAAACGGAGGATCATACCATGAAGAAGACCCTGAAAGTGGAAGGCATGATGTGCGGCCACTGCGAAGCCCGCGTGAAGAAGGCTCTGGAAGCCCTGCCCGAGGTGGACGAGGCTGTCGTGAGCCACGAGGCCGGCACCGCCATCGTCACCCTGAACGCCGAGGTCGCCGACGACGTGCTCAAGAACGCCGTCGAGGCACAGGACTACAAGGTCACCGGCATCCAGTAAGCTGTAAAATGCAGAAAAGCCAGCGCACGAGAAATGTGCGCTGGCTTTTGTTATAGGTCATAACCTCTCAGTCTCGCTATCGCTCGACAAGGCCGAGTTGCGGCTCCCAGCATCCGCTGCGCATTGCTTGCGTCTCGCTGGCCGCTGCCCCAACAGCGACTCCCTGTTTCCGCCACTGGCGGCGGTCGTCACCGTTGCCCCTACCGAGGGGAGCCTCTGGCGAAGCGACAAAGCTTTACGAAATGCCAAGGCCTCTCCTCGATAGGAGAGGTGGCAATGCGAAGCATTGACGGAGAG
>OGZM01001633.1_pt1 | contig 16214 bp, 13 predicted proteins | sample 1576821 | NCBI WGS metagenome assembly OGZM01 (sample SAMEA3541491, study PRJEB24748) | human gut metagenome | biome: human gut; feature: human-associated habitat; material: faeces | place: China | collected 2012
GGTATTTGCCACGAGAAACATTTCATTCAAACTCAAATTCTGAGGTCGGGTTTTGGCAACCTCTTTAGCCTCTTCAAGGTTGAATTGACGAACCTTATAATCCGCTTTGAATGTCACACGACGTAATTTCGGGAAAAGCTCTTTCAGCATCCATTGATAAGGGACACCGCCTTTTAACGCTATCAAGTCGGTTTCACGAGACTGCTCATCCGGGACACTCCCAATCAGATCGAGCACTTCCCGCTTATACTGCATATCGGATTTCTCGATCAGTGCGGCGAGTCCTTTCCAATCCTCTCCACCGACATGGATCGTATAAAATGATTCGGGATAATCGAATTCGGTCATCAAATAATTCTTCAGAGCAGTTGCCCGTCCTTCGGACAGTTGCCGGTTACGGGCCACTTCCCCTTCGGGTGAAGCATAACCGCAAAGTGAAACGCCCGTCAGGGTCACATCACGATCATCCCCGACGTTTGCAAATGCGGTGAGGATTTTGGATAGCTCCGATGCGTTATTGCCTAAATCAGAGCGCAATTCTGTGCGCCCCACTGCGAAATTGAGGAATGCCTCGCAGGTTACAGCCCGCATCTTAACCGTCTCTGGATTAGGCCGAATGTATGCCAGATGAGGCGTGATGTCATAGCGCTCGATCACAATAACGTGCTCCAGATCGACATGCTCTGCCAAAAGACGCGTATCGGTCGCCCGCACATGGCCGCACCCGCACTCGTTACGCCGCAACGTCAGTTGAGCTGAAGACATCCACGCTTCGTAGGGAACAGCCAAATCATACTCCACTCTTTGGTCTCCTTTGTAATCTCGAATAACGGCATAGGGCAGATAAGAATCGTACATCGCATGTTCCCGCCGACTCAACAGCGCATGGCTACGACGATAGTTTTTATAGCTGTTGCGTCCCATCACCGAGATCATCGGCAGCTCTTTGGCATTCTCTTCCGTCGAAAGAATCGGTGTGAATTCAACGCTTTTACGTGAAACCACATTTCGGCCTGTCGTCGAAACATCCATGTTTACATAAAGCGAATCTCCGCGCTGGGTGAGCTTGTTCATCTGTACGACGATATTGCCGTCCTGCACAGTGTTCTGAGCTGAAATATGGCCGAAAAACAATGCCCCGCAAAGCGAAAGTAGAAGTGTATGTGCGTTTTTCATATGTGTCATTATTTAATCATGAAAATCAATGTAATACCTGCTTTAGTCGGACCGAAATAATGCTTGGATTCATGTCCTAATTTCCGGCTGCATTTCGCACACGGATACTTGTCGTAATCGAGGTAAGCATACCCGACACCGACAGTCGCTTCCAAACCCCAGCGGTTGCCGAGAATCCAATGGTAGCCGTAACTGATACCCGCTCCGGCAAGCCATCCTTCATAACGGTGAGAAAGGATATTGCGGTTTTCGATTTTGCCGAACATTTTACCGCTATGAAACCCCCACGGGAGCATGCCGCCCATGTTGTATTGCGCATAGTGCCCATGAAGTCCGAAAAAATGCCCGGAGAACCGACGGCAAGTCCACCATCGCATCTCCGGTTGTACGAGCCAATGCTTCATTTTGCGGTTATCAGAAAAGGTCCAAGGATTGTAGTTCCCCGACAAATCGAATGTACATTTCTTTCCCAACCCGAATTCGAAACCGAGATTGAAAGTCGACGTCGCATCGTAAAGCATATTTGTCTTTAATGCAACTTTAGGAGCCGGAACGATCTCTTCGCTACCGATTTGTCCATGGAATAGAACATGGTCTTGAGCATGGATAACAGGAATACACAAAAGAATCCCTGTTATCGACATCAGCATTTTTTTCATTTTAAATTAGACGTTTGAATTTTATGAGGACAAAAGTATATGTAACGCCATGTCTACATCTTACACAAAAAAGAAATCTTGTTGCATATTGCAGACAAATATTATTTCTCCGTATCTTTTTGAAGTTCCTGTTCTCGCAATTCGGTCGGGGTCTGTCCGAACTGCCGCTTACAATAGGCGGTGAAATGTCCCGGAGAACCGAATCCGCAATCAAGAGAGATTTCATAGAAAGACTCGTCCGATTTACAGATCCGCTCGAGAAGCAGTTCCGCTTTCTTTTTCTGCATCCACTTGTAGGGACTTTCGGAAAAGCAGGTCTGGAATTTTCGGGAAAACGACCTTTCCGAACTGCAATACAGATCGGCGAACTCTTTTACTGTTTTAACATGATTATAATTTTTCAGAACAAATTCTTCAAAGCGGTTATCCTGCTCGAATGCGGGGGCAAAAAAGCCGTATAACTCCCGTTTTGTATAAAATCCACGTAGTACGAGCAAGAGTTCTTCCTGTTTAATCTGGTGCATATGCTTACATTGAAGACGGGCATCCAAATAAGTCGATATTGATTGAAGGACGTTTAATACGGGAGTGCGTATGACAAGCGGGCATATGGTTTTTCGGTTACCTTTCGTAAAATGGAGCGACTCGATATACATTTTATCACAGACGCCGATATTTTTGTCCCAAAACAGGACAAGGCATTGTGAATGTTGTAGGGCTGTGATTTTATTGTCTACGCGTTGCGGAATTAGCAACATCTTGTTTTTCCCAAAAACGATATCGCTCTCATCACCATATGCTATAGAAATTTTACCTTCCAGCAGAAACAAAATGCAAAGCGAAATTGCATTATCCAAACAGGATACAGATCCCTTATCCAACTCGTAATTGACAAATCCGGTATTATCCGAAAGTTGGTAAGTCATGCAAGACAAATGTTCCCGGAAATAGAGCAGTTTCATAAGAGGCAATTGTTTGGTTGAACAAAGTAAGCCACTTCATAGAATAAAATCCTTCAACAAAACAGACATTTATTTATACAAATAAGACAATATGATTTCGGAAAACTATTAAAAAACAAAAATTGATCTCCTGATATAGGACATAGTTTTCCTTCATGATAAGATCGTCGAGGTGCCTGAAATAGATGATTGGTAACTCGTCGATAACGACACCTGATTTTAGTTGTCTTTTTTGTCGATGAGTTTGACGAGGCAGCTGTTATACAGACTGAGAGTTGGTTCATAAATAGCTTGGCGATCGGAATTATTGCTCACAACAAGAATCTTCGGTTCTTCGGAATTATTGATGTCCGATGTAAAGTCGTCATCTAACATGTCCCAATAGAACCGGGGTGGGGCATGTGTGATAACGGAATTTGTGCCGATGCAATCTGGTCTTTTATTGAGATCCAGCATGATGGTATAAGTACTTTTATAAGCTTCCGGAATGTAGGCCCCAAAGTCTGGATGGAGGTGATTACAGAGGTGTAAACAGTGCGGGTCATCAAAGTTTATCACATAGAAAGCTGGCACTTTCTTATAACCATCCTGAGGATTCAGCAAGGTGGTTGTAAGCAATATTCGAAAGATCCGACAATTTGTAATCGTAGATATATTGTTTATAACCTTTTTCGATCTGCTGTTTGATGAACTGGTTGACGACGCAATGGCTATTACCACTGTCCAAACACCCCTACAGATGCATGTGCGTTGTGGCTACATGACATTTGCGAACACATTGTTGTAATAGAATCGAACAGGCAGATTGATGGAATATTCATTCTCGATTAATCGTGGTTCCTGCATGAAATTCTCATTCTCATTCACGTTATTGGTAATATCCTCCATAAGATTGTTCTTCAGAAGACGTGATACCCAGCCCTGCCCATCGGCAGACGGCAAGAGCCGAATAGCCGCCGCAGGCGACAAAGGCAAGGCATTGGCCTTGACGTGTCGCTTACTACGGCTATCTTGCTGGACGGGAGGGCGGATGTTTTGGCTGTACAGGGAGGTAAAAGAATTGCTTTCGAGGTTCAATGGAGCCGGCAGAGTTCTGAAGAAACCCGCCTCCGGCAGGAGCGGTATAAGGTGTCGAACGTAAGAGGTTGCTGGCTGTTCCGCATAGTCCCCAAAGAGATGTCGGATTATGACAAGACCTTGGGCGCGGATAAAGAGATTCCGGTTTTCAAAATACTCAAGGATGAAAATTCAAATATACTCGCCCATGTAGGATCGGTTCAAATGCCGTTAAAAGCATTGATAAGTAATTTACTGGCGCGTAAGTTGAAATTTTGCGAGCATATCAGATTGGCACCCAAGCAGAAGGTTACTATCATCTTTTTTGAAATGAAATGCTGGAAGTGCGGGACGCCGCAATACTGCTATACGGTAGAGCCAAGTCTGAAGAGCGTCTGCGACTGCGATTTCGATGTGGAGCGGTCTTCGTGGGACGATCATGATATAGATAAGCATCCTGGGGTCTATACCGCGGTACAAGATTTCTTACGAACGGAAGAGGGGCGGCAATTTAAGGTCGGCCCGGTAAAAAGACGGTATAGCCGGACGGTTGCTGACAGTTACCTATCGCACGGCTGTTATTATTGCGACGCTATTTTCGGTGATTTCCATCTCATAGAAGAAAAAATGTATGCTTTGCAAGATTCTGCCAATATCCGATATACAACAGAAATTGATTTGGGAACAATGACATACGAAAAACCTCATTGGTGTTTTTCCGAGAGTAAACAATTTTGCGAATAGGAGTTCGAACGGATCGCTCTATTAAAAGAAAAACCGACAGCAACCGATTCGAGGTTGCTGCCGCTTTTTCGGTATTATTCGCTTGGCGTCCAATCCGGTATTTCGATGGTGTCGGCGTCGATTACCGGGCATCGGATAACCTCCATGGTCTCCTTTTCGTAGACGTTGCAACCCACGAAAAGCGATGCGATGAGCATACCCCAGATCAGGGTGAGGATGCAATACAGAATCGTGTATTTGATTTTTTGTTTCTTCATCGTTCTATGGCTTTAAGAGTTCAGTAATCTCCGGATCGAGGTTTCCGCGATACTCCATACGCTCGTCCAAGCGGCAGGCTTCGAGGAAATGATGGCGACCTTCCTCCTTTCGTCCCAGCCGCGAATAGGCAATGGCCCGCAGATACTCCGTTACGGCATCTTTGGGCATCGCAGCCAACAACTCCAGCGCCCGTTCGTTGTGATCCAGCGACAAATGCGCCACGACCGTGTTGCGGTCGTTGTAATCGTTCAGAATATAGAGTGCTTTGGCGTATTTGCGTTTCTGCAACAGCTCCACCCCGCGGGCATAGGCCGTATCCAGTTCCGTGGTGTGGATCGTATCCTTGACCATCCCTTTGCGGCGCAGGTTGTAGCGGAAATTCACGGCCCGAAGCTGCGGGTAGATCACCGAACGGATATAGGCATACTCTTTCGGGAACTGCTGCCGGATGGCCTGCTCCCTCCGGTCGGGATTCTTCTCCCGGGCGATCAGTTCCAGAATAGCGTCACGGTTTACGATCTCCCGGTCTGTTCGGATGCGCGTCGTCAGTTCCGCCCAGTCTTCGGCCACCCACCGCACGGTGAGCATCGTGTCGATGCTTCTGCCATATCGGCGGACAAGGTAGCGTTTGAGTGCCGCGGCCCGTCCTTGCGAGAGCCGGTCGTTGAAAGCGTAGGCTCCCTCCGGAGACGATGCCGCCGTCAGCGTGATGGTATCGACCCAGAACTCCTGCTGCTCGACGATCCGCCGCATCAGGGAGGTGATCTTGTCCAACTGCCGTCGGTTGTCGCCCAACGTATCGACCACGCGGGTATCTCCCACGAAGAACTGAATGTAGTTGCGATCTTCGACGGTCACGAACTTGTCGACGACCTTGATGCGATACCTCGGTATGGTATCTACGAAGGAGAGCATCGAGGATACGATGTAGCTCAACGTATCCGACGGCGGCAGACGGTAGGCACTGTCGTCCACGGCCAACACCTGCCCCTGAAGCGTTACGAGCATCTTTTTCGACGTTTCGTCGGTTTTCACCTCCTGCGAGTAATAGTACGTGACAGTGCTCCGGCCTTCGACCAGCGAGTCGAGCCGCGCATCCTGCGGATAGGGAAACTTCACGAAGCGGTTGAAGGCCGCCTCGCGCCCCACGGTGTCGGGATGAAATCGTTCGACATAGGTTTCGTACTGCCAGTAGTCTCGCTCTTGCAGGAGCGAGAAACGCCCGCCGCGAATTACGAGGTCTTCGAGCGGCACGGATTCGTCGGGCTTGTGCAGGACGGGGGTAATGACGACGCTGCGGCTTCTGCCCAACAACTGCTTGGGCAATGTCACGATGAAATCCAGCACGACACGACCGTTGCGCTCGGGAATAGACCGCATCTTCGCCATGACCGTCACCTGCTCGATCTGAAGTGCCATGACACGCTCGCCGTCGGCAAGCGTATCGACCGGAGCAAGGTAAAAGGTGTTGCTGTCGCGTTGGAGTTTTACGACCTGCGGGCGGTAGTCCTGCTGCCGTTCCTGCCGCTCGGCGCGGGAGAGCTGCGCCAGCCGGGCCGTCGCCTGCTGCCGCTGAAGCCGTCCGGCTACCGAGCAGCCGAACATCGTCCACAGGCAGCAGCCGAGAATTGCTCCGGCAACTATGATTTTTCGATTCTCCATTCTTAAAACAGGTAGCTGAATGAAACCTCTAACTTTGTCGGTGCGAGCGTCCAGCGGCGGTAATGGTAAATATACTCGTCGTCCCAGTCTCCGACCGTGGGGTCGCGGCGCGTGTCCTTCGTGCGGTAAATTCCAACTCCAGCCTCGAAGGCGACATTCCAGCGTTTCGAGAGCATCCACGCATATCCGTAGCTGACACCGAGACCGTAGGCATGCCCCTTATAGCGCCGTGTCCGGCTTCCGAGGTCGTAACCGACATAGATGAGATGCTGCCCGAGAAAATGCCCGACGAAGGATTCGTAGAACCAGTAGCGGCCGCCGAGCTGCACGGCATGGAAGTTCATCGAGAGGGATGCGGTTTTCACCGGGTTCCAGTAGCCGGACAGCTCCAGCGACCAGTTGTCCGTCAGGGCCGCTTCGGTCCCGACGTTCAGCGTCGCGCCGCATGCGGCAAGGGCGTTGGCCCTCACGGCGAAGATCTGCGCCGCAGCCCTGCGGGGCGCTCCCCACAAAGCCGCGAGCAGCAAGACTGCCGTAATGAATATTCGTTGTTTTTTCATGTCGTTTTTTGTCTGTTTGAAAGTTATCGTACGGCGTATTCGACCATTCCGTTCTCGGACGCCGTGCGGGAGAAAGTCGCTTCGTAATCGGTCACGAAGTAGTCCGTGTAGCCAGTTCCGAGATCGAGCGTCGCCGAGGCGCGTCCCCTCATCCGGTCTGCCTCGATCTTTATGTTCATCGTACAGGTCAGCGTCTTGGTCGCCCCGCCCCGCAGCACTACCGTTACTGTGGGGTTTAGGGTAATCGTCAGATCGTTCATAACAGGATAGGTCCCTTCCGCAACGACCTCGATGCCGCCCGATATTTTACTGAAGAAGAATGTAAAACAGGAAACGGTTTTGATCCCCGTAACAAAGGAGTCGAAGAAGGCGCTGTCGCCCTTTTCATCCGTCACGGTGATGCGGTAGGGATTCTCCCCGACAGCCTCGGGACGGATACGCAGCGGGTAGGTGCCGTTCCCCGTCACCGTATAGCTCGTGACGGGCCCGATGTCATCTGTCAGGTTCCGGAACAGGGTCGGCGTACCCTCGACCTGCACGGTATAAGTCCCGTCGTAGTCGTCCTGCTCGATGGTGAAGTCCACGCGGGCGCGGTCGAGCGCCGCCAGTTTGAATTTATCCTGCGTGAAGGATACCCGCAGCGGCTCGCGGACGTAGCTCGTCTGCAGCACCCGCTCGGCATGCAGCCCGGTTTCGTCGGTCAGGGTGAGGCGCAGCCGCACGTCGCCCTCCCGCTGCTGCGTGTAGGCGATCTCCGCGGTTCTCTCCCCGTCGCCGGAGAGGAACGGATAAGGTACTCCGCAGACGATCGGCTCGCCGTCCAAGGTAACATCGCCGTCACCCTCTTCCCGCTCGCAAGACAGAAAGCAGGTGCTCCGGTCGTTGTTCGTGCTGACGACCCGGAGCTGCGCCGTGGCGGTTCCGCCGGGCGCATGACGTTCGGCGAAAGGCGTCACGGATACCTCGGTGGTCGAAACCCGCCAGTCCACGGTATTGCGTCCCAGAATCCGGGCCTCGATGCGGTAGATCCGGTTGCGGGCGATGTTGAAGTCCGAGGTGTTGTTCTCCCCCAGGTAGATGCGGTAGACGACGTGCAGGCCGTCCGCCTCGCCCTCGATCAGGATATAAGCGGCATATTCCGGGGCGTTGGCCTCGTTCTTCTGCTCCTGTCCCGGAATCGAGACGTTCTCGCCCTGCAGGTTCTCCGGGAGGTAGTAAACGGCGGAATAGCCGTCGCCGTCCGCCGGGACGGCTTCCGTCGCGGCGCACTCCCCGTCTGCGGTGATGCGGCCCTCGCCGAAGAGCGCCGCGAAGCGCGGGACGCAGCACAGACGTACGGAACGCACGGAGAGCGAATTCCTGAAGCCGGCAGCCACGGTGTAGCTGAAATCGACCTTCGCCACGGCCCGCACGAGTTCAATAGCGATCTGCGTCGTGCCGCGCACGGTAAACGTCCGCACGGCAGACATGGGAAGCGTCCCGGAGTCCGATCCGTCGGGATTCCATGCGCAGCGCAGCGCTCGCACCTCGGCTTCGGGCAGCGGCCCGGTGTCCGTGCCGAGGTTGGCGACGGCATAGAGGGTGTATCGGCCGTCGGGAAGCTCCAGCGCGACGGCGCGCTGCGAGGCGGCGTACACGTGCCGGGCCGGAGCATCGTCTGTCGGGAACAGATAAAGGTTGATATCGTCGACGCGGCTCTCGTTCGCAACAGCCCGTGTGCCGGGCAGGGCGTCGCAGGAGAACGTGAAGGTCACATGCCAGGGGCCGTGTACGGCCGGAGTGCATACGGGTATCTCGTCCGAGCAGGAGCCGGCGAAAAGCAGCGTTCCCAAAAGGATATGGATGAGGGTTTTCATGGTTTTATCTGAAATAAGCGTAAATAACGGCGGGATCGTCGTCCGGGGAGAAACGGTACTGCTCCTCGTAGCTCAGAACCCCGGTATGGTCGGCGTTCCGGCACCAGCCCTCGAACAACCGGCCCGCATCGGGCTCGGCGACGAGCGTGCAGCCTTCGTCCGGGCAGTAGACGAGCGAGTACCACGAAGCGAGCGTCATGTCTTCGACCACACGCAGCGCGTCGGGCGAGGCGACAGTGCCTTTCCCGCTGCCGCCGTCGAACCATTTGGTGTAGACCCGAAGCAGGTGGGCGTAGCAGTACGGGAAACTGAACGAGGCGACCTCCCCGTAACGGTCGAGGATATGAACCCGGAACATAAAGCGGCACTCCTCGCGCGTGAAGGACGGCGGCCAGTAACGGATATCGTAGTCGTTCTCCGGGCCCCGGATCTCCATCGTCCTTGCAACGGCGCCCCATTGGCCCTCGAAACCGAAATACCGCACATCTCCGGTCTTCAGCTCCACGAAGGCTTCGACCCCGGCTTCTTCGTAGGACCCGCCGAGCCGCAGCGTCAGGCGCATCGGCTGCCGCTCCAGCAGAAAACCGTTCGACAGCGCAGCCTCCGGCGTGCATCGCACCTCTACGGTATAGGCCCGGATACGGGTGTCGACCTCGGCGTCGCCACGGATTATAATGTCGAGCCTATAGTGTGTATTGGCCCGTATGTCGAAGTTCGAGGTGTTGTTGCCGCCCGGGTAGACGCAGTAATCCAGCACCTCGGAGCCCCGCAGGGCACGGATACGCAGGAACGTCGCATCCGCCGGGGCGTTCGCGGGGCCCTTGTCCCGCTGGTCGGCGATCGAGGGAACCTCGCCCTGCAGGTTCGGAAGCATGTAGAACGTCCCCGTCAGGGTCTGCGACGACGAGCCGGCGATTTCTCCCGCCGTATATTCCGTAGCCGGCCGGTCGGGGCCGAAGACCCGTACCCGGGCGGGAAGGTTCATGGGTTGGACGCTGTGCAGGCGGATGTCGCCGGCATCCGGTGCGACAGAGATGTTATAGGTGATCTTCGCCACGAGGCGCTGCACCTCGACGGTCGGAAGCGTCACCGTTTCATCCGACGAGGGGATCGACACCTCGCCTTCATAAGCCATCGGTAGCGTGTCGTAATCGTCGGCATGCGTAACGGCGAGATTCTCCCATGCCGGGCTATCGCCCGTGTCGCGGCCCATATTGGCAACAATACGCATCCGATAACTGCCGGGAAGGCACTCGAAGCGCAGCGTCGGGGAACTTTGGTAACGGTGCAGGACGACATTGCCGGCGGCGTCGAGAAGGTAGAGGTTCAGGTCGCGGATCGCCTCTTCGTCCGCAGCGCGGGGCATAGCCGTCATCGGGTCGGGACATACGGACATGCGTACTGAAACGTCGCGGGGCTGCGGGCATGCCGATCTGTCCTCGGCGATGCAGCTCCACAGAAACGGGAGCACTGCGAATATCCACAGGTATCTTTTCATGGCAGTCGGAATTTTACGAGGTTTTCAACTACTCCCGGACGCAGCGCACGGGGTTGGCGGCATAGCGGTAAAAATCCGTCGTATTGACGAACGGCGGGTAATTGTCGGAGTTAAACAGGATCGAGGTGCAAGCCACGTCGTGGAACACGCCTGTCGAACCTCCCCAGTGAAGATAATACGGGGCGTTCGTGTAGAGCCTTCCGAGCGACCCGTTGCGGTCGTAACGCCCCTCATAGAAGGTTCCGCCCAAAGGTATCTTCGCCGTCTGCGTGCCGTTGCAGCGGATCGTAACGTAATAAGGTACCGATACGCTTATCCGCTCTATTCCCGCGAAATCCTCGGCACCGGGCACTTTCCAGCCCGGAGGGCACGGATCGTAAATGGATTTATGGCTGGTGCAGCTGATATTGTTTTTCCCGGTCGTGACGTTGCCCCAGAGGTTCGGGTGGTGGTCGCAGAGCCAGTCCAGCGAAGAAGCCCACTCTTCCCAGTCCTCGAAGGATACGCCGTCCATATAGGTTGTAGGATGCGCTGTGGCCCATTCGAGGGTCATCACGTCGTAAGGCGACTCGGTTCCGGAAGTCCGCGGATCGCTCTCGGCATATTCGAATCCCGCGGCATAGACGGTCGGAGCCTGTATATAAGCGTCCGTCGCCGTGGCCGGATACGGGAACGGGTCTTTACGACCCCACTGATAGTAAAGGCCGCGCGAGGCGGGCAGTGTATAATCCGTTTCCAGCGCTCCGAGGTTGCGATCCATAAAGACAGCTCCCGAAGCATAGGTCTGGGCTACGACCGCCGGATCGTAGTCCACGGCCCAGATATGCCACGACCAGAGGCATTCCCCACGGCTGTCGAAAAGCCCGATCACGGCGTTGCCGTGCGTCGTACCGGTCGTAAAGGTGATTCGTCCGTCCTGATATCGCACATCCTTAACGATCGCCTCGCTCAGCGTTCCCGTTTCCCACAGTATGCGGGCAGAGACGCCCGACAGACGCTTGGGAGTGACGTTGAGCGTCGTGCGGCCGTTGCCCATCGTTGTGGCGTCGAACGAATAGGAGGTGTTCAGCGCGGGAGCGATATAGCAGTTGGCCGTACCGTCTTCATCGAGCGGCCGGGTGTTGGCCGTGAATTTCGGGAAGATCGACGCATCGTTCGATGCGGGAGTGTAGAGATAGGTCGTCGATGACGATAGCCGCTGCGTATAGCCGTCCGTCGTGTACCATCCCTCGAAGCGGTAGCCCGCGGCAGGAAGCGCCACCAGCGTACAGCCCATCTCGTGACACATGACGACGTGGTTCCGCGTTCCCGATATTTCAGCGGTATAGAGCGCTTGGGAGACGTTCACCCGGCCTTTGCCGTTGTCGGCAGTCTCGACGACGACCTGAAGGCGGTTTGCAAAGCGGCGACGGAAGTCGAACGACTGCGCAAGGCCCGCATCGTCTTCGACCGTCACGGTATAGGCTACCTGCGAGTTCGCCGTGGTGTAGACCGGAAGGTCGTAGTAGAGGATATATTCATTCAGCCCCGGTTGGTTCGCAAGCTCCAGATCGCGGCCCGTGCCGATGGAAGCATCGTCCACGAGCAGGCGGTCCCTGTCGCCCTGCGAGGCCGTGATGCGTCCCCGCAGCGTCAGGGGCGCGGGATCGCCCTCCACCTCGACGAACAGTTCGCCCATCACGTCGTAAGTGCAGTAGCCGCCGATCGCATTTTCCGCGTAAGAGTCATAGACGTTGAGCGTATAGCTGCTGACACGGGTGTCGACCTCGCTGTCGCCAAGGATCGAAATCGCGAGCCGGTAATGTACGTTGGCCCGAACATTGAAATCCGAGGTGTTGTTACCGCCCAGATAGACATAATAGGCCAGCATCTTCGCACCCTGCACGGCACGTATCAGAAGATACGACGCATTCGCGGGGGCATTGTCCGGGTTCTTCTGCCGCTGGTCGGTAATGGATGGAACCGTGCCCTGCATATTCGGCAGCAGATAGCAGTTTCCCGAGATCTGCTGTCCCGAAAGTTCAATTTCCGGACAGTCCGTATAGTCGTCAGGGTCGTCCGACGGCCGGGCCGCCATATCGAACACAGATACCGAGCGCGGTATGGAAAGCAACTGCACGGAGCGAAGCTCGATGTCTGCGGGTTTGACGGCGATATCGTAGGAGACTTTCGCCACGACGCGCTGTACCTTGACGGTCGGAAGCGTCAGAATGCCGCCGGACGAAGACGTGATCGCAACGTCGCCCTCATAGGACATCGGCAGCGTATCGTAATCGTCGGCGTGCGTAACGGTGAAATCCTCCGATGCGGGATTCTCTCCCATATCGCGGCCCATATTGGCGGCGATACGCATCCGGTAGTTACCGGGCAAGGACGTGAAGCGCAGCGTCGAAGAGCTCTGGTAACGGTGCAGGACGATCTCGCCGTCGTCGTCATAGAGATAGAGGTTCAGGTCGCGGATCGCCTCTTCGTCCGTCATGCGGGTTACGGCCGTCATCGGGTCGGGGCATACTGTCAGCCGAACCGAAACGCCGCGGGGATGAGGGCATGCCGACCTGTCTTCGGCGATGCACCCCATAAGGGTCGCGGCAAGACTTATCGACAGGATATATAGTAATCTTTTCATAGCTTTGAAAGAAAAAGGGCTCCGCCCGAAAGACAGGGCGGAACCCGGTATGACATGCGGACTACGCTCCCAGTTCGACGGACTGCGTGACGGGCGTCTCCCAGTCGGCGACGGTCACCGACACGACGCAATCCTGACCTACGAGGCCCGTGATATTGGCCGAGACACGGTAGTAGCCGTTGCGCAGGATTTCGCCCGCAGCCTTGCCCGTCAGCTCCACCGAGTAGGTCACTTCCGAGCGGTCGTCCGAGGTCGAGCCGTTGCCGTCCTGATCGTATGTAGCGTTGATTTCCAGCAGCACACGGTTTCCTGCCGTTAAAGAGCCGTTCTCGAAGCAGTAGAACAGGGCGTTGTATTTACCCGAAGCCGTGGCGGGGGTCTGGGTATGCGTGTAGCTCATCGCCCCGGGCGTCGGAGTGCCGGCCACGACCGAAGACTGAGAGGCTGCCTTGGAGAGTTTTACCGAGTTGATCATGAGCTCTCCGGCGTACTTGTCGGCGAACGACGGGTCGATAGTCGTCTGGAGGGCCACTTTGGCTACGGTACGTTTGAGCGTGATACCTACCGACGTCGTGGAATTCACGGCGCCGACGGTCTTCGATGTCGAGCCCGACATCACGAAGCCGCCGGAACGCTTGGCTTTGGTGGACACCTCGGCGAAGGTGCCGTTATAGGCGGCTGCGGAGTTTTCCACCAAAGCCGTGAGGGCCGCGCGGGTCTTGGCCGATGAGGCGTCGTAGTTCGCCACGGCGTAGAACGAGCATTCGGTGCCTGCTGCGGATTTGGGCAGCGAGAAGGTCGCAGATTTGGAAGCGAGTTCCGACGAGGTGCAATCCCGGCGGATGATGAGGGCGCCGCCGTTGTCGAAAACGAAGACCGAGAGCGACGAAAGCGAGGATTCCCACGACTCGGCCTTAGCCGAAGCGTCGAAGAACGCGCGGGTATCGGCCTCGTCCGCTCCGGTGAGCGTGATCGCGATCCGGGTGCCATCGGAGGTTTCAGGCGTTGTGGAAGTGAACGGGTCATTGTCTTTGTCGCACGAGGCGAACAGGGCGGCGGCCATGGCGGTCGCAGCCAAAAGAATCTTTTTCATCGTGTAATAAGAAATTAAGTGAATGAACTATTTACGCTTGTTGCGTTTTGGATATCGGGGTTGTTCGGAGTATGGGACAGGCGACTTTTCCTTACGCGCCGGGCTGTGGTAGCCCGGGACGCCGTTCTCGTCGATCCATGTGCGGATGCCGGTACGGAGTTCTTCTTTGAACTGCCGGAATTCCGGACGCTCCGAAAAGTCGTCTTTCAGGTCGTAGGCCCGAAAGATCGGAGCGCAGATACGTACCAGTCGCAGGGCGATCTCCTGCCGTTGGTTTTCCGGAATGATCGGGAAGTCCGTGGCGAGGATCAAGTGAACGGTGTCGTATTTCGAGAAAAGCAGGCCCCGGAAGAGCACGCTGTCGGCGGCACGGATTGCCTGATCGACGGTCTCTCCGGCCGAGAGGCTCTGTGTATAGCTTTCGAAGGCCAGACGGCTGCGACGTTCGAGCATCGCACGCTGGAACTGACGCGGAGGATGGCGTATTTCGAGGAAATGCCGCAGTCGTTCCCGGAACCATTTTTCATCGGGGCTTTCCATCGCGCGTGCGGATTAGCGTTTGCGGCCGCGGCTCTGACCTTGGCCCTGATCTGCCTCCTGACTTTGTTCCGCAGCTTTGGACTCCTTGGGTTCCTGCTGCTGTTTTTCCTGCTGTTCCTGACGGCGCTGCTGCGAGAAGTCGTAGACCACGCCGTTCGAGCGGGGGTCGATGCGCAGGATACAGGTCAGCGCTTTGCCGTTCTTACCCAGAATGGGATGATCCTTTTCCTTCGAGCAGTCCAGACCTTCGGGGCTCAGCAGGGCCGTGCGCTGACGCTCGTCGAGCTGTTTGTCGAGCTGCGGAGAGATATAGGGGCGGCTGAACTGGTAGTCGGTCATCTTGTATTCGTTCGAGAGAACATCGAAGCCTACCTTACCCGAATAGGTGATGTCGCTGCCGCGCATGGCGCAGCCTTCGACGAAGACACGGCCGCCCAAAGCCAGCTCGTTCTGCTGCGTATCGTCCAGACGCACCCCGTTGAAATAACGCAGGTCGGGGACATCGTGCTTCGGGATGGTGACAAGGCGGTTCGTTGCGGGATTCAGCGTGGCGAAGCACCATTCCTTTTCTCCCGTATGCGGGTTAGGAAGCTCGTACAGCCGGTCGGGAGTCTTCCCGGCCAACAGCTGCTCCTTCTCACTCGTGGAGAACATCATCCGGTACTCCTCGCGCTCGAACTCCGGACGCGGAAGGGCGCTCGTCAGGCCGACCTGCACCTCGCCGTTCATATCCCGATACGGTTGCAGGGCGAACTGTCCGACAATGGGTATATCGCCGACCTTGAGATTCACGTCGTGCAGTTCCGTACAGGGAAGGCCGTGCTTCATCTTTTCCAACTCCGCCGACGAAACGACAATGCCCATCTCTTTCAGTTCCTGCAATTTAAGATTAACAGGATTGAACTTGACTTTTTCGAGCTGGTAGGAGGTAACCGTGTGTTCGTGCAGCGCCTTGAGCCCTTCCGGATCTTTCGGGTTGTTGACGAGGTTGATGAGCTTTTGGGCAAGGTCGCTGGCCTTGTCGGCGGCAACCTTGAGGAACCGGAACGGCTGGTTGCTCTCGACAGATTTGAAGCCTCGGATGAAAGCTGCCGCCGCACTGTAATCGCGCAACTCGTAAAAGCCCGGCTTGTTGGCCGTGAGCGGCTGCGTCGTCGTAAGCTTGTATCGCTTATTCTGTTCGTCGAGCTTGGAAACGGCCTCTACGGCGCCGTTTTGTTCGTTGTAGAGCAACAACGTTTCTTTGTACTTCGGGTCGGCCTGCTCGGGGGCCTGAACCGCTTGTCGATTCTGATTTTCTTCCGACATAAAGCAAATGTTTTTAGTGAAACAAAAGGTTCATGCCGCGAATATAGAAGTGTATTTTCCGAAACGAAGCCCATGTCCGCTCCAGTCCGCTCCAGTCCGCACCGAAGCAAAAATTGCGGGTTGTCCCGTCCTGAAAAAGGTTTACAGAAGCAGTAAATAGTACGACTGAAAAACCGAGGTCGGAATCGACACGTCGGTATTTTCTGCAATGATGTC
>OGZM01001640.1_pt1 | contig 16138 bp, 18 predicted proteins | sample 1576821 | NCBI WGS metagenome assembly OGZM01 (sample SAMEA3541491, study PRJEB24748) | human gut metagenome | biome: human gut; feature: human-associated habitat; material: faeces | place: China | collected 2012
CTGTTGAGAGTTGTCAGAATATAATCTGCAAAAGGAAAAGATTTGTCATTTTCTGAAAATGCTCTTTCCAGATGCCTTATTTTTATCTCTTTTATTCTGTATCCTCTGTCACTTATTGGAAAACTGTTATAATTTTTAGTCCACATAAAGCTGCCGTCTTTTTCCATAAAATACCAGATTATATCTTTTATATCTTTCTCCATTATTTCATTTTCAATCTCTTTTATTTTTTTATGAAAAACAGCCTCTAAAAGTTTTTCCTCATTTATACCTGCTGAATAATTTTTTCTGTCTTTCATAACAGATATCTCACCGGACAAAAGAAAGGAACAAGTAAATACTGCCCAGCTTATAAAAGAAATAATTATTATTACAAAAACTGTAACGTTTCCTTTATTTTTGTCCATATACATATTCTTCTTCACGATTTTTATATTTTATTTTTAATTTTATAAAGCTGTCTTCTTCAAAAAATAACCCTTTCACATTTTCCAAAACTATATCCTCTTTCTGTTCAGCCATGTCTACAGAGCTGTACCTTTTAAGTTTGTTTACTGCAAAATAATATATTATTCTTTTTTCGCTTATTTTTTTATTTTCATAAATCTTATTTATAAGTTCCAATCTGTTCCCGGAGTTTAAAATTGTAATACTGTCTGCATTTTCAATCTCTTTGTTTATCCCCTGGATAACACTTAAATAATTTCTTCCATATCTTATTTCAGCTGCTGCTGCATTCCTCAGCTCTATGCTGTTTTTTATAACAGGAGCTGTCATACTCATAAAAATTGATATAATCCCTAAAGCCGCTGCTGCTTCAATCATTAAAAATCCATTATCTTTTTTATATTTCATCTGATTTTAAAACTTTCCTTATCTTTTTATCATTAAGTTTTAATTCTAAAATATATATATTTCCAAACTCTTTTTCCATTCCCTCTTCTTCATAAAATATTTTTTTCTTTAAAATAACTGCTTCCCCTTTTGAAATATATTTTATGCTTCTTAGCTGAGTTATATTTTTTCCTGAATCATCTTTGAAAAAAGCACTGTTTTCTCCTGAATTAAATTCCAAAAAATATCTCTGCCCATGTTTTTTATTTTCTATCAAATTTAAAACTATATTCTCTATATTTTCTGCTGTTCTTTCTATTTCGTTTCCAGTTCTGATAACTGTTATTAATTTTATATTTTTGTTCATAAGCATAACCATAGGAAAAATTATCATTGTAAATATTCCCATTACCATGAGCAGTTCTATAAAAATAAATCCTTTATTTTTCATCATATCAAATAAAAAATCTGTCTATCAAAATTCCCATACATATAAAAGGAGCAAAAGGAATCTCCTCTTCTCTTTTTATTTTTTTTATTAACAGCAGAAATATAATAAAAATAAAAGCACATATAAAAATAGTATTGTATAAAATCATAAGATTATACATTCCTGAATACCCATAATAAAACCCTGCTGCTCCAAATAACTTTATATCTCCAAAACCGATAAGTTCTTTTTTAAAAATGTTTTCTCCATACCCGTAAATCAAGATAAAAATCAGCGGAAATACTCCCATTCCTATAATGCTCTTTTCAAAGTTTCCATTTAAAAATATTATTTTTAGTATTCCCAAAAAAATAATACTGTAATTAAAAACATCAGGAATTATCTTTGATTTAAAATCTTTTATTCCTGTAAATAAAAGAACTGAAACAAATAAAATTTCTATAATTCTATCCATTTTTCTCCAGCCAGAGTATAAGCATTAGTTTCTTTTGACGGATTTACCCATATTTTTATCCTATCTGAAGTTCCTGTTGTATTAGGATTAGCTGTAGTAAATGTGACACTTCCTCCATATAAAGCCTCGCCGTCTTTTGTTTCCCTGCTTCCTCCTACTTCCATAGTTATGCCAATGCCATTTCCCTCTCTAAATATCCCTTTTAAATTATTTGAAAGATATTCTTCTAATTTTTCCAAATCTTCATTTTTTATAGATTCAGCTGCATCCATGAAAGGTTTTCCCTCTTCAAGGTAATACAATTCTGATGCTGTTCTTAATGCTTCCAATGTTGATTTTACTTTCACATCTTTTGCCTCTGCCATATAATTCATCACTCTTGGGGTAATAAAGCTTGACAAAATTCCTATTATTCCTAATACTACCAATACCTCAATTAATGAAAATCCCTTATTTTTTCTCACTTTTCCCTCCATATTTTTTATTTTTTAAATACCGTCCATCATTTGAAAGACAGGCATATAAATTCCTAAAAAAACTATCCCTATAATTATTCCAATTATGATTATCAGCAGAGGTTCTGCTGTTTTTATTCCTATATCTGTTTTCTGTTTAAGGTTTTCTTTTGTTCTTTGAGAGATAAGCTCCAAAATCTCAACAAGTTCTCCTGATTCCTCTCCTGTTTTAATAAGTTCTATTTCTGTCTTAGAAAAAATCTCCATATTTTTAAAAGCTGAATAAATAGTATTTCCTTTTTTTAATTCCTCTCTGCTTTTTTCCAGTTTAAATTTAAAATATTTGTATCTCAGCTCCTCTTTTATAAGATTTATGCTTTCAATTATAGTTATCCCTGAATACAAAAGAATTGAAAGTATTTCTGTGAAAGTTAAAATAAATATTTTATTTTGTATATCTCTGATTACCGGTATTTTCAAAGAATATTCAAATATTTTCTCTCTTGTATTTTCTTTTCTTATTACAAAAATAAAAATTATTATTGAGAGTAAGCATATAAAAATAATATATAAAAAATTATTATTTCCCCAGATAATCGCTTTTGTTATCATCGGAAGATTCTTATCTGTATTTTCTATTATTTTTATGAAATCAGGAAGAATAAAAAAACCCAGAAAAAGTATAAGGAAAATTATTACCATAAAAACTATTACAGGATAAATCATTATTTTTCTCATATCTTTTTTTATTCTTTCTTTTTCTTTCAATCTCTCTTCTATTATTTCCAAAGCCCTGCACAGATTTCCAGATTCTTCACCTGATTTTATTATCATAAGTTCTGTATTTTTAAGATTTATTCCGCTTTTTTTAAAAATCTCATAAATACTCTCTCCCTTTTTCATGGAGATTTTCATCCTGTCTGTATAAATTCTAAAATCTGTATTTTCTTCCAGAATATCCAATATCTTAAAAAAAGAATATCCATTTTTTACAAATATTCTGCATTCTGTAAAAAAATTTATAATATGAGAAAATTTTTGTTTTTCTGAAATCAGTGAGATTTTTATTATATTTTTTAAAAAAATATCCCTTGATTTTAACAGATTTCTTATTTCTTTTTCACTGTTTCCTTTTTCTATTCCAAATTTTACTGTCCCGTTTTTCAAGTATCCTGTATAAAAATATTTTTTCAACATTCTCTTATCAGCTCATCTAATGAAGTTATTCCCAATGCTGCTTTTTCAATTCCATTTAAAACAAGAGAAGTCATTCTTCTAATGCCTCTTTTTCTATTTCACGTACAGAACTGTTCTTTTCTATTTTCTCCATAATTTTCTCGTTTATATACAAAAATTCTCCTATCATAGTCCGACCTGTATACCCTGTAAAACTGCATTTTTCACAGCCTGAGTGAGTATAAAATATGTGATTTTTATATTTTTCATCATCGATTTTTAAAAATTTTAATTTTTGTTCGTAAGCATTATCATAAACTTTGCAGTGAGGACATAAATTTCTTACAAGTCTTTGATTTTGTATCCCTTTTACTCCTGCTGAAATTATATAAGGCTCTACTCCCAAATCTATAAGTCTTTTTATTGTTGTACTGCTTGTTCCGGTGTGGATGGTGGAAATAACCATATGACCTGTTAATGAGGCTCTTAGAGCTGTTTCTGCTGTTTCCCTGTCTCTTATCTCCCCAATCATTATAATGTCTGCATCCTGCCTTAAAACTCCTTTTAAAACTGCTGAAAAAGATAATCCTATATCATCTCTGCACTGAATCTGATTTACTCCCTCTATGCTGTATTCAACAGGATTTTCTATTGTAGTTATATTTACACTTTCTTTGTTAAGTTCATTTAAAACAGCATACATGGATGTTGTTTTTCCGCTTCCCATAGGACCTGTAAAAAGAATCATTCCATTTTTCTGCTGCATCACTTGAAAAAGTTTTTTATAATATTTTTTGTCAAAGCCAAGTTCTTCCATAGATTTTTCAATTCTACTTTTATCAAGAACCCTTATAACTATCTTTTCTCCGTGATATGCAGGAATTATTCCCACTCTGAAATCTATATTTTTGTTCTTATACATAATTTTAAATCTTCCATCCTGAGGAACTCTTCTTTCTGTTATATCCAAGCCGCACATTATTTTAATTTTTGATACTATCGGCGGATAATAATCTATGCTTAATTTTTCTGTATTTAAAAGCATTCCGTCTACTCTGTATCTCACTCTGAAAAAACTGCTGAAAGGTTCAATATGTATATCACTGCATCCTCTTTCCATTCCCTCTGCAAGCACTCTGTCCAGAAACTTTTCTACATCAGATTTTCCTTTTTCTCTTTCAAGAATTATTTCCTTTTTTTCTCCATAAAAAAAAGATGATTTTCTATTTGATTTTTCAAATTTTAAATCATCTGTTTTCAAAATTCCCATATTAAATCTGTCCATAATTTTCCCCTTATGATGTAAATAGATTTCTGTATCTTTATGAATGAATTACTTTAATATATCTTTTTCTGTTGTTAATATTTCAAAATTATTTTTCTTTTCTGCTGTTGAAAATCTTACTAAATATCTTTGTTTTACCTTCCTATCTCTTACTGCTATATCTATTTTTACAATTTCCTGCAGAGGAATACTGCTTTTAAAAATCTTTCCACATACGCTCATGGACAATATTATGAAATACATAAAAATAAAATGTAGCCTTATTCTTTTCTCCATCCCTCTCTGCTTTCGTTTTCGTCTTTATAGTGATAATCAAGAATATCTTTATATTCTATATCTCCGGCATTTATATTCCTATACACATTGATTCTCAAAATCCTGCTCTGCTGAAAATTATAAAATGCCACTCTGTATTCTGCTTTTTGAGAATAATTACATATATATACTGAAAATGATTTAGAAAGATTACCGTTTACTGTTGTATTTAAATTCATTTCCTTTGCCAATACTCTGTCATAAGGCGCTGCATAACTGATTTTTTCAGGGAGATTTATCTTCTCAAAGAGTTCTTTTCCTGTATAATCTCTCACTGTTATTGTTTTTTTTGTATAATCTATATCTATAAGATATGATTTTTTATTATTTAAAGATTTTGCACTGTATTTATAAATTACAGTTTCAAAAATATTTACAGCCCTTTCTATATCTTTCTGTTCATTGATATTTCTATATTTTACAAATACAAAAGATATTATAATTATTATCAAACCCAGAACTGCTGCTGTTTCTGCAAGCATTATTCCTTTATTATTTTTTCTAAAATTAAATTTCATAAATATTTATACCTTATTTTCTGTCTTTTGTAAAGTATTTTTTATATTTTTATTTATTTTTCTATTTTCTCTTTTAAATTAATCTTTCTAACTTATGAATAAAATTCTCGATATTAAAAATATCTGCGTAATCTATGCAGCGAAACAGAATACAGAAAATTTGACTGTTTGAGTGAAACGAGTTTCAAATTTTCTTTCTGTAAGCAATATAGATAGCTGATATTTTTTTCTAGAGAATTTTATTCTCAGTTATATACAAAGTGAAAAAACTCAGGTTCGGGATTCCTGAGTTTTTTCGGTGTAAATTTATATTAAGTTTTGAATGGGCTGTTATTTTGCAGGAACAAATCCTTCTTCTTTTACAATTTCCTGTCCTTTTGGTGACACTGCAAAGTCTACAACTTCTTTTGTTACTCCATCTCTTGCTGAATCAACATACCAGAATACTTCTCTTGCTATTGGATATGTTTTGTCTGCTACTGATTCAAATGTTGGTTTAACTCCGTTTACTGCTACAGAATCAACTGTATCATTCATATATCCCATACCGATATATCCGATTGCGTATTTAGAATTTGCAACTTCTTGTAAGATAGCTTGGTTTGAAGGCATATATAAAGTATCTGAACCATATTCAACTAAGCTTTTTGAATCTCCGCCTCTTAACACTTCTTCTTTAAAGTAAGCATGAGTTCCTGAAGATGAATCTCTTGAAAGAACTACTATCTTAGCGTCATCTCCGCCTAATTCTTTCCAGTTTGTAATCTCTCCTGCAAATATTCCTGCTAAAGTTTTTGTATCAAGATTTTTTATGTGGTTGCCATGGTTTATTATAACTGTAATTCCGTCATATCCTAATACTACTTCTTCTACATTTACTCCTACTTTTTTAAGTGCTTCTACTTCTGAACTTTTAATATTTCTTGATGCCATTGCAATATCAGCTGTTTTATTGATAAGAGATGCGATTCCTACTCCTGAACCTCCTCCTGTAACTGCTATTCTTGCTTTTTTATTTGTTTTCATATATTCTTCCACTATTGATTGAGATGCATTTAATATTGTGTCAGAACCTTTTATCTGAACTACTGAAGATTTTGCATATGCACCCATTCCTGCTAAAACTATTCCAAGCATAATAATACTTTTTCTAATTGTCATTTTTAAGCCTCCTGTGACTCCTTTTTATTAATTTTTTATTTTACAAGGTGATTATAGCGCCATGTTGTAAACTGAGAATTAATTTAATGTAAAAAAACTGTAAATTTTTCTTTTTTTAAAAAAATACAAAATTTATAAAAAAAGTATTTACTTTTTTTGAAATATAGGTTATATATCTAAATATAGAGGTTTTATTTGTTGTATAGCTTATTTTAAGGAGGATGGAAGAATGACAAAAAAAGAATTTGTAGAAGACATCGCAACAAGAGGAGAGTACACAAAGAAAGAAGCTGAAAAAATAGTTAACTTATTCTTAGAAACTGTTGAAGACAATCTTGAAAAAGGAAACTCTGTAGGATTTGTAGGTTGGGGAAAATGGGAAGTTGTAGAAAGAGCTCCTAGAGAGGTTAGAAACCCTCAAACTGGTAAAAAAATGAAAGTAAAAGCTAAAAAAGTTGTTAAATTCAGAGTTGGAAAAGCTCTTGAAGAAAAAATAGCAAAATAAAAACAATGACTTAAGCAAAAAAAGGAATCATGCAGATTCCTTTTTTTATTTTTCAGTTTCTCTTATAGTTGCTAAAAGAAGAGCTATGTCGTTTCCTGTTACTCCGCTTATTCTGCTTGCCTCTCCAATTGAAAGAGGTTTCACATCACAAAGCCCTGCTTTTGCAATATTTGAAATCCCTTTTACAGATGTAAAATCAAAATCTTTTGGTATCATTATTCCCTCAAGCTTTTTAAATTTTTCTATCTGTTCATTTTCTCTTTTTATAAAAATATCATATTTTGTAATAGTTTCTATCTGGCTTGTTACAAACTTAGGATAATTTGAAATATCTATTCCAAGCTCTTTTGCAAGATTTTCATAAGATATCTCTTTAAATTTAAGCACTTCATTTGCTGTTGTTCCCTTAGTCAGTCTCTGCTCGCAGCCATACTTTTCCAAAATTTCATTAGCCTGTTTCATAGGAACTTTAAATTCCTTTAAAACTGCTGTTTCTTTTTCAACATTTCTCTTTGCCTCTTTCAGCATTTCTATTCTCTCAGGAGATATAATTCCTATCTCCTCAGCCTTGTCTAAAAGCCTCATAAAGCCGTTGTCAAATCTAAGGGTTAATCTATATTCAGAGCGTGACGGAAGAGCTCTGTAAGGCTCTGGTGTTCTCTTGTGAATAATGTCATCAATCATCACTCCTATATACCCTTCACTTCTGTCTATAATTACAGGTTCTTTTCCAAGAGTTTTTCTCGCTGCGTTTACTCCTGCTATAAATCCCTGAGAGGCTGCCTCTTCATATCCTGATGTTCCGTTTATCTGTCCTCCCATAAAAAGTCCTTCAACTATCTTGCTTTCAAGGCTTGGATAAAGCTGATAAGCTGGAGCATAATCATATTCCACAGCATAACCGTATCTCACTATTTTAGCATTTTCAAGACCTGCTATTGTTTTCAGCATAGCATCCTGTACAAAAGGAGGCATAGCTGTTGTAAGACCATTTATATACAGCTCATTTGATTGTCTTGATTCAAGTTCCAGGAATATCTGATGATTTGTTTTGTCTGGGAAATTAAGAACCTTTCTGTCTAAAGACGGGCAGTGTCTTGGTCCGTGAGTTTCTATAATTCCTGATACTATAGGTGAATATTTTAAAAGCTCTTTCACCACTTTTATAGTTTCCTCTGTTGTATGAGTAAGCCATGTTGGAACAATGCTGTTTTCATCTTTCTCTGTAAAAATAGAAAAATATCTTGGGTGTTTCTCCCCTTTAAGCTCTTCTGTTTTAGAAAAATCAACTGTTCTCATATCAACTCTTGGAGGTGTTGCTGTCTGATATCTCTCTATATGAATTCCATGTTCTCTCAAACTGTCAGAAAGTTTTTCTGCTGAATTTTCTCCCTGTCTTCCTGCAACATATTTTACATCTCCGATTACAATTCTTCCTTTAAGGAATGTCCCTGTTGTAAGAACTACTGCTTCTGCTTTTATCTCTATTCCAAGTGCTGTTTTTACACCTGTTATCTTATTCTTATCATCAGTAATAATTTCTTCCACACAGTCCTGAAGTATATCAAGATTTTCTGTTCTTTCCAGAAGTTCTTTCATCTTAGTTCTGTAAAGATATTTATCTGCCTGTCCTCTTGTTATTCTTGCAGCAGGACCTTTGCTTGTGTTCAAATCTTTAAGCTGAAGATTGTATTTATCTGTATGAGCTCCCATTTCTCCGCCTAAGATATCCATTTCAGCAACAAGATTGCTTTTTCCCGGACCTCCTATAGATGGATTGCACGACATCATAGCTATTGAATCTAAAGACATTGTTATTAAAAGAGTTTTTCTTCCTATTCTTGCTGATGTAAGAGAGGCTTCAACTCCTCCATGCCCTCCTCCTACTACAACTACATCATATATATAATTCATTTTTTCTCCTTAACTTTCAATCAATAAAAAATTAAATTTATTTTTTTATTAATATCCATATACATATATTTCTCTAAAAAAAAACAGAAACTGACTCAATTTTTTAATTATGAGTCAGCTTCTTTATAAAGTTATTTTCCTACACAGAAATTGCTGAAAATATGATCCAGCAGATCTTCATTTGATATCTCTCCTGTTACTTCTGAAAGAGAATCTAAAGCTTCATTTAAGTCAACAGCTATAAGATCCATAGGATATCCCATATCTATTGTTTCAAGTATGTTTTCAACTGCCTGTTTTGTTTTTTCCAAAGCAGACTTATGTCTGACATTTGTAATAACTAATTTTTCAGAACTGTCTTCTACCTGTCCTGATACAACATACTCATAAATTTCATCTTCCAAATCTTCTATACCTATTTTTTCAAGAGCAGATATCTCTATCCATTTCTTTACTTTATTAAAATCTTCTATATTGATTTTTCTCTCTATATCGATTTTATTCAGAATTCCTATAACTTTATCACTTTCTATTCTATTGTAAATCTCTATATCTTCTGGTTCTAACTCTCTTGAGGCGTCTAAAACAAAAAGCACCAAGTCTGCATTTTTAATCAGTGATTTTGATTTTTCCACTCCTATATTTTCAACTTCGTCTTCAGTTTCTCTGATTCCTGCTGTATCAATCATAACAAGAGGGATTCCTTTAATATTTACTATCTCTTCAATAGTATCTCTGGTTGTTCCTGCAATTCTTGTTACAATAGCTCTTTCCTCTCTAAGAACTGAATTTAAAAGACTGGATTTTCCAACATTAGGCTTTCCAACTATTGCTGTTTTTACTCCCTCTTTTATCATCTTACCTTTATCATAAGATGCTATAAGTCTTGAAGTTGTTTTTATAACAGTTTCAAGATTATCTCTCAAATTAACTGGAAGAGGTTCATCAATCCCTTCTTCCGGATAATCAAGTACAACATTTACATGGGCTGCAACATCAAGAAGAAGTTTCTTCAATACTCCTATCTGCTCTTTCAGATCTCCTCTAAGCTGGTTAAGAGATAAAGAAATACTTTTTTCTGTTTTTCCATGTATTATATCCATTACTGACTCTGCCTGAGTCAAATCAAGTCTTCCGTTTAAAAAGGCTCTTCTTGTAAACTCACCTGGTTCTGCAAGTTTTGCTCCTTTTTTTAATACAAGTTCCAATACTTTTTCTGTAATAATATATCCACCATGACAATTAATCTCAACTATGTCTTCTCTTGTATAAGTATATGGTCCTTTCATCACAGAAACCAAAACTTCATCTACAAGTTTTTCTCCATCAAAAATATGACCATACGTAATTGTATAGCTTTTAATATCAGACACATTTCTTCTAGATTTTGGTTTAAATATTTCACATAGTATAGAAAGAGACTCCTTACCGGAAATTCTTACTATACCTATTCCTCCCTCTCCTCTAGGAGTTGATATGGCGGCGATTGTATCAAACATCATACATCACCTCTCTTTAAGTTTATTTTTTTCTTTTGATTACTATATATCTTTTTGGATCTCTTCCTTCACTGAAAGTATCCAGTTCAGGATATTGATTAACTATTTCATGAATTATTTTTCTTTCTCTTGGAGGCATTGGGTTAAGTCTTACAACTCTTTTTGTTTTAATAGCTTTCATTGCCATTTTATTAGCAAGTTCAACTAATGTATCTGTTCTTTTCTCTTTAAATCCTTCAACATCAATATCCACTCTTGCATCTTTTATAAGAGAATTTAAAAGATATTCAAAACTGTTTAAAGTTTTTCCTTTTTTCCCTATGATTATTCCTTTATCCTCTCCAGAAAGATTTATTACATAATTCTTTCCATCCATTTTTAAGAACTCTACATCTAAGTTAAGTCCCATATTTTCTATTAATTCTTTTGTTTTCTCTATAATATCTGCAACTTTTTCCATATCTGCAGGTATATCTCTCTTTTCTTTTACAATTTCTTTTTTAGGAGCTCTTGCTTCCTGTTTCTGAGTTTTCTCCACAGCTTTTTCTTTTTCTTTTGCTGGTTTTTCCTGTTTTTTAATTTCTTTTTCAGCTCTTTCAGCTCTTTCTTTTCTTAAGTCTCTTGCAATATTTTTCGGTTTTACAGTTTTTTCTTCCTCTTTCTGCTTTTCTTCTGTATATTCAACTTCATATACACCCTCTTTTGCAAAAAATCCGAAGAAAGACTTACCTTTTACTTTTTCAATTACTTTTAAAATCTGGTCTTCTTCTACACCTAAAACTCTCATAGCTCTTTTTTTAGCTTCATCACCAGACATAGCTTTTACTTCTATGATATCTGTTGTCATTAAAATCTACTCTCCTCTGTTCATTACAAAATATTGTTGGATTACTCCAGCCAAACTTGAAGTCAGCCAATATAATTGTAATCCTCCAGGCATTTTATAAGAAATAAATATCATCATAATAGGGAACATATACATCATGTTTTTCATCTGCGGATTGTTGCTTGTACCCATTAATTTCTGCTGTACAAATGAAACAGCTCCGTTTAGTATAGGCAATACAAAAAATGGATCAGGAGTAACTAATGAGAACCATAAAAATGCCTCATCAGGAACAACTCCTTCTTTTCTTAATACTCCAAATAAAGCCCATAAAATAGGAAGCTGAACAATAAGCGGTAAACATCCTCCAGCAGGGTTTACATTGTGCTCTTTATATAATTCCATTGTTTTCTGATTTAATAACTGTTTGTCATTTCCATATTTATCTTTTAAGGCATCTATTTTAGGCTGAAGATTTTTCATTTCCTTCATAGATCTGTCTTGTTTTAAAGTTAATGGAAGTAAAACTATTTTAATTAAAATAGTAAGTATAATAATTGATAATCCAAAACTTCCTGTCATTCCATAAATAGCCACTAATATTTTCTCAAATATACTGTATAAAAAACTCATACTCTTTTTCTCTCCTCTTGGTTATTTTTTATTTTTTTAGGCGGAACCGGATCATATCCTCCCTCATTAAAAGGATGACATTTTATAATTCTCTTCACTCCTAAATAGACTCCCTTTATTATACCATGAATCTCAATTGCTTCATAGGTATAAGCTGAGCATGTTGGATAAAATCTGCAATTCTTCCCTAAAAAAGGGGATATACAAACCTGATAAAATTTTATAAAAAGTAAAACAATTTTTTTCAAAATAAATTCAATACAGCTAACCGGCAATAAGACCAGCTTTTTTAAGAATCTTTTTAATATCATTTTCCATCTCCTGATATTTTAATTCTTTAAATTTTTCTCCTGCATTTTTCTTACCTACAAAAATAAGATCATATCCTGTTTTAAGATTTTCTTCATTACATCTGTAACACTCTCTGAATAATCTTTTTATTCTATTTCTACAAACGGCATTTCCTATTTTTTTGCTTGCTACAAATCCACATCTGTTATATTCTAAATTATTTTTCATAAAAAAAATAAGAGCATAGTAACCATAAGATTTTTTTCCAAAATTATATACTTTTTGAAATTCGTTATTTTTGACTAGTTTTTCCATTACACTTCCTCTTATTTTTCATGCTTATTTTTCAAAAAACCCGGTGAGTTATAACACCGGGTTTTATGCTGATAATTTTTTTCTTCCTCTTGCTCTTCTTCTTTTTAATACTTGTCTTCCACCTTTAGTTTTCATTCTAGCTCTAAAACCGTGGTCTTTTTTATATTTTTTAGTATTTGGTTGGTATGTTCCTATTGCTTTTGCCATTTTATTATTCACCTCCTAAAATATTCTACATTACAGATAAATATTTTAGAAGATTATTAGGATTTTGTCAAGCATATATTATTATATTCTAAAAAAAAATAAAAAAACAAACCAAAAATGTTTTTAGTTGTTTTTTTGTAATAGAGTAATATGTTATATGTATAGACCAAGTAATGAGCTTTTTAGAAAAAAAGCATTGTAAAATAAGAGTTAAAAATTTTTTTTTATTATTGAGGCTATACATAAAAAAATCATTGAATTTAAAAGTTCTAAAATTTATAAAATATTAGAACCTATTGAAAAATATAAAGAAAAATGACCATACAAAATATTAATGTCTATATACATGTTAAGAACATTTGTTTTTCATAGAAAAAAAATAAATAAGAAACAAATATATATTGAAATTAAAAGTTTTATACAGATGCTTATTTATTATTGACAGTATACATAAATCTGGATATGAATTTTTCATTGAAATTTAACATAAAAATTTTTTGATTAAATTTTTTCCCTTTGATTTTAAAGAAATTTGTCATCAGAATAAATATTAATGTGCATAAGCATAAAAAAGATTTTATATTTTTCTTTAAAATAAAGGTTTTGTAAAGATGAAAAATCAAAAGACAAAAATACAAGACAGAAAATTTAGATTGAAATTAAAAGAAAAAATAAGAAAGATATAAAAATATCAATATTATTATTGAGTGTATACATATTTTCAAATAAGATTATATTTAGATATTTTTATTTATAAAATTGTGAAAAAATAAGAAAATATAAAGAATAAAAAAGATAAAGTAAAAAAAACTTGTAATAATTTATATTTCACATTATAATATATATCCAAGCTTATTATTGGGCATATACATATTAATGAAATTTTTAAGGGAGATTGTCATGGCTGAAGAAAACAAAGAAAAAAACAGCATACTGGAAAGTTTTAATATAATTTCATCTGGTTCTCTGAGTGAAGATATCCAAAAAATGGATATGAAATTAAGCAGTCTTCCAGATATAGAAGTTAAAGAGGTTGTAATACAAGGAACAGGAAACTTTCTTAATCTGCAGGGAAGTATAATAAATATTCCCATAGAAATGATAGTATTTCCATTTTTTACTCCACAGAAACAGAATAAAAGAATCAATTTTCAATATTCTTTTGAAGATCTGGGAGTAACAATGTACTGTACACTTGTTGCTAAAGACAGTAACGATAAAGTTTATCAGCCTTCTATTTTTGAAGAGAAAATATATAACTACTTAATTTCTATGTATGAGGCAAAAAAAGAAGCTGATGTAGATGAAGAAGATGAGTACATAGAATTTGAAATTTCAGATTTTATAGTTAATTTTCTTGGAAATAAAATGAACAGAGCATATTACACAAAAGTAGAACAAGCTTTGAAAAATTTAAAAAGTACAGAATATCAATTTATCGTATCAAACCATACAAAGTTTGGAAAATATAAATTTGAAGATGAAGAATTTAAACTTTTAACTTATCAAAAATTAAAAAAAGGAAAAAAAGTATATTACAGAGTTATTTTAAATAAAAATATACGGAACAAAATAAAAGATAAAAGATATATAAAATATAATTCAAAAGCTCTTATGGATATATTAACAAAAGATCCCATAGCAGGAAGAATATATAAATACATAAGCAAAATAAGATATGAAACAGTTGAGGGAAGAATAAATCTTCGTACGCTGGCAGCAATAATTCCCTTAAAAATGGAGCAGGAAACTGAGAGACCAAATAAAAATGGAGAGATGAAAACTTATATATTAAGCCGTGCAAAACAGGTATTGAAAAGAGTGTTAAAAGCTTATGAAGTTCTTCAGGAAATGGGATATATAAAAACATTTTCTTATGACGAGGATAAGAAAGAAAATACTTATTACATCAACTACAGCTTTAATCCTGAAAAAGACGGAGAGTGTCATGTTTCAAGTTATTTAGAGAATAAAAGCAAATATTTGGAAAACAGAGAGAAAGCTGTACCCAAAAGAAAAGCAGCACAACATAAAAAGGTTTCTGAGGATGACATAATAGATATTGCAGATGATATAGATTATGAAAATATATCTGATGCAGAAATTGTAGAAGAGAAAAATTCTTCTGAAAGTTCAAATGTTAATGTTGTAGTACAAAAATCTTTAAGCAGAACCAAAATTGTAGAAACTTATGAGGATCTTCCTGAAAGCGTTGTTGCATTAATCCACAAGGCTAAAAGAAATATTTATATTTCAAGATCATGGGATAAAAGAACAGATACTAAAATAAGAAAGATATTCAGCGAAGATGGAGAAGAATTAGCTTGTGAAGTATTAAGGATTATTTACAAAAATCTTAATAAGAATATTAAAACGACATTGGTACAGTATATTAACGGAGTTTTAAAAAATTTATACAAGTCAGATACTCCAAAACAAAATTTAACTTTATTTGGTGGAAACGAAGTAAAAGAGAAAACGATTATAAGCAAAAAGAAAATCAAACAGGCAAGAAAAGGTATAAAAACTAAAACTTTAACAAATGCTATCAAAGAATTGAAAGATGAGATAGAGATTCCGAGAGATGTTTTGATAGAGTTTGAAAAACTTGATGATTATTATAAGCTTAGAGTTGAAGAAATGGCTTTAAAAATCTGTTCAGAAGAAGCAAAAGTATCAGAAAACTTCTTGCTTACAATGAAAGAAAAATCTAAAATGTTGTATTTAAATACAATAAAAAAATATATTGAAAGATCAATAGATGAAATAATGAAAAAGTAAAAATTTAAAATCTGATAATATTCTTGAAACAGAATGTTATCAGATTTTTTTATTTTTGTGTAAAATTATTTATCGAATTACTTCATCTTATATATGTGATATCTGTAATGATTTTTAGTGAATTTTGTGATGAAGAAAAAAATCTACACAATATATAGTGAAAAAGTTTTTTTATATTTAAAAGCAGTGAAAATAAAAAATAAATTTATATAAAAATTTATATGAAAAATTTTAACTAATTTAATATTTTCAATACTAAAAAGAGATTGTGAAAAATAAAAATTAAAAAAAATAAAAAAAACTGTTGACGAAATTTAATTATTATGGTATTATAAATCTTGTCTACGGGACAGATAAATAAAGTAGACAAAACAAATAAAGGACATTAACAACAGAATAGAGAATAATAAAGACAAAAAGCATACCTAATTTGGTGTAACAAAAGTAAGTGTAAATTAAATTAACCTAGTCAATCAAACATATTTTAATGAAGAGTTTGATCCTGGCTCAGGATGAAC
>OGZM01001643.1_pt1 | contig 16091 bp, 20 predicted proteins | sample 1576821 | NCBI WGS metagenome assembly OGZM01 (sample SAMEA3541491, study PRJEB24748) | human gut metagenome | biome: human gut; feature: human-associated habitat; material: faeces | place: China | collected 2012
TATAGGGGCGGTAACTTTGACATTATAACATATGCATGATTTTTATTCTACTGATTTATTGCGACGTCGCAAATGGCAGCCATGACCCGGACTGCCTGCGGGAGATAGTCGGATCACCTCCTTCTACTTCTTGCTTGCCTGTTTGATGACCTGGTGCGCTCCGGTTGCGGCCAGACCGGATACAATACCAATAGCTGCAGCGTTGATCACATCTGTGGCTGGAAACTCTGGCATAAGATACATGCCAGCTACTCCCAGGATGCCGCCGGTCAATCCGCATACTACCGGGATAACCTCATCCTTGACCTTAGTGGTTGCCTTACATGCCATGCCGCCCAGGTAACAGATTGCTGTGATCGCTGTTACGCTTCCAATTCCAAAATCCATATCTATACCTCCTCTGCCGGTTCATATGGAAGAGCCAGGCATCTGTTATAAAGATCTTCTCCTGTTCCATTTCCACCTAACGCTTTATAAGGTCGGAACATATACTCCAAATTATCCCTGTCTTCCACTGTGCAATATTTTCTTTTCAAGTAAAATGTGCATGCCTGGTAGATACGATCATGAAGTAACGCAAGAACTGCAGCATTGATAGCCTGTGTCTTTACCTGCTCCTTTTTTAACCGTCCTGCTAATCTATGATATGCTGTAGCCAAGACACCGGAAATAGCTGCAAAAAGCCACGCAATCCAGTGTGTGACTATGTACTGCAAAATTAATGATGTCATTATAAATCTCCTTTACTCGTGGTCACACGCCTTATGTCCGGGACAACTCTGCATATATTCTCAGCTCTGCATGATCTGCAGTTCTTAGAATGTTGTTCCAGAGTCGGTACTTCAATTGCCGGACTGTAGAATGTTCAGGAGACAGATTTGTGATTGATACTCATATGTAGTTCCTTTCCGCCATTCAACAGATGGCTTCAAATAAAATTAAACTGGGTTACTCCGGCAGGGTCTCTGTGTTTTCGTTCTGACCAGAGTCGACGTTATCCTCATCGTCCTCGGTCTCATCAGGCTTGTCCAGCGCATCATAATATGCCTGAGCTAAAATTTCGATTCCGGTGATATCATCCTCGGTCAGCAGACCATTGTCCAAGTGGATGTAGGCTTTGTCCAACCAGTAGGCTACATCTCTGCCTGCTCCAATCTCATGCTTGATGCTACGTAAGGTTAAGTCATGTCTTGCTTTGCTTTTTACTGCCATAATTTACCTCCTTAATTTGTCATAGATGCGATTGTATCTGTCAGCTGCTTGATTACAATGTTTACATCTCGCTGGTAATCCAGCTTAATGCCTGCACCATCCGTCTCTACAATGGTTGTTGGGCCGTAGGTTATGAGGGCACGGTAAGCTGCAATATCGGCAGCTGAGAGTGGGATCTCGATGGGAGCGGCAAGGGCATACATTACTTCTCCACTATGTTCTTTGCAGGATTCGTTAATAGTTTCCGCATAATTTTCTTTTATAAGATATAAAAAGCCCATTTCTGGGTTGAAATTCCACGTCTCTGAAGTAAATGTACTCCTGGCCTCGATCCTTTGACTCGTTCCGATAATGCTCTTCGCGCTTGGCAATTTTTTCAAATTCATATTGCAATATCGTCCTGCTTGCGAAAAAGTCACATCTTCTCCATCAACAATAATGGAATACACCCTCTGCACATATACGCCCCTCTCCAGATCTACTTCATCACAGATCCATTGCTGTCCTGTATCGTCTGTATAATTACCATCAGATGAAACAGGAATACCTGGCAGACTGGTTGGAGATGTGATGGTGATGGTCTGCGGGGTACGGTAAGGCTCGTAATCAGTGGCTTCCGATGCTTCTTCTACTTGCAAAAGCTCTGATTCTGTACATTCATGTAAAGTTGTTGTCCCGTTAGTCCATGAACCCGCAATTCCACATACAAGGATTCCATCACTCTTTGCAGTGTATGATTTTTTCAATGCTTTATAGCTCATTCCGACAAATCCGAGCGCATTATTACTATCGATTGCTTTCTCTATAGTTTCGTATTCAGCCATACCTATAACTGCGTTTTTGTTTGGATTCGTCACAGAGATAATATAAGTTTTTCCTTTCCGGCATTTTATCGCCTTGCAAACTCCAAAGGTTTCATATGTCGGAGCAAACGGCAGCTTAGCTTCATTCTCCTTCCTACTTTCATCAATTTTCAACACATCATTTGAGTAGTTTGCATAGTAAAAACTTCCACCAAAAAGGTTCTTTCCATGCACCACTACCTCGCTTTTTGCACTCTGAATCTCCTGCGGATAATCTGGTGACGGTGATGGCTTACCGCCTGTATATGGCTCCCAAGGGAGTGCGGTGTCTCCGGCGTTAAGCATGACTTTAATCCCTGTTAGTGAATACTTCACATCCTTTGTGATGTAAAATGTCAGCATGCGCGCCGTTTTTCCATTTAAACTCGCCGTTGATTCTATCAATCTCTGAAACTTATCATCTAAAAGCGCTCCTTTCACAGCGCCATCTATAGATAACGTATACACTCCGGTCAGTGGCGTTTTCGCAATGTCCACGTATGCATATCCGCCCTCTGTTGCTGTTCCGTTCATTTCAATCACGCCATTTTGAATTCGAAGTGTCACCCCTCTTATTGTTCGTTCTGCATCCGGAATATTTAAGAGCTGTGCCCCTGTCGTCGTCACCTGCGTGGATTTGCCATACAGCACCAGCCCCTCCAGCGGCGCCTCAAACGCGTCGGTAACACAGACACGACTGCCCGTCTCGCTTCCAACAAGGATATTCTGCCGCTTCCGAAGGTATTCCAGGTCCGTCTGGTCAGCCTTCTTCGCCAGCTCATCACCCACAACCTTTGCATCTGCCGCACGCCCGGAAAGAGTCAAGCTCTCGTCCGTGACGAAGTTGGTCTTTCCCGCCTCTACCGCCGCGTTTACCGCCGCCACACCCTCGTTCTCTGCGGTCTCTACTGCCTGGACCGCGGCTGTCTTGCTGCTGCCGATTTCTTCTAAAGCAGATGTCTTGGTCTGCTCGATACCTGCGGTTACAGCCTCGACGGTCTGGACACCGCTGGTCTTGGCAGTATCAATGTCCTTGATAGCACCGCTCCGTGCCGTCTCGATGTCGCTTTTAGCTTTATCTATCGCTTGCAGGCCCTCCGTCTTGGCTGTTCCGATAGCAGCTACTCCATCTGTCTTAGCCTCTGACAAGCTCTGTTCTGCCACCATACGTGCATCTGTCACGGCCTTGATAGCTGTCTCTCTGGCATCATCCACCGCCTTTACTGTGCCTGTCTTAGCGGTCTCGATGGTCTCTACTGCATCGGTCTTGGCTGATGCGATATCCGTTAGGGCAGTACGCCCTGCCTCGGCTACATGCCTTGCTACTGTCTCAGCTGCGACTCTGCTTTTGTCAGCCTGCTCAGCTGCATCTTCTGCAGCAACCTTACTCTCTGCAGCATTCCCCGCCGCGGTCTCTGCCCGGTCGGCTGCAGCGTTTACTGCCTGGACCGCATCAGCAAGCGGATGATCCTTTTCTGTGTCCGGATGTTCCTCACCAGGCTTCGGACGCGCCCGAACCGTCATGAGGATTTTATATTCTGTATATCTGGATTTTTCATCTGTCAAATACACAAAAGCATAAAGGTTATAATCCTGGACCTTGTTTATTTCTAAAAGAACGTTAGGGATTTTTACCTCTGTAATTCCATTTGTTGTTACACCAATCCGTGTCTCTGATTCCCCACCGCATTCCATAGATGCAAAATGGATTTCTGCAGCCACTGGAAGTTCTAATCCCTCTAATATAAGTTTTGCGCCATAATCATACTGCCACAGATTTCCAAATGCCTGAGCAAAATGACTACCTGATATAAACTTAGCTGTTATGATACGTCCCATGATGTCACCTCTTTTCTTTTTGCATTATAAAAAAGTAAACCCTTAAGCCTTCAAAAGTCTTTCAACTTCTGCTCTAATTTTTGGTGGTACGCCTTCAAGTGTTTTTCTCCCTTTTCGGATCAGATCTGCATATACTCTTGCCATTATGACTTACCTCCTTCATAAAGCTCTACAATTGCCAGCTGGGTATTTGTCACTTCTTCCTCTAATGCTGCATATTTTTCACGCAAGTCCGGAAGACGAAACTCTGCAATCAGAACGGTACCTGTTATATCTTTATACTCATACACTGCATTGCCCTCTGAATCAGTACCTGTCTGGTTTTTCTCAACTCTAATTACATAATCCTTCTGTCTGGTCATGCGACCAGCATATACCAAATCTGTCCTGGATGCCATTGTGTCCCCATTTTCATCTAAAAGCAAAATAGATTTAACGCCTGACATCACGGTTTCAACTTCTTCAAAGGTCTGCTCCCCTGGCTGGAAGATAATACATCCTCCATCCTGCTGCAGCTGATATCCGTCAGCTACTAATTCATAACTCCGAGTTCCGATTTTGATAGATTCCATAATGTTCTATCTCCTTTCTGATTTGATTTTGTGTATAATAAAAGGCCCTTTTAGGCCTTGGATTGTTGTTTCTATGAAATTGGCTTAGTTTTATAGTAATTTAGAAACTCTTGGAACAAACAAACTCAACACAGATAATCATATTTCCAAAGTAGTCTTGAATGCTAATAATAATGGAGTAACGTTTACGATTGATGGTGTTCCTTATACTTCACCGATAATGGTTGCGGGAAAGAGCATTACTAGAATGGAAATTGATACAACATTATCTAAATTAACCCTTAGTTTCTTTTATGATGGACAAATCATAAAACGGTATGTATCCTTGTCAGCATCTTAATTTATCAGTTGCAAAGACTTGTATTCCAATAGCAAACAATCTTTTTGTAGATTAAGCCGTACCAAAAATTATCATAGTTACCCATTTTTTTCCGGAAAATGTAGAACCAGCTGTTGCAATTTTTAAATTATTTCCGTCTTTTACTGCTGTAAAATTGTAAACACTGCTATCTTCAACTTTTGTTTGACATATACCGCTAGCATATGTAGGAATGTTTCCAAAAATAGATTGAAGTGTCTTAGTTGCTACTCCATTTGTAAAGGTAAACTCTTCGATAATTAAAACAATCGTTGTAGTCTTAACTTTTATTTTAAAATATCCCGAATCTAAATTACTATTTTGTTTAGCAATCGCAGTCACCACATCCACTGCACTGTCTGGCAATTTCGATACATCCCCGATCTTCTGATTTACTGAATAAAGCGCCGCCATACTGGCAATCTTATCCGGATCATTAACGATTTGATTTACCACAGCTGCCGCAATAGTTTCAATGGCATTACTATTTCCTTTTATTCCTTCTTCCATATGCGTCAACCTTTCCGCTGACAATGGTGTACTGGCATCTGGCTTATTCTTCCAAAATTGTTTCACATAAGCTACAAAACTATTTAATGTCATGATTTTTCACTCCGTTTTTCTCTAACCCACGTACAACAATCGCCGCATTACTGAGCAGTGCTGCCTGATCCGGGCCTGTTACTATAAGATGATCAAAAATATAGAGCAACGTTGCCCGCTGCTCCTCTGATAAGTTATACATGTGCTTCCTTTCTGATCAGGCTTTTCAGCCTGTCAATTTCCTCCTGCTGGCTCTGCATAGCAGCTACCAGCAGGGGAATGTAATTGGTATACGGGATGGTAAAATATCTTCCACTATGTCCATACAGAGGAAGGTTTAACCCCTGTTTTCTGCATATCCTGCGGACATCCTGAGCAATAAAACCTATACCTTCATGGTCTGTCCGTTTCATATTGTAGGATACCGGCTGGAGCTGTTTGATGATCTGAAGTGCTGTTCCTGTATCTACTTTATGGATATTTTCCTTTAATCTTCGGTCTGAGTACTCATCTATTGTCCCAATGATCGTATTGGCTCTGAGCTTGTCACACCCAATGGTATTGGCGCCTATATCCGCCATGGACGCATAACAATCTACAGAAAAAGTATCCCTGCATGTAAATCTGGATGCAAGTACGGTTTCACCATAAATGGTAGCACCTGTAGCAGTGGTACCGATCTCTATATTTTTTGCAAGGACTTTACCATTCTGATCTACCGTAAATTGACCATCACCAACATTGATACTTCCCTTGAACAGACCTTCCACTACGGTCAGTTTCCCGTCTGCAGTCAAGGAAGAATAGGTGGACGTCCAGCTAAAGCGATTGCCTTTAATATCAATGCCGCCACTTTCAATGGATAATTGAGCCGATACTTCTCCCTTTTTAACCATCAGTTTTATGTTCTCTGCCGTCATCGTGATCTGAGAAGATAATTCTCCTTCTGCAGCAGACGCTCGTTTTACTTCTGCGGCAATCTGTTCTGCAGTGATCGTCAGTTTTGCCTCTGTACGTTTTTCTAGGTCCACCAGGTTTGCTGATACTTCATCTACATTTTTCTTTAAATATGCAGCCTTGCCTTTTAAGCGGATAATGTCCGCGTTGGTCCCCTGCTCTTCCTTTCGTATTTCTTCACCTGTTGCGCTATAGGTATCCTGTAAGGCATGGATCCCTTTCATCGTCCTCTTAATGATGTAAGAAACAATTGTCCCTTCTTCCGACTTGATCAAGCCGGCATCTCCCAGTTCTAAATATGGCAAGCCTTTTAGCAGATTACATTCGTAAGGAACATAAGGTCGGCTGCTCACCATTCCATAAATCCCCGCTGCGATCTGCTGTAATTCATCTGCGCCCTTGCCGTATAGCAGGAAGTTACCTTCTACTACCAGACAATTACCGGTTCCATAGATCGCACCAATATCCTCTTCTTCCTGGCGGATTTGTACCGCTTCAACGGCTTTTACCGTGTAATCTTCAAAAACACAGGATTTATACAGATTTTGTGAAATTGTTTCATCATAGACCTGCTCATTCATTTCACCTGGAACAAGAGGATATAATTCATCTGACGGATACAGATTTTCAGCTGGTGCCAAAATATAATTCGGTTGCAATGCAATATGCTGTAAAATTCCTTCCCGGTCAAAATGGCCAAACACACCATTCATCTGTTCACATGCAATCAAAGTATCCCGACCAGACAATTCTTCTACACTCATTGTCTTTTCAATCAAAATACTGTCATTTGGAAGATAAGATGGAACCTTTTCCGTCACACCAACGTACTGACATAAACTGGATCTGAATTCTTTCAATGTCATTGGAAACAAAAGATTGTTATACCACTGTGCCACATTTACATCAAATAGAGACATCTGGTCCAGACCCACAATATCCAGGTATTTTCTATCTGTTTCTTTTTCTGCGGATTTAATGATATATACTCCTAAAGGCATCCGATATCCATTAGGATATATATCATCACCTGGAAACAGGCCTGCTTCTGGCCATATTCCCTCCAGGATCTGATAAACTTTCATTCTGGCTTCTTTTACAACTTCCGTAACATTAAGAAGTGTAATTTTTAACTGTGATGCCTCGCAGCTTCCAAATTCCAGATTTTCATTACTGGACAATGCCTCATCCAGTTCCATTGTTTCCGCTTTTATGTTACTGCTTGAAAGATGCAGGTAAGGTTCTTCTTCTCCTTTGTGATAAAAGTCCAGGATCAGCTGTTTATCTGTACTGTCTGCCCGATACAGTTCTTTTAATCGTTCATCCACATTTAACATAAGCTGCCTCCCTAATATTCTGTCAACTGAATATCAAATGGCTCATAGACCATATCCAGTTTTCTTTCATTCACATGAGAGATCGTATATTCAATATCTGCGATATAAAATACTCCTGACTTATAATCCATTTCCTCATCGTTCCAATACGTGACAGATACCTTTCTTTCCCGCTCTCCTCCTGACACGATCCCCGCATCTATGATCGCTTTAACGACTATCTTTTCACCCAGATACAGTTTCCGGATCGGTACTGTCAGGCTCGTCTTATAATTCGGCGATGTCTGACGGTGGAGCAATGCCGTTGCATCACGGGATGCATCCAGTTCCAGTCTCTGATTGGGTGTACTTTTATATTTCTCCAGATACTTATTCGGAAGGACGGTATTTCCAAACTTTATAAGCCATCCTTTAAAAGCCATAGTCCTTTCTCCTTACATAAGCAGCGGATTTTTTCCCGTCTGCTTTCTTGCCAACCGGTTACGTTTTACCACATTTTCATACACTACCTTTCCATCCAGATTGATCATCAGCTGAATATCTCCACCCAGTCCAGCACCTGCCTCTTTCAAAGCTTCCAGCAATGCCTGCTTGATCGTAGACAATGGAGAGACAACTTCTGCTTCCCGGTTGTTGTCTCCAAGGATCGCCGCAAATTCTCCGGCCTGTCTTGGAACAACGGTTCCTGTAGCCAGTCTAGGAAGTTTCATCGATGAGACATTAAATCCAAAATGCTGACCACCGGCAAGGGGCACCCAGTCCGGTACATCAAAACTGATACCATTTAAACCTTCCACAATATGATTGATCGCAACTTCTACTGTGGAAATGATCCCGTTAAAAACACTCTTAAATATATCTTTTATACCATTTAAGGCCTTTTCCATATCTCCGGTAAATACGCCCTGTATAAACTCCAGGATGCCGTTTAAAGCGTCTGTTACACCTTGGGCTGCAGTGCTTACTACTGCAAGAAGCGCAGTAAAAAATCCTCCAACATTTTCAATGGCTGCACCAATAAGCGGGGCAAAACTCTGAACGATCCAGTTTAAAAGCGACTGCAGTACCTGGTTCCATAAGACGGTTAGGGTATCTGCAACGTTTCCGAATAATTCTACAAAACTTTTAATAAATGGCTGCAAATATTGGCTTTTGACTTCTGTAAATTTATCTGCCACTTTCTGAAGTGCCGGCAATATGTATGTTTCAAATGCTTCCAGAGCGCTTTTGTGGATTTCTGTAAGTCCCTCTGTAAATGCGTCAAACATAGGTGCTACATGCTCATCATATGTCTGGTTTATCTGATCAAACGCATCTGTAAACAGATCTTTAAGATCTCCCATTATCTGAGCAGCAACTCCCAGAAGCCCGTCAAATGCCTGTTTAAAACCGGCCGTATTATTTGTAAGAGGCGTCAGCAGGGCGTTTAAAAGATCCCACCCAAGCTTGGCAAACACTTCTGTCAAACCCATGAAGGAGTTGGAAAAAAAGCCGATCAGATTTGCAGTAAATGTCTGCCCGTTTTCATCTGCAAAGACACTGAATACTTCTGCGAAAGCTGCGGAAAAATTTGCCACAATATCTGCTATGTCCCCGGTTATATCAAACATGTCTATGATATATTGCTTGATCCGTTCTCGGACTTCTTCCAGATACTTTGCAGTGCCACCGACCAGGTTTGCTGCCAGCGTAATACCAACTGACGCAACAGAACCTGCAATCACGCCTAAATCATAGACCATTTTATTTCCCCAGGTACTTGCTGCAGCCTGGACTCGCGGATCTGAAAAAATATCAGCCAGGCTTTCCTTAATACTCTGAAGCCCTTTCTGGATCGTAGCGAACCGGGAAGTAGTATCTCCTAATCCTACCTTAAATCCTTTGGCAAACAGATTAGACAGATCACTCCATTTCTTTTTTAATGCATCCAGGGCTTTTGACAGTGAGCTGGATACTGCCACCGTTTCAAACATCTGGGACGGATCTGTTCCGGAACCGCCGCCTCCGCCACCTGCATTATTTTGACTTAAGACATTTAATTTATCAAAAGCTGCCAGACTATTCTTTGCATCTTTTGCTGCGCTTCCTGTCTTTTTAAGACTTTTTGCATAATCTTCCTGGGTCTTCTTAGCCTTCACAAAGGTGGATTTCCCAGTTAATGCCGCTACCAGTTGCCCGATCCAGGCCAGTGCCTGGGCTATCGCATCAATCAATGCAGTGATTGCCGGTACCGCAACACTTAAAATGGGAGCAAAACCGGCTGCCAGGCTGTTCTTTAAATACAATAAAGAAGAGGACAGACCGGATAATGTCTGGTTTGCGCTTCCGGAATATCTTGCAAGGTTTTGAAAGCCTTCCTTTGTCGCGCTCATCACTGCCATTACCGCCTGCATGACAAACCGCATCATCATCATGCGACTGATCCGGCCTAAGAGCTGCATCCCTTTCCCTGAGTTTTTCGCCGCTTTACCAGCGCCATTTACAGAGTCCCTTAATTTATCCGCAGATGCTTTTGCCTTTTTCTGTCCGGCATCTGCATTTAAAAGAGATTTTTTATATTCATTCTCTGCCTGGATCACCTGCTGCAGTTGAACATAGGTCTGATCATAATCTGCATCTCCAAGTGATATTCCCTGCTGCTCCATTCCCAGTAGTTTACTTCTGAGTGCTTCCTTCTGTCCTTCAAAAGAGTCTGCGTCAAACTGAACCGGGATTTTAACAGGAGTGGTAAGGTTCTTTTTATAAGTGTTCAATTCGGACTGTGCCTGGTTTAAAGCTTTATAGGTACTGTCATACAAGGCATCACCAAAGCTTTTTCCCTGGCTTTCCAGGTCTTTGAGTTCTTGCTTCAATTCGCTGATCTTCTGTGCAAATTCATTGGTTGCCTTTTCCGCTTCCTCTTCTCCGGATACATACTTATCAATAAATTCTATTGCCGCAGGATCATAACCATATGCTGAAGGATCGTCTACCTTTACCCGTCTGGCAGGTGTCGGCTCCTGTTCCTGGTATTCCCCACGATCTACTTTGATGGCATCCATCTGTTCCTGCAGGCTTTTGGTCTGTCTTTCTGCCTGTTTAGCTGACTCTGTTACCTGATCAATTCCCTCAGCTGCCTTGGAAGACTGGGCTGCTGCTGTTTCTGCCGCCTGGCCCACATTGTTAAATGCACTGGAAATATTGTCAGAAAGCCTGTCAACTGCTTTAGTGAGTCTGTCAAAAGCTTTTTCCAGTGTTCCGGTTCCTTTTTCCAGTCCAGAGGTATCAATTTTTGTATCAAATTTCAGACTGCCATCAGCCGCCATATCCTCACCTCTTTTCCAGGCATAAAAATAAGACGCTGTCACGCGCCTCAGCCTAATAACTTATTCCAATAGTCAATTTCTTCCTGTTCTTCTTTCGTATACCGTTTCTTAAGGTCACAGATTTTTTTATTGTTTCTGCGAAACTCTCTTTCCCATTTTTCCAGGTGCTTACCTTTTGCCATTTTCTGCCGGATCCCCAGTACGGTGGAAAAGATACCTTCCCGGATTTCCATGAAATATCCCACAAAGGTCCACCAGTGAACATGTGGAACAGATCGTACTTCACATCCGGCCACCTGGTTAATAGCCGGAAACAGGATCGGCTCATCCTGCTCCCAGTCCATCACCTTGACCGGCATTATATCCTCTTCATCTTCCTGGCCGCAGTCCAGGAACCAGAGCGCCTTTTTAGCTGACTCTTCATAAAGTTCACTTGGCATATCCGGCCAGTCTTCATACAGGATCTTACACATGACTATGTAAGCTTCTTCTACTGTAAGCTCCGGATCATTAAATGCCTGCATGATCACCAGGATATCTCTGTAGTCCGTTCGGATCTTCCATTCCTTTTCACCTACCATAAGAATGACAGGAAGCTGGCCTAACCGGATCATTTTGTGTAGCCGACTGTGTACTTCTGGATCCGCTTATTGCTTGCCTCTACTCCGGCTTTCATGTTTTTCTTGATGATCGGCATCAGACCGTTCATAACGGACTCAAACAGGAGCTTTCCGCCTTTTACTGGTGAAAATGGAGACTGGCCATTAAACAGTATGTCATAAACGTCTGCGTTAAAAATAGCATTAAAACAGTCTTTTACGCCCTGCTCTGCTTTCTTCCACTCAATGCTCGCATTTTCATCTGTTGGATCTACGGTACCGTCCTCCAAAAGCTTGACGTTGCCCTGAAGCTCATCTTTCACATGCCCCAGCTTCTCCATTTCATCCATGCAGCGCTGCCACATATTCAGATCAGAAGGATTAATCCGGATCACACGGTCCGGATCATCATTTATCATGTACTCCTTATAACCTTCATCAAATTTAAGGCTTTCCATATATAGTCTCCTTATTCACTGTCAGGTGTAAACGTCTTTGTTTCTAAGGCAAAAGTTCCCTTTACTCTGTTGCCTGTATGATGTACATTAAACGGGATCTGATAACCGGTGGTATCTCCGCCATAGCTTGACACTTCAATAATCACATCTTCGCGATATGCCACATAAGAGCCTGCTGCTCCAGATGCCGACTCCCAAAGGTGTACTTCAACAACGGTAGTTTTTAAGTCATCTAGGGTCTGACGTTCATCAATGATCCCCTGAAGCCGTTCAAACATAGGATCACCCACAACCGCATAAAACGGATCTGCTGTAGCCTGTGGCTGGTAGCTGTCCAATGTAACGGATGTTTCACCCAGAATATTGTTCTTGGTATCCACATTGGCATTCATTTCTACGTTGTATTCTTCCAGGTCTTTTCCTAAACGGACATAAGCTGTTTCCTTTGTGCCCGGAAGAGCAGAGTCAATAAAGTTACCCATGAATTTTCTTTTGATTTTCTGTCCTGCAATAGGTGCTTTATCTGCCATTTATTCTTCCTCACTTTCTACTTTGTACTGGGCGTAGATCTGCAGCTGATACATAACACCCTGGTCAACGGTATCTCCCATCAAACCCATGCTCATAGCATTAGCTGTGGTTGCTTTTAAAAACGTGGCCTCTTTCACTTCATCACCCACATTTACTTCTATTCCACTCTCTTCTGGAAGCTGCTCTAGCCAATAGGCCAGTTCCAAAAGGAAATTGCTGTTTGCCAGCCGGTTGTAATCTGTAAAGGACTGTCCCACTGCATACATAACAAAGTTATGCCTACGGATCTGATTACCCAGGATATCTTCTTTCACCAGGCTGTCACCATTGCTGGACAGGCCGTAATTAACCGGATCCGGTTCTGTAAAATCAATGTGAATATCATCACCGGTCAGAAACTCGGATATCTTGGGATATTCCGTTAGTTTCTGACGCATATATTCAATGATCGTCATATCCTGCCTCCTCTGCTAAGCACTGCCTGCGCCGCCTGAAGGATATCATCCTTATGATCTGCTTTCATACGTTCAAACCATTTCTTTCCGCGCATAGGAGCACCAGCATAAGTCAGCTCTTTTCCTGTTGGTACCTTGATCTCATTTTTCTTCGCCCAGGCACTTCCAGTTGTTGGTGACACATAAAGGATGCCTTCATACAGATAATGAGCAAAAGGACCGGGAGTATTGATCTGACCAGAACCGATTGTAGTGGCAGCCACCATCAGGTGTTTCAGCTCGCCGGCCTGACGCCTTGGCATATAATCACTCATATAGCGCATACATTCACTGTCGATTGCTGCTTGCACAGGTCCATTTTCAGCAACTTTATGTCTACGCCGCATTTCTGCCGTAGAAAGCATTTTTATAACTATTTTCATGGTTACACCTCCTACTTACAGGACAGCTCATAATGCTGGACCGCTTCACTACCATACAACCGCCCATCCACAGTTGTAACTGTCACATATCCATGACTTGCTTTCAACGCTGCCAGTGACTTCGACATGACTTCTTGGCTACTGCAGTCTATTTCATCTTCAACAATGCCTTTTACGGCCAGATCTCTGCCCTGGGTAAATGTCAGCGGCTCTGTGATACTTTCCAATGGGATAACCAAAAGTACAGAAGCAGCATCACGCTGGCCTGTTTTTAGAAAAGTAGACTGCCTCACATCTTCCCAATAAACATCTTCAACCGGTATCCGGATGTATCGCATATCCTTGCCGCATTTGTGGTATAAATACAAGGTTACATCTGCATTAGTAAACATCAGCACACCCCCTGATAGCATAAGCCGGTATTTTCCAGCCATTTCTTAACGATCTGGTTTTGCTTCCTTATGGCCGCTTCTGTTAATTCCTGCGAAGATCCATAGGAAGCCGAATAAGTTCCGATCTTTTCAGAAGTCTTTCCGGATGCATTTTTTTCCGTCTTTTCCTGCCGATAGATAACCTCTGCCAGTTCACAGCAGCATAATTTTGCTTCTTCCGGAACATCTTCCATAATCGTCAGCCGTCCGAATGTATACTGATCCATGATCTGGCTTGCCTGTCTGGCATAAAAAGGAAAACCGGAGCTGATGGCCGCTTTCCTTCCAAGAAGATATTTATTTTTATAAAAGTCTTCATCTGCATAAACCATCAGCTGTCCACCTCTCTCCTATCAGGCATTTTTGATCAGTGTTACATCCTTAGTTACTGCAGATGCAACTACAGTTACATTTTCTGTAATCTGACTGTATCCGGTCTTTTTGATCTTTGCCGGATATGTACCAGGTCTTAAGTTAAATACCGCTTTGCCGGATGCATTGGTCTTTAATCTGGATCCGTTTACATCTACAATGGCGTCCTCAATTGCCACCGGACTGGATGCGTTATCCTTTACCGTAAAGGTTACAGTCTGGGTAGTTACCGGTGTTGCTGGTTCCAGATAAGCAAACGGACAGCCTACACGGTCCTCATCCATTCTGGTTGCCGGATTTGGAAGAGCCCAGCCCATACGAAATACAATACGCAGAGCTACCATATCCTGCTGAGCCAGGTTATAAACGATATCCTTAGTGATCGGATCCTGGATAACTCCCTGGTCAAGGATCTTTACAGTAACGTCCTGACGGATTGCATATACCGCCTGCTTAAAATCACCTACGATCAGCTGAGCAATGCTGTTGTCATAAGCACCGTTCTGCGGGAAATACATAGGCGCACCGTCCAGTGCGTAATTAGTGGATCCCTGCATGTCGCTCTTAAAAATCGGTGTTCCGTCCGTTGCCTTGATGCCTCTTAACTTTGCTCTCATACCCATGGCTGCCAGAGCGCCAGTTGCCATGTAACCGTCCTCTTCAACCTTGGAGATTACGCCATTCTCTCCCAGAAGCAGGTTGTAATAGTCCGGAGTAGATCCAGGTGCTACATTGTTGCCTGCCTGACGTGCCAGGGTGATGATATCGTTCTGCCATACTCTCGGGCGGTTCACACCGAAGATGATCGCAGAGTCTACTCTCTGGCCGATTGCTTCGTTTACTCTTGGAGTGATCTCACCGAAAATATCAAACTCCGCATCATCTAATACCGCCTCAGGAATTGGTACGATAACTGCCAGCTCAGCTGCATCCAGATATACATTATCCCATGCCTGGCGGCTGGTCTGTTTCATACCAGTGTCACCATCCACCCAGTACGCAGTTGGGAGGAAATCCAATACACGGATCCTGGTCTGGTCACTGGTCATGTTTGGCAGCTTTCGTGCCATGCTCATAAATACGGACTGCTTCGGTGCGTCCTGAAAAATGGTAGATACTACCTGTTCGCGGATGATTGCCTCCGCATCAGATCTGCTTGTAATATGTACTGGCATAAATCAATTACCTCCTTATTCTCTTCCAAAAATACTTCTTAAGGCTTCATTTGCCCTTGTCTTTGTGTCCTCAGTTCCTTTACCGCCCGATCCAGGAGTATAAGAAACCACTTTGGGTATCTGTATGTCCTGAAACAAATAGGCATTGTCTTTCTTGACTGCCTCCAGAGCAGTTTTAATATCCGCTTCCTGGTTCTTGCTGGCTTTCAGCTTCTCTACATCCAAAAATGGCATGACAGCCTTCAGATCACGGGGCTTATACCCTTCTGCAGTAGTCTTTAAAAGGTCATTAAAGTCACGATCCGCAATCTGCTTCTGGTACTCAGCATCCTTGGCTGCCAGATCTGCGGTCAGCTTGGTGACTTTTCCCTGCAGGTCCTGAACGTTGACACCTTCAAAACTTTTAAGAGTTGTCTGGGCTGTATCTAACTGAGTTTTGTAGTTGTCTCTTTCTGACTTTATGGCTTCAATATCCTTGCCATTCTCAGCCATAATGTTGTCCACCTGTTCCTTTGACAGGCCTATGTCCTCTAAAAATTTTCTCTTCATTTTCTTCCTTTCCCACTACGCTTTTTACGGGGTCGCTTCCCTTGTGTTGGTAGTTTTACGTCATTCCGGACAATTTTTTACATAAAAAATAGGCTTCGCCTATTCAACTCCCCTGCCCCTCAATCTTGAGGGGT
>OGZM01001646.1_pt1 | contig 16055 bp, 10 predicted proteins | sample 1576821 | NCBI WGS metagenome assembly OGZM01 (sample SAMEA3541491, study PRJEB24748) | human gut metagenome | biome: human gut; feature: human-associated habitat; material: faeces | place: China | collected 2012
TGGCAGAGCTTTCGCCCATGATGCAGCAATATCTGGAGATCAAAAAACAACATAAGGATGAGATTCTATTCTACCGCATCGGTGACTTCTACGAGATGTTCTTCGACGATGCGCTCACAGCTTCGCGGGAGTTGGATCTGACCCTCACGGGCAAGCAGTGCGGCCTTGAAGAGCGTGCGCCCATGTGCGGCGTACCATTCCACAGCTACGAGGGCTATGTGGCCCGCCTCATCTCGAAGGGCTATAAGGTCGCCATCTGTGAGCAGGTGGAAGACCCGGCAAAGGCCAAGGGCCTCGTCAAGCGCGACATCATCCGCGTGGTCACGCCCGGCACCGTCATTGAGAGCAGTATGCTTCAGGATGACAAAAACAACTACATTGCGAGTATTTTCTTGAAAGGCGGCGCGGCAGGTCTCTGCTTCGCGGACGTTTCCACCGGCACGGCCCATATCACAGAGCTCAAGCGGGAGAAGATCGCCCCGGCGGTCATTGCGGAACTCTGCCGCTACAACCCCAGCGAGGTGCTGATGAATCCGGGCCTGCTGGACTGCCGGGAGATCACTGCCTACATCAAAAAAAATATGAACTGCGCCGTCGAGCTGGTGGAAGAGGAGCGGTACGCCCCGGGCCTCGTGGCCATCTCCCTCGAGAACCAGTTTGGCCGCGACTGGGCCGCAAAGACCGGTATCACAGAAGACGGCCTTGTCCGCTTTGCAATGGCCGCGCTGCTGGAATATCTCCATGATACGCAAATTAAAGGCGTCGAGCGCCTGAAAACGGTCATCACGTATAATGAAGCCCAGTTCATGCGGCTGTCGCAGGTCACCCGGGCCAACCTCGAGCTCACCGAGACGCTGCGGGGCCGCGAAAAGCGGGGAACGCTGCTCTGGGTGCTGGACAAGACCAGCACCGCCATGGGCAAGCGGATGCTCCGCAGCTGGATCGAGCAGCCGCTCATTTCCAGCGCCGCCATCAACCGCCGCCTCAACGCGGTGGAAAGCCTTGTGAACCAGACCATGCAGCGGGGCGATTTGATCGAACAGCTCCACTACATCGCCGACCTCGAGCGCCTGATGACCCGCGCGGTCTACGGCTCCGCCACCCCCAAGGAGATCTACACGATGGCCCAGACCTGTGAGCGCCTGCCGGAACTGCGGGCGCAGGCCGAGAGCTGCAGCTGCCCGGAGTTGACTGCGCTTGCGGGACAAATCGACCTGCTGGATGACGTGAAGACGGCCATCCTTGCCGCCATCGACCCGGAAGCGCCCTCCACCCTCAAGGACGGCGGCGTCATCGCCAAAGGCTACCACCCCGAGGTAGATGAGCTGCGCTCCATCCGCGACAACACCAAGGGCGTCCTCGCCCAGCTGGAAACGCGCCTGCGGCAGGAGACCGGCATCCCCAAGTTGAAAATCGGCTACAATCACGTCTTCGGCTACTACATCGAAGTCAGCAACTCCTATAAATCCATGGTCCCCGAGACCTACATCCGCAAGCAGACCCTCACCTCCGGTGAGCGCTATATCACCCAGGAGCTGAAAGAGCTGGAAAGCAAGATTTTAGGTGCGCATGAGCGTCTCATTGCGCTGGAGCACCGGCTCTTCTCGGAACTGCTGGAAACTATCGGCGGTCAGCTCGACCGCATCCAGCGGACGGCAAATGCTGTGGCCGAGCTGGACGTGCTGGCGGCGCTGGCGCAGGTGGCCGCTGAAAACAACTACTGCCGCCCTGTGGTGGATGACAGCGACGAGCTTACCATCACCGAGGGCCGCCACCCGGTGGTCGAGCAGATGCTGAAAGGCAGCCTCTTCGTCCCCAACGATACCAGGCTCAACTGCACCACTGACCGCTGTCTCATCATCACTGGCCCGAATATGGCAGGCAAATCGACGTATATGCGCCAGAACGCCCTTATCGCTCTGATGGCACAGATCGGCTCCTTCGTCCCAGCGTCCAGCTGTCATGTGGGCGTCGTGGATGCCATCTTTACCCGCATTGGCGCATCGGACGACCTTGCCGCCGGCCAGTCCACCTTCATGGTCGAGATGACCGAGGTGGCCGAAATTCTCAAGAACGCCACCCCCAAGAGCCTCGTTGTGCTGGACGAAATTGGCCGCGGTACCTCTACTTTCGACGGCATGAGCATCGCCCGGGCCGTGGTGGAGCACATCTCCGACCCAGCCAAGGGCCTCGGCTGCAAGACCCTCTTCGCCACCCATTACCACGAGCTGACTGACCTGGAAGGGGCCATCGAGGGCGTCAAAAACTACAACATCGCGGTCAAAAAGAGGGGAGAGGACATCACTTTCCTCCGCCGCATCATTCGCGGCCCCGCCGACGACAGCTACGGCATCGAGGTGGCGAAGCTGGCCGGTCTGCCCGGCACCGTGACGCGCCGCGCCCACGAGGTGCTGCGCACTCTGGAAGCGTCTGCCCCGAAGAACAAGGTGGAGCAGATGGATTTCGACGCCCTGCAGGAGTATTCTTCGCCTGCCGTCCCCAGCGAGATGATGGAAAAGCTCGAGGCACTGGACGTTGAGACCCTGACCCCCATCGAGGCACTGAACTTCCTGTATGAGCTGAAAAAGACCCTGAGCGGCAGCCTGAATGGCTGATTTTATTTGAAACGGAGGGAAACGAATGGCAGAGATACACGTTCTCGACAAGCACACGGCAGAACTTATCGCCGCCGGTGAGGTGGTTGAGCGGCCCGCATCGGTCGTCAAGGAGCTTCTGGAAAACTCCATCGACGCCGGTGCGTCTCAAATCACCGTCTCGATCGAGTCGGGCGGCGTCCGTCTGATTGAAATCAGCGACAACGGCACCGGCATCGAGGCAAAATACATCCCCACGGCTTTCATCCGCCATGCCACCAGCAAGATTCGGACGGAAGACGACCTCACCAGCATCCACACGCTGGGCTTCCGCGGCGAAGCGTTGGCCTCTATCGCCAGCGTGGCCCGCGTCGAAGTGCTCACCCGCACCGAGGCCGACGAGTGCGCTTCCCTCTACCGTATCGAGGGCGGGGAAGAGCAGCCCATCGAGCCGGGTGCGCGAGGCGTCGGCACCACCATCCGGGTCTGTGACCTCTTTTTCAATACTCCTGCCCGGATGAAATTCCTCAAAAAGGATTCCAGCGAGGGTACCTTCGTGGCCGACATCGTGGGCCATGTGGCCCTGAGCCACCCCGAGGTGAGCTTCAAGTTCATCCGCGAAGGCAAACTGCAGTATGTCACCCCCGGTGACGGCCAGCTCCGCAGCGCGGCTTATGCTGTGCTGGGCCGGGAGTTCAGCCGTGACCTCGTGGAGGTGGATAACCGTGAGGGTGTTTACCGGGTCTGGGGGCTCATCACCCAGCCCCGCAGCTGCCGCGCCAGCCGCAGTATGCAGTATTTCTATATCAATGGCCGCTATGTCCGCAACCGCACCATGATGGCGGGCATGGAGATGGCGTTCAAGGGTACCACGATGCAGGGAAAGTTTCCTGGAGGGATCTTGCTTCTTGAGATGCCTGCCGACCTTGTGGATGTCAACGTCCATCCGGCAAAAACAGAAGTCCGCTTTGCCCGGGAAAACGACATCTTCGACCTCATCTACCATGCTGTCAAGCTGGCGCTGAGCCAGCCTGGTACAGGGGAGAGACAGTTCGTCTTTGACAGTGAGAAAGAAAATAATGTATCTAACAAACATGAAAATAGCGGAAACAAAGAAGAAAGTCCTGTAAAGAACAATAGCTTTACAGGACTTTCAGCGGTGATTTCGGGTCAGGCAGAGCCGGGAAGCCTGCCGCACCCGGAGGAAAAACCTCTCCGCCCAGCGGCACCGGCAGCGTCTGTGACACCCCGCACGACACAGCCCTCTGCCCCGGAGCGGGACATCCTCCCGCTGCCCGTAAAAGCCCCGGAAAAGGCTGCGCCGGCATCGGAACACACATGGACAACGGTTGCGGCCTTCGAGCCTCTTCCGATGAACGCTGCCCTTCACAGTCCTGAGCCGCCGCAGAAGGAAAGTGTCCTTGAGCCGCCGCCTTTCCGGGCTGCATCCAGTGAGTCACAGCTGGACATCGAGGCAGACATCGACCTGCCGGATGTCACCCGCGATCACATGGCCGCGTGGGAGCCTGCCCCGGATGAACCGGAGCGTCCGCCGCTGCCGGAGGCTTCGGATGAACCTCAGCAGAGCGCAGCCCCGGAGCAGCTGGGCTTTGACGTTCAGGATGGCCCGGAGCCTCTGCGGTATGTGGGTGAGATCTTCCGCACCTATATCCTCGCGGAGCGGGGCGACGAGATCTGCATCATTGACAAGCACGCCGCCCATGAACGCCAGCTCTTCGAGAAACTGGCCGCCCACTACGGCGATGTCCCCAGTCAGCTTCTCTTGGAGCCGTTGGTGGTGGAGCTCTCCGCCGAGGAAAAGACCGCTCTGCTGACCAACCTCGACCTGCTGGAAAGCGCCGGCCTCGAGGTGAGCGATTTCGGCGGCAGCTCGGTCTGCCTGCGCTCGGTCCCTGCTGATGTGGAGCAGAGCAGTGCCGAAGATTTGTTGGTCGAGCTGGCGGCAAAGCTGGCCCACGGCAGCCGCGACGCGTTGAACGAGCGGACAGAGTGGGTGCTCCATTCCATCTCCTGCCGCGCCGCCATCAAGGCGGGCGACCACACCTCGCCGCAGGAGCTGATGGCGCTGGCCGAAAAAATTCTCTCCGGCGAAGTTCCGCCCTTCTGCCCCCATGGGCGCCCCTGCGTTCTCAAACTCACCCGAAAGGAGCTGGAAAAGCAGTTTGGCCGAATCGTGTGATAAAAATCAGAAGCATCCGGTGCTGGCCGTCGTCGGCCCCACTGCCACCGGCAAGACCGCTCTCGGCGTGGCGCTGGCCGAAGCTTTCGAGGGCGAAGTCATCAGCGCCGACTCGATGCAGATCTATAAAGGATTAGACGTCGGTACGGCGAAGGTCGCGCCTGATGAGACCCACGGTATCCCGCACCATGCGGTGGATATTCTGGAGCCGGATGAGCTCTTCAGCGTGGCGGATTTCGTGACGTTGGCCGGAACGCTCGAGGCGGACATTTCCGCCCGGGGCCGTCTGCCTATCCTCGTGGGCGGCACGGGCCTCTATGTCCAGAGCTTTTTGTACGGTGTCCGCTTCGCCGCCGAGAAGACGCCGGACGGCCTGCGGGAACAGCTGGCCGCTGAGCTGGCCGAAAAAGGTCCGGAGGCCATGTACAAAGAGCTGCAGACTGCCGACCCGGAAGCCGCCGCCGCCATCCATCCGAACAATCAGGTGCGGGTCCTGCGGGCACTGGAACATTTCCGCGCCACCGGCAAGCGTCTGAGCGAGCAGAAAGCCCAGTCCCTCCCGCCGGAGCGGCCCTATCGTTCGTTGGTGCTGGGGCTGGACTTTCCTGACCGCGCCCAGCTCTACCGCCGCATCGACCTGCGGGTGGACAAGATGCTGGACGCCGGCCTCCTCGATGAGGCAAAGCTGGTCTATGACCACCGCCAGACCTACCGCACGGCAGCGCAGGCCATCGGCTACAAGGAGTTCTTCTCCTATTTTGAGGAGACGGCCCCGCTGGATGCCTGCACCGAAAAGCTCAAGCAGGCCTCCCGCAACTACGCCAAGCGCCAGCTGACCTGGTTCCGCCATATGGACGGCGTGGTCTGGCTGGACGCCTCTGCGCCGGACGTTACAGCCCGGGCCGTGCAGCTGACCCAAGAATTTTTAGCGAAAGGGTGACCTTTTATGATGGATAGACCACGCTCTGATCCCGGCGCGTCCAGCGCTTTGGGCAAGCTGGCAGGCTTCGTCATCGCCGTCGTGGTGCTGGCGGGCATCTATGTGGGCTATCAGGCCCTGCAGGTGCTCTTCCCGCCCAACACCTATGAGACGGCACTTCTTGCCACCGTGGCGGATACGGTGGACGCCGACGGAGTTCTCCTCTTCGATGAGGTCTATGTTCCCGGCGGCGGAACGCTGGGCTATCTCGCGGCCGACGGCGAGCGCGTCTCGGCGGGGGCTGCAGTAGCGGAGATCTACAGCAGCCCGGAACAGGCGGGCCTCCGCCAGCAGCTCACGAGTCTGAACGACCAGATCGAGCTTCTGCAGCGCTCTCAGAATACCACCGCCACCCAGCTGGATTCTCTGAAAAAAGAGCGGGCGTCCGCGCTTTATGATATGATGGATGCGCTGGACAGCTCTGTCTACGACGAGACAGCCCAGGGCGAAGAAAACTACATCCTCGCTCAGAACAAGCTCTGGGTCATCACGGGTGAAGTCTCGGACTTCTCGGCCCAGATCGCCTCCCTCACTGAGCAGTCGGCGCAGGTGCAGGCCCAGCTGGGAGAGCCGACCCAGATCACCGCCCCTCAGACGGGTTACTTCATCCGTAACTCTGCCACCGGGCGGCTCAACGCCGGGGCAGACGACATCCTCGCGCTGAACACCACCGACCTGCAGGCGTATCTGAACTCTGACCCCGAGCTGCCGCTGGACGGCTGCGCGGGCAAGATCGTCTCGGGCTTTGCGTGGCGGTATGTCGGCCTCTGTTCGGCCAAGGAAGGGGAGAAGCTGCTGGGCGACAACGGCAAGCCCCTGACCCGCTCGGTGAAGATAAAGTTCCCCGGCCAGATGGAAACGCCCCTCAAGGCCTCCGTCTCCGAGGTGACCATCGACGAAGCGACCGGTCTGGCCTGCTTTGTCATCACCTGCGAGATCATCAACGGCGATGTGCTGCGGCTCAACCGGGCCAGCGCCCAGATCATCGTGGGCGAGACCACCGGCCTGCGCGTCCCCATCGACGCTATCCATTACCTGAAAGAGGACGGTACTGAGTCTGAGACACAGGGCGAGAACTACATCCCGGGCGTCTATGTCAAATACGGCAATCTTGCCCGTTTCTGCAAGATCGACCCCGTGGATAATGACCATCCGCTGGTGACGGACGGCGAGTACCGCATCGTCATGCCCAGCAGCTCGGATAAGACAAAAACCGTCAGCGAAGTCCGCCTTTACGACGAGATCATCGTCTCCGGACAAAATTTGTATGATGGAAAGCTTTTGTAGTTATTGACATCTGACGCAAAAAATCAGATAATAGAAAAAGCTATTAGCAACTCTTTTTCACAAAGGGGTGCCAGGCAGCGTGAGCTGCCCGAATGAAAGGAGCAAGTTTCTATGTCTTTTGTGGACAGCCTGAAAAAAGGGCTTTTCGGCAGTGAGGACGATTACGACGATCAGTACATGGACGACGGTCCTCAGATGGTGAATAACAACAGCGGTCTCGGCGTCGCAGGCGACGGAGAAGAGGACGAGCCCGAAGAGAGCGCAGCCCCCAAGCGGAACGGCAAGGTGGTCAACATCCATGCTACCACCCAGCTCAAGGTCGTTCTGGTCAAGCCCGAGCACTTCGAGGATGCCAGCACCATTGCAGATCACCTGAACAACAAGCGCACCGTCGTGCTGAATCTGGAATCCACCAACAAGGAAGTTTCCCGCCGTCTGGTGGACTTCCTCTCTGGTGTGGCCTACGCCAACAACGGCCAGATCAAGCGGGTGGCCAACAGCACCTTCATTATTACTCCCTACAATGTAGACATCATGGGCGACCTGCTGGACGAGCTGGAGAACAATGGCGCGTTCTATTGATACCCAGCAAAGCGCCGTGCGGGGCTTCGTCCCGGCGCAGAACGATGAGGAACGCTTCCTCATGCGTCATGTCGAGGACCTGGCCCGCGCCGCCTTTGGCCGGGGCATCGCCCGTTATTCGGCGTTTCTGAGCGACAGGGAACAGCAGCTGGCGCAGGCGGCACTCAACCGTGCCGGTGCGCCGGAGGAAAGCTGCCGCTTCGAGGGCGGCTGGCCCGACGCCGAGCGCCGGGTGCTCTGCCTCGAGCCGGAAGACTGCTACCCTGCAAGCCCTGTCTGCTGCGTCCGGCTCAGGTGCCGTGCGCTGGCCGGGGCGCAGCTGCCCGTCCATAAGGATTATCTGGGCAGCCTGATGGGGCTCGAGCTTCGCCGCGAGGCGCTGGGCGACATCGTCCTGCCGCCGGAGGAGCCGGGTACCGCTTATCTGTTCGCGCTGGAGCCTGCTGCAGCCCTTATCTGTCAGGAGCTGCGCAGTGTGGGCCGCACCGAGGTGACGGCTCAGCAGCTGGCGTTGGACGAAGTACCGGAGTTTGCACAGGCAGAGCGCCAGTTACAGACCGCGACCGTATCGTCGCTGCGTCTGGATGCTGTACTTGCCGCCATGCTGCGGTGCAGCCGGGGCATGGCCGCAGAGCTTGTGGCAGCGGGAAGGGTAGAGATCAACCATCTGCCCGTTTCCAGCGCCCATGCGCCGGTATACGAATCTGATGTGTTCACAGTGCGGGGCAAAGGGCGCTTCCGCCTCACGGCCCTGCCGGGAAAGAGCAAAAAAGACCGACAAATCATTGAGTTCTTCCAATATTGAGAAGGACGACTGGATAAACTGGAGGAGATCATTATGCTGACACCGCAGGACGTGCGCTCTGTCCAATTCGAAAAGAACCTCCGCGGCTACCGTACCGAGGATGTTGACCACTTTCTGGATAAGGTAGAGCAGCAGCTCGAGCAGGATGCGGAGCAGATGGAGGCCCTGCGCAAGCAGGTGGCCGACCTGACTGCCGAGAACGAGACCCTGCGCCGCAATATGCAGAGCTATGAGGCCGACGGCGATATGCTCAAGAGCGCCCTCATCAATGCGCAGCGCATGGGCGAAAACGTCATCCGCGAGGCCAACCAGAAGGCCGAAGACATCCTGCACCGTGCAAATCTGCGCGGCGACGACATCATCCGGGATGCCAACGAGCTGCTGCAGAAGGCCAGCGACCGCGCCGACGAGATCATCAGTGACGCCAACGACAAAAAGATGGCCGAAGAGCGCGAGTATGACCGCGTTCGTCTCGAGGTCACCCGCTTCAAGTCCGACGTGCTGAACCTTTACCGCACCCATGTGGAGTCCCTGAGCCGTCTGCCGGAGTTCCAGCAGAAAGAAGAGACCTCCGCACAGGATGCCGAGGCTGAGCTGCCCGAAACCGAGGATGCCGATACCACCGAGGAAGCAGCACCCGCTGCGGACGCTGCCGAGACGGAAGACGCCGCCCCCGAGAAGGCCAGCGAGGACTTCTGGGAGAAGGACGAATCTCAGCTCAAGCTCGACCCGCCCCCGGCAGACGCCAACGCTGCCTTTCAGGGCGTGAGCTTCAGCGAATAATTCCCTAAGCATCGACAGCAAGGCATCATTTGTGTGCCGTAAAGCTGTTTTGATAAAATAAGCGCGTAGCTGCGCTGTTTGCGATTGCAAAACCAATAGAGGAGAGTGTAAAACCAGTGGCTAAGAATAAGTCTCAGTACGACAGTACTCTGAACCTGCCCAAGACCCTGTTTGAGATGCGCGCCGGCCTGCCCAAGAAGGAACCGGTCATGCTCAAGGATTGGGACGACAACGACCTGTACAACCAGCTCATGAAGCACAACGAGGGCAAACCTCAGTTCATCCTGCACGATGGCCCTCCGTATGCCAACGGCAATATCCACATGGGTACCGCGCTGAACAAGATCATCAAGGACATCATCATCCGTGAGAAGAACATGGAGGGCTTCCAGGCTCCCTATGTACCCGGCTTTGATACCCACGGCCTGCCCATTGAGCTGAAGGCCCTGTCCTCCGTCGGCGAGAAGAAGAAGGACATCTCCAAGCTCGAGCTGCGCCAGATCTGCGAGAAGTTCGCCACCGAGCATATCGACATCATGAGCGACCAGTTCAAGCGTCTGGGCGTTATCGGCGATTTTGAGCATCCCTATCTGACCCTCAAGCCCGAGTTTGAGGCCCGTCAGATCGAGATCTTCGGCGAGATGGCCAAGAAGGGCTATATCTACAAGGGTCTGAAGCCTGTCTACTGGTGTCCCGACTGCCGCACCGCTCTGGCTGAGGCCGAGATCGAGTACGGCGAGGACGAGTGCGACTCTATCTTTGTCCGCTTCCACGTCTCTCAGGACCCCAACGGCGTTCTGGCAAAGCACGGCATCCCGATGGAGAAGACCTACTTCGTCATCTGGACCACCACCACCTGGACCCTGCCAGCCAACGAGGCTATCTGCCTGAACGGCCAGTTCGAGTACTCCTTCGTCAAGATCGGCGACGAGTTCCACATCATGGCCACTGACCTCGTCAAGAGCGTCATGGATGCCTGCCACATCACCGAGTATGAGGTGGTGGGTGAGCCTGTCAGCGGTGCAGAGTTCGAGCTGATGCGCTATAACCACGTCTATCTGCCCAAGGAAGGCTGGGTCATCCTCGGCGACCACGTCACGCTGGAAAGCGGCTCTGGCTGTGTCCACACCGCCGGCGGCCACGGCGTTGATGACTTCAACGTCTGCCAGAAGTACCCCCAGATCCCCATCACCGTCCCTGTGGACGACGGCGGCTATCTGACCGAGCAGGCCGGCAAGTACGCAGGCCAGCGCGTCTGGGCTTCCAACAAGACCATTCTGGCCGACCTGACCGCCGCCGGCGCTGTCATGGGCCAGCTGCACATCAAGCATCAGTATCCGCACTGCTGGCGCTGCCATAATCCCATCATCTTCCGTGCTACCGAGCAGTGGTTCTGCTCCATCGCCAAGTTCCGTGAGGACGTCTACAAGGCCATCGACACCGTGACCTGGATGCCGGACTGGGGCCATGACCGTATGCACGGCATGGTGCGCGACCGCAACGACTGGTGCATCAGCCGTCAGCGCACCTGGGGCGTGCCTATCCCGGCCTTCTACTGCAAGAAGTGCGGCGCTTACCACATCACCGACGCCACCATCAAGGCCGTCAGCGACCTGTTCCGCAAGGAGGGTTCCGACGCCTGGTATAAGTACGACGCTGAGCAGATCATCCCCGCTGGTGAAGTCTGCGAGAAGTGCGGTGCTTCCGAGTGGACGAAGGACACCGACATCATGGACGTCTGGTTCGACTCCGGCTCCACCCATGCTGCCGTTCTGGAAGAGCGCCCCGAGCTGCGCTTCCCGGCCGATATGTATATGGAGGGCGGCGACCAGTTCCGCGGCTGGTTCCAGTCCAGCCTGCTGACCAGTGTCGCAAGCAAGGGCTGCGCACCCTATAAGTCCGTTCTGTGCCACGGCTGGGTCGTGGACGAGCAGGGCAAGCAGATGCACAAGAGCGCCGGCAACGGCGTCGAGCCCAGCGAGATCATCAAGGATTACGGCGCAGACATCATCCGCCTGTGGGTGGCTTCTTCCGATTACACCGTCGATGTGCGTGCCGGCAAGAACATCTTCAAGCAGCTGAGCGAGGCCTACCGCAAGATCCGCAACACCGCCCGCTTCATTCTGGGCAACCTCGACGGCTTCGACCCCAACACCGACTGTGTGGCTGACGACCAGCTGCAGGACATCGACCGCTGGGCTCTGGCTGCGCTGGACGACCTCATCGTCAACACCAACGCTGGCTATGCTGTGTATGACTTCAACAAGGTCTACCACGCTGTCTACAACTTCTGCGTCGTGGCTATGTCCAACTTCTATCTGGACGTCACCAAGGATCGCCTGTACTGCACCAACGGCACTGGCCGCAAGGCTGCGCAGACCGCGATGTACAAGATCCTCGTCGCTCTGGACAAGATCATCGCTCCCATCCTCTGCTTCACCAGCCAGGAGATCTGGGACTTCCTGCCCAAGACCGAGGCTATGAACAAGTACGTTGTCTTCGAGGATATGCCGAAGGCTGGCCAGTACGCAGCTGACGATGCCTTCAAGGCCAAGTGGGCGCAGCTCATCGCTGTCCGCGACGAGGTCAAGAAGGTCCTCGAGCAGGCCCGTGCAGATAAGCAGATCGGCGCTTCTCTCGAGGCTTCCGTCACCCTGTACTGCAATGACGCCGTCTACGACCTGCTCAACAGCATCCCGATGGATGAGCTGGCAGACCTGATGATCGTCTCCCATGTGGAGCTGGTCAAGGGTGAAGGCGGCGCAGCCAGCGCCGTCGAGGGTCTGGGCGTTGCTGCTGCACACGCCACCGGCGACAAGTGCGAGCGCTGCTGGAAGTACTCCGCAGACATCGGCACCCACGCTGCTCATCCCACCCTGTGCGCACGCTGTGCCGCTGTTGTGGAGGGCTAAACCATTTTGTATCTCTGGCGGCGCACCCGGCGCAAAAGGGGGCGCCGCCTTTTTCAAAAAATCAGGAGAAACTATGGCATATGTCATTCTGAATCTGGTCTGTGTGGCTGCGCTGGTGGGCATCGACCAGGCCATCAAACTCTGGGCTACCCAGTATCTGGCCCCTGTGGAGGCCATCACCGTCATCCCGCATGTGGTGGAGCTGCGCTTCGTGCTCAATCAGGGCATGGCGTTCAGCCTGCTGAGCGGAAAGCAGCTCTTCCTTATCCTCGCCACCAGCGCTGCGCTGCTGCTCGTAGCATATCTGCTGTTCTTCCGCAGCCGCGGCAAGCTCCTACAGCAGATCGCCTTCATCCTCGTGCTGGCCGGCGGCATCGGCAACCTCATCGACCGTGTGCTGAACGGTGAGGTCGTGGACTACATCAACCCGCTGTTCATCGACTTTGCAGTCTTCAACTTTGCCGACATCCTCGTCTGCGTCGGCGTGGCGCTCTGGGTGCTGGTCATCCTGCTGGAAGAAGTGGAAGATAAGCCCTCGAAGGAGCAGTAAACCATGGAACAGCGTGAATTTATCGTGGAGGCGGAGGCCGCAGGCCAGCGCATCGACCGCTTTCTCAGCGGGGAAGACACCGGCCTTTCCCGCAGTGCGCTGCAAGGCCTCGTGGCTGACGGTCATGTGCTCTGCAACGGAAAAAGCATCGCCAAGAGCCTCAAACTCAAGGCGGGGGACACCATCCTGCTGGAAATTCCTGACGCAAAGCCTATCGAGGCTGTGCCGCAGGACATCCCGCTGGACATCGTGTACGAGGACGACCACCTTCTGGTGGTGAACAAGCCCAAGGGCATGGTCGTCCACCCGGCCCCGGGCAACCCGGACGGCACGCTCGTGAACGCCCTGCTCTGGCACTGCAAGGGCAGCCTCTCGGGCATCGGCGGTGAGATACGCCCCGGCATCGTCCACCGCATCGACAAGGACACCAGCGGCCTGCTGGTGGTGGCGAAAGATGACGCCACCCACATCGGCCTGTCCCAGCAGATGGCGGTCCACAGCGTGGAGCGCGCCTACCAGACCGTTGTCTACGGCGGCTTTGCGCAGGACGAGGGCTTTGTGGAAGCAAATCTGGGCCGCTCAAAGACCGACCGCAAAAAGATGGCGGTCTACCCGGCCAGCGAGCCCCACACCAAGTATGCCTACACCGGCTATAAGGTGCTGGAGCGCTTCGGCGGCTTCACCCTGCTGGAATGCCGCCTCAAGACGGGCCGCACCCATCAGATCCGCGTCCACATGGCGTCCATCCAGCATCCCGTGGCGGGCGACCCGGTGTATGGCCCCCACAACTGCATCACCAGGCTCCACGGCCAGTGTCTCCACGCAAAGACATTGGGCTTCATCCACCCCATCACAGGGGAACATCTCCGCTTCGACTCGGAGCTTCCGGAGTATTTCACCCACTTTATTGCATCGCTCAGGAGGGGGACTGTATGACGAAACTTCTCGATTCTACGCTCGTACTCTGCGATCTGGACCATCTCCTTTTGGCCGGTGACGGCAACATGCCGCAGGTCGTGCGGGATGTGCTCCAGCTGTTTTCCAGCCGGGGCGGCAGGCTGACGGTCTTCAGCCAGCGTTCGCCCCGGGCCGTCCGCGCCGTGCTGGGTGGACTGCGCCTTGCTGCGCCCGCGCTCACCTGCGGCGGTACGCTGGCCTACCGGTTCTCGGAGGGCAGCGGCCAGCCGCTGTGCAGCTTCGCGGGCTGTGAGGAATCCATCTTCAAAAAGCTGCCCGCAGCTGTGGGCCTCGGCATTGCGCTGCAGATGGCCGACGGCTCTACCCGTGTGCTGCGGATGAGCACCGCCCTCGAGCGCCATCTGCGCCGGGAGTTCACCCCCTTTACGCTGTGCAGTCCCGCCGATGTCAAGGGCGAGGACGTGCTGCGCATCCTGCTCTATCAGGACCGTCAGCAGCTGCCCATTCAGGCCCTTCTGGAAAAGGCACTGGGGGACAATGCCGCCATGCTGCGCTCGGAGCGCACCGGCATGGATGTCATGGTGCTGACACCGGGTGTCGTCTCGGCGGAAGCAATGCTGGGTGCGGTCTGCCTGCCCGTCAACTGCACGGCTGACCAGCTCACCGTCGCCGCCGGGTGCAGCCAGATGCTCGAGCTGGTCCGTCAGGCCAAGCAGAGCGTTGTTCCGGCAGATGCCCCGGTGGAGCTGCGCCTTGCTGCCAGCCAGACGACCCTGACCGACCACGACACCGGCGCAGCCGCAGAGTTTTTCTATGGCCTTGTGCGAAGTGCCGAAGCCGCATCGTAAAGATTGTGTAAAGTCTCCTGCAAATTTTCCGCAGGAGACTTTCTTTTTGGAAGGATTTCGAGTACAATGAGAGAAACTATGTTAAGCCCTGGTGAGCGCCGCTTTCTGGCACTGGCGGCAGCAGCGGCGGTCTGCATTGTCAGTCTGGGGTTCTGGTATGCCGTGCCGCCATCCCCGGCGCAGGCTTCGTCAGCGGTGGTCGAGCCTCTGCGGGAGTCCTTCCGTGTGGACCTCAACACCGCCGGGATAGACGCTATGACCACACTGCCCGGCCTCGGGGAGAAGAAAGCGAGAGCTATTCTGGAATATCGTCTTGCCCATGGCCGGTTCCAGAGCCTCGATGAGGTGGCACAGGTGCCGGGCGTTACGCAGGATATGATAGACGAATGGCAGGGCCTCGCCTATGTGAGCTGAGAGAGGAGACCTTCTCGGGAAAAAGGAGTTATCATGAGTGAAGAGAGCATTTTTATCAACCGGGAATTGAGCTGGCTGGACTTCAACCGCCGCGTGCTGGTGCTGGGCAAGGATAAAAATGTCCCGCTGGCCGAACAGCTCAAGTTTCTGGCCATCTACGGCTCCAATCTGGACGAGTTCTTCATGGTGCGCGTCGGCTCGCTCCAGGAGCGCGCCAACCTCATGCGCGGAAAGAAGGAAAAGCGGGAAAACAAGACGAACATGACGGCGGAAGAGCAGCTTGCCGCCATCATGCCCAAGACCGCTCAGCTCCAGGAGGACTGCGACAAATACTACGCCAAAGCGCTGGAAAATCTGGCCGCCTGCGGCTACCGCAAGGTGGATTTCGACAAGCTGAGCAAAGAGGACGAGCACTTCTGGAAGAAGTATTTCCAGAGCGAGCTTTTCCCCATCCTCAGTCCCCAGATCGTGGACAGCCGCCACCCGTTCCCGTTCCTGCGCAATAAGGAGATCTATCTCGGCGTCCTCCTTCACGAAAAGCACACCTCGGAGCACACCCTCGGCATCGTACCCATCTCAAGCCAGATGGAGCGGATGCATTTCGTCCGGAAGGACAATGAGACCTGCTTTGCCCTGACGGAGGAGCTGGTGCTCCATTATGCGGCCCTCATCTTCGGAAAGGAAAATGTGCAGGAAAAGTGCCTCTTCCGGGTCACCCGCAACGCCGACATCGACGTGAAAGAGGGCATGATGGATCATGACATCGACTACCGCGAGATCATGGCCGATCTGCTCAAGCGCCGCCGCAAGCTGGCCGCCGTCCGTCTGCAGGTCATCCCCGCCGCACCGCAGGTCGCTCAGCTGCTCTGCAGTCGTCTCGAGCTGACCCACAAGCGGGTCTTCGTCCAGAAGAGTCCTCTTGACCTGAGTTTCTTCTACAAGCTCACCGCCCGCATGGAATCCGACGGCCACCCCGAGCTGTTCTATACGCCTGCCCGGCCTATGCTGCCACCGCAGGACTATGACCTTGCCGCCGAGGTGGAAAAGCACGATGTGTTGTTGAGTTATCCGTACCAGTCCATCCGCCCCTTTATTGCGATGCTGAAAAAGGCCGCACAGGACCCCGATGTCATCTCCATCAAGATGACGCTCTACCGCATGGCCCGCGAGTCTCAAATCGTAC